>Ga0181419_1000154_pt1 | contig 23473 bp, 42 predicted proteins | sample 42SPOviralmetaG_FD_130144 | JGI IMG/M metagenome (GOLD analysis project Ga0181419, IMG submission 130144) | Marine viral communities from the oligotrophic San Pedro Time Series (SPOT) site, San Pedro Channel, CA, USA - 42 SPOT_SRF_2013-04-24 | ecosystem: Environmental > Aquatic > Marine > Strait...
AGAGCTACAAAGGAAAGGACAATCGCCTCTCCCAGTGAACCTGCAGACAGGTTCGCAACGGTGATCTTGAATGAACCAGCAGCGATGTTGGTTGCCTGCGCCAGATAGGCGCCAGCAGTGCCAGCAGAACTGTGATTCACCACCACTACGTCAGTGGCGCTGATCTCGCTGTTGGTGACCACGAAGGTCACTTCAGCGGCAGCCGCTAAGGCTGCGTCGTCAAGAGTGATTTGACCTGAAGCTGCGTTCAGAGTCACACCTGTTGCTTTGCTGGTGGCCTGGGTAACAGTACCGCCAGTTGTCGGGCCAATGAGTTTGCCCGCTGTTGCCTCAAAAATGGATGCCATGGTTAATTACTCCCTCAATCAAGGTTAGAAGTGGAAGTAATCCGTACGATCCCAATATTGTTGGTCTCGTATACCTTTGTCCAGTTTCCAACGGTCTCAAGTTGAGCGCGGGTTGGATTTGAAACAGCAGAGGAGAACTTCGAGCCTACCGGATGATAGACGTAGTGAAGGTCCACAGACATTGCGTCGCTCTTCGCGAGGATGTCTCTATCCACCTCAGTCTGCAAGCCAAGCTGTTCGCCAGAAGCGATTGCACCTTGGGTGAACAGGTAGGAAGCATATTCAGTAGATGAACCGCTACCTGCCGTTTGAACGTCTGCAGAGACGATCACGCGCAATCCCATGAATGTTGGGACTTGCACCTGGCCGAATGCGTTTGCAGTCGAACCTTGGCTGGCTGCAGTGTCAGCAGCGCCCGAATCATCGTAGATGAAATCGATCGCACGACGCTCCATCAAGTCGTAGTACACATTTGGGTGTACGCAGATCGCAGCGAGCTTTTCGCCTTGATCGCCTAGCAATGCTTTGCCAGTAACAATTTGACGAGGGCCAAGCACGGTTGGAGTATCACCCGATGCGCCATCAACGGCTAGGCCGATGAAAGCTGCACTGGCGGTGTCACCTACTGCACCAAACACGCCGCCCAGGCAAGAAAGAAGGTCCTTCTGGCGCTGGTTGGCAATGTAGTCAGCAATCTTGGCGCCAATGGCAGCCATCGGGTCAGAACCAGCAGCCAAGGCAGCTAGGTCGCGTGACTCGAAAGCACGGCCACGGTGCAAGACAGCAGCAACCTGCTTGTCTGCAGTGATCTTGCCTGGGGTCAGTGAAGAGCTATCAGTTAGAACTTCAAAGTCACCAGACAGGTTGGCTTTATAAAAAGGGACTTGCACGAAGTCTCCACCACCCTCTGCAGCATTTAGCTCAGCCATTGGCTGCACCACACCGCTTGCCAAGAAGGCATCACGCTGAGTGGTTTGCTCAATGACGTAAGGCGTAAATACCTCAGGGATGATGATGTCGCTCCTAAGAGTCGCCATCTGTCAAAAAGAAGAGAATGTTTACGGTGTGGGCACAGCCCAATGGCGCAGCACAGCTTTGCCGTTACATCACATGTTAGCGATTTGCGACGTTTTTAAGTTTTTCATACATGTCACGATTAGTTCTAAATAGCCGAGACTGTTCGGTAAGATTGAAAGATTCTTTGCTGAAAGGATTTTTCACACCGGCAATTGAATCATTCGAACTGCGCCCAGATGGAGCACCACTGCCTTGTGGCTTTGGCTGCTTTTGCATCCAAGCTGGCAAAGTCTTGGCCCATTCGCCGACAGGCGTTCGCTGATAGCCATCAACAACAACGACGGTGCCATCAGCCTCACGCTCGATTTGCTCGCTAGTCAACTTGGTTTTAAGGATCAAATCAGGGTCGTGCACAACATCAGCCAGGGCGCTGACAGCGGGCGTGATTAACTCCAACTCACGAACACGCGACTCTAGCTCAGAGATGCGTTTGTCCTTCTCCGCCGTCGCCTCACGGAATTGTTGCTCCAAAGCTTGTCGGGCTTCCCCATATTTGCCTTGCTTCTCTAGGTCAGCTTGCTCTGCTTTCGCTTTGAAGTCCAGTAATTCTTGAACATCAACGCCCTCAGGCACAGCTTTGGCTTGTGCTTTGGCTTTTTTGTACTCATCCAGCAATTCGGCGTTCTTGCGCCTCATTGATTCGAGCTCTGTCTTCAGTTCGCTGGTATCAACAGATTGCTCCACAGGAGCAGTTTGTTCTTCTGACATGAATTAGCCACAGGCTAAGTTGCGTCACCACTTTACCTTGTCTGCCCAATATGCAGCGCTAGTTTTGCCTTTAGCAATATTTTTCGCATGACGTGCTTTGAATGACGCACGCTTTGCCTTATCCGCCGCTGATTCGCCCTTGCGCGGGGGCTTTGGTTTAGCGCCCTGCATGCCGAACCGAATGATCCTATCCTTGCCTTTGTCTTTAATGACGACAGCATGCGATTTGCCACTCGAATGGCTCGGCGTCCGAATCGGCTTGTCATAGCCTGCAAAAGTATGTCCCCCACGCTTGATCTGTGCCATTGCTAGCGCTTTGGTGCCGCCTTTAATTGTGAACGACGCTTCAAGACAGGATTGCCGGTGCTCTCTGATTTGATCCGCACAATGGGATCAGCATCAGTGCCAACACGAGTCACAGTGCCACCGCTTGGCCCCTTAATTGAAGCGCGTTTGCCACCACTGCCAGTAACCTCGCCAAAGGTCCGCTTGCCTTGATAGACCCAGCTTACGCGTGAGCCTTTTTTCACTTTTTCTTGCCCCCTTTCTTTTTCTTTTTAGGCGCAGTCATCTGGGGCTTCTTGGGGCCGGAGTAGCGTGGCATCAGTTGGTCTCCTCGTTAATAGATTTTTTGGCGCTTGCCTTCTTGGTTGCAGGGCGTTTTGGAGGGCAAGATGCTGGGGGCGCTTCCTCGTTCGCCACCGTCAACTGGAATTTGCTATGAAGCTTGACCACTGAAGTACCGAGATCTGAGCTGCTCCAAGGTTAGCTCAGACCCATCTTTCTTAACGTATTTCTTAATAGCGTCATTAGCGCCGTATTTTTTCACCAACCCATCCCACATCGCAAGGCGGCCAGGACCGAGCACGTCTTTTTTCGTCGCTTCATTCTGGTCATTTAGCCACTCACCATAATCATCCCGGATGTTCTTGAATTCTTTCTCAAGCCCAGAGGGAATGTTTACATATCTTGAGCGGCAGTTGTAATGCTGCGGGGGGTAAGGCCCTTTCCCATGTACGAATATTTCCCCGTCTAAAGCTCGGCAGATTGCCGATGTCTTAGTGTCCAATGTTGCTGTGTACCGATATTTCTTTGTCAAATCTGGATTGTCAGCGGCAACAATCCGGTCGGCAGCTACAGAAACTTGGTTAACGCTCGTGCGCACAATCGCTCTAATCTGATTATTAGGGATGCTGGTTGATTGTCCTCCAGCAGCAATAATCGTGTCGATAGATCCGCGTTGTTCACGGTTCAGCCTACCTTTGACGCTGCGAACGATGCTCTCGATTGATTGGCCTTCAAGAATGCCATTCCGCACAGACAAGCTGAACAATTCAGACTGGCGTGATGACAGATTCTGGAATGCCTCCCTAAGCACCTCACCATTCGGTAATGAGACTTGCTGGCCCACTGTCAGTTGAAATGTGATCGGATCTGATGCTATTTGGAGAAAACTATCGCTAAGATCAACAACACCAGCGGCTGTGGGCTGAGATGTCACTATCGCTTGTGCTAGCGAAGGACTGATCTCGACAGTACGCACAGTTCTTGCAGCACCTGCAGGTAACGCTTTTTGTAGCTGCTCTGCGGAGAATTCAGACTGCAAAACAGCCAGCCCTTGAAACTCTCGCGTGATTTCGTCGATGCTAGTGGCTGACCAGGTACTCAAAGAGTCATTAACCTGCGCCAGAATCGCTCGCAATCTTGCGGCTTTCACTGGCGAAGCAAGCTCATCAATCCCTCGCAGCTGGTCTACAGCATCTAGTACAACATCGTTATAGGCACGAATCAGCCGTCGAGATATACCATTGCTATATCGATTCAAATCGATAGCGTTACGATACATCTCTTGGAGCTTGCTCATTGCTTAAGGATGCCTAGAGCTTTCGGATCTTCGATACATACCACGCAGACGTCGGCGCCAAGCCGCAAAGCTTCACTCAGAATCGAGGTAAATTCAGCAAGCACATCCTTGTCATAGATTGCAATGCTGCTCTCTGTCACGGCGCAAACCTTGCCGTCCAAATACCATGTCATTCGGATTACTGCGAAATACTGATTAGCAAGCTTGTCATGGGTATAAAAAAATGGCCTGCTTGGCGGTTCTTCTGCTTTTGGCCTGCGTAGGTTATTCAGCCAATCCATCATCTGCCTCCGGCTCTCCTTCTGGCATTATGACTTCTTGCTGTGGAACAGGTTGCGGCGTCTCTATCAATCCGCCAGCCTGTGTGGCTTCTAGCTCGGCTTCAACATCGAAGTCATCTCCCAGGACTTCGCCTGCTTCAAGCTGCAGCAGCAATGTTTCTTGCGTCACTGTGCCAGCGGTGTAAAGCTGCAATAACGCTTGGATCTCTTGTGGCTCAAGTCTTGCGCCCATGAAGTCACGATTGACCAGGCTGCTGCCAGCCTGCGGCTCCTGCAAATAATCAGCATGGAACCTCAAGCAATTATCGATCATATCTTGCATCTGCTGGGCCACCACCATCATGGTGCTATCACCTTGACTGCGATCAATTCGCTTTGACTCGGCTGTCTCGGCTGCAAGTTTTGCACCCATCACAGCGGCAAGGCCAAGATCATTCATCTGCGAGACGATCTGATCAAGCCTGCGGAATTGTGCGTCATAGCTATTGCCACCGGGCTCAATGTAGCTTGCAGATGCTCCTTCAGGCAACGCTAAAGCTTCGCCTGGTCCTGCACTGATTTCTTCTGCTGCTGCAGGGAAGCCAAATAGCGCAAGCATCGGCACAGCGCTGATGTGCAGCTGATTTCCGAGGTCTGATTGCACCTGATAGTGCTGCAAATTCAGCTCGGCTATATCAGCCAACGGTGGAAATGACTCCAAAACGCCTACCCTGTTGGAATAAGCAACGCTGAATGGAATCTCGCTCAAGCTTGTTGTGCCTTCATCAACAACACGAAAGTCGCCTTTTTGATCTTTTTGGAAGATCTCAAATGCGCCAGGGGTCAGCACGCGCACTTGCTCAACCTGCTTCTCTCCATATAGGCCATCAGGAACAAGTACCTTCTCAAATAATCGAAGCTGCGTCAGCTTCTGCTGCCCATCAGTCATTTCAGTGCGCCAGCCAAGAATATCCCTTGGTGTATATGTGATCCAGTAGGGGCGGCCATTGTCGCCAGATTTTGGTGCGTCAACTAAGACGCCAACATGCCCGTATCGGATACTCGTGCGAGATGTGTTGTATAGCCAAGTCTGTAAGTCATTTCCTTGCAGATCTACATCAAATAGTTGCTCACGGATAAGATCTGAGACATCATCAAGCCTGATAGGCTTTCGAGTCAGCATGCCTGCCAGCATGCGCTCTAGCCTGACATAATAGGGTGAGAGGACAGATCTGCTTAGCCGATTATCGTAGCTAAGGTCAAGCTCTCTGGGTTCTTGCGGCAGGAATTTACGATGGCCTTTCCTGATTTTGTATGTGCCGCCAAGCAAAGTCTCAATTAGGCCCCAGTGAGGCTCCATATTCACCCATGCCGTGTTTGGATCATTGACTTGAGTAACATTGCCAACACGCTGGCGACCACCAGAGAATCCTGAATACACTGCTTGAACCCGCCCGATGTCTTCAGTTTAATAAAGCCTGATTCCGGTTCCCCTTCCTGCGTTCATATGCAGAGGATTGAGTTCTCGCCAAACTAAGTAGCCCAAAGCGTCGTTCATGTGGTCATATCCCGATTCTTTATCCGGATCGCCCTTTTCTGTCCAGCATTGCAGCTCAAGCGATTCAATCAGCTTGGAGCATTTAGGCGCAATATTGAGGCGGATCTCGCCTTTCCCATTTTCCAAAGCAGCTTGTAGAGCAGCCACCCTATCGCGGATCCTAGGGTTGGCTTTTGGCGATTGATTGCTGAACCCATATGATTCGAGAATCTGAATGTCTGTCCGGGTTGCATTCGTGCTGCGATTGCCACCTGATGCATCCGGGTAGATATAGATCTTCCGGTCAGGGTATCGCCTGCGAATTTCCTTTGCAAGTGCATCTGTGTCATGTGCATCACTGATCTCATCAATCACATGTAATCGCTTAGCGATGCGGACGGCAACAACCGCAGACATTCTGGCGACGTTAAAGTCGAGCCCGATTCTCAAAGGCTCGTTCTCAATCCCGCTAGGAGGCAACGTCGCATGTGTCTCACGTTTGAATCGGTCATAGACGGCGCCAGTATTCAGATTGACGAATTGCCCGTCTAGATATGCCTTGATCAGCCTTTCAGGGTAATTGGCTAGGAGTGAGTCGATAAAACCTTCGGGCAAGTATGGGTTGTCGGCAGTGCGTGCACGAATCAAGCGCTTATCTGGCGCCGAATTGCGCTCGAACGTATCCCAAGCCCAACCAAATCCTTCAGGCGTGGTGGCTACATAGAATTGCTGCATATTGCCAGATCGCAAGCGGGCTAGCGCCATTCGAGATGCCTGTTCAGCTGTACGCCTGTTGGTCGTGTCACATTCATCAAAACCTACAGCGCAGAGGTTCTGCCCTCGGATCCGGTTCCATGTCTCCATTGTGCGGAGCAAGATGGTATGCTCACCCTCCTTGAACTTGAGGACGTATTCTGGCAACGGTGACACTCTGAAGTCATAGGGCAGACCGATTGCTTCAAGCAGATCGTCCATGGACCGCATGAGAATATCGCGCAGCATGGGCGCCACTGGCTCAAATAGCGCCGAGACAAACCCCACGTTTGCCGCAGCCACGTTGATAGCCTTTGCACAAAGGCCGTAAGTTTTGCCAGCGCCAAATCCTGATACCAAGCCCAAAATGCGGTGATCTTGATCTTCGCAAAAGGCAGCTTGATGTGGCAGTAAAGTCGAATTGAGGCGGCTCAAGACCTCCTGTACTGACAGGCTCTCATCGTCGGGATCGGCTAGTATTAGCCCTTCAGGGATAGCGTCTAGAATGCTTGGCACTTGATGCGATCCTTTGTCCTAGGTTATTTTATTTGTTGAGGCTATAAAGCGATGTCAGACATTGGGGATTTTATCAGCATTGCATCGAGATATCCTCTTTTAACACAGACTCAAGAGATTGAATTAGGGCGACGGATTCAGGCCTGGCTGCAGCATTCTGACCCGCCGCCGTCACTAGTCCGGTCAGGCAGGAGAGCCCGCGATCAGTTCGTGTGTTGCAATCTGCGGCTCGTTGTTGCTATTGCTAAAAAATATACATCCAAGCTTAAGAATACTAATCTAACCTTCCAGGATTTGATTCAAGAGGGCACCCTGGGCTTGCAGCGTGCAGCAGAAAAGTACGACCCAGAATGCGGTTACAAGATGTCAACGTATGCGTACTGGTGGATTCGGCAGGCGATCACGCGCAGTCTCGATACCAAGTCTTTAATGATCCACATCCCAAGCGGTGCAAAACGTAAGATGCAGTCCTATAGGGAAGCTGCTGAGGCAGGCGGTAGCCAGGAGGAGATTCTAGAGAGAGCGAATCTGAAGCAACGAGATATTCGCACCATTCAGCAAGTCGTAATGTGCCAGAACGTAGGAGCGCTTGACGCGCTCGACGTTCATATTTGACTTTATATATTGACATTTCATGAAAGCTTATGCTATGATTTGAATATAGAGGGCAAAGAGCTCTCCCTTTCACAGCATGGCCACCTACACCGAAACAGCACTTTTCTACTCTGAACGCCTAGCGGAGGTTTCAAAGAAAGACAACACCACCGCCAATTGCCATGGCGTAGTGTTTTACCCTAATGGGCATGTCTACTACAACAAAAAGCGCATTAAGCAAGCTGATGTTGTGCAAACCATCGCTGCAATCCTGGAGTCTGAAGATAAAGCAATGGACCAGAAGAACGCCCCACGCAAAAAGGCAGGCAGCGCAGGACCTCTGACATGGGACAGACTGAATCAAGCCACGAAGGACTTTTTCTTTGAGCTGGCCAATCAAATCGTGCAAATCACCGATGACGTCAGCTTCGAGAATGGCCACCCCCCAGCTGCACGTCTTGGCCGCGACATCCCAAAAATCAGCCTAAAAAACGCTCCGCGTCTATCCAATCTCAAAAAAGCAGGCATGATGGAAAGCGGCCAATGGAACAGCAACACCAAATCCGAACGTTGGATCTTTGTCACTGAAGAAGGCTACGCCATCTATGAAGCGCACAGCAGCAAATGAGCGGCGACATTAACTGGAACTCGCGGCCACAAGACACGATCGCCGCAGCAAAAGAGAAAGCAGCTGCGGCCGAGTCCCCTAGGGGGCTCACGGCCCTTGAGCTTGCATTTTACAAAGCGACACACCGTAAAAAATCATGAACTTCAATTATTTCAGCCACAGCTTGTACAGCCAAAGTCAACGCGCACAAGACGCCCTCGAAGTTTCAGGACTCTTCGACTCTTTTCATGATGACAGGCAAGAATACTACGTTGAGGCATTCTTAGATGGTGAGCTGGAATGGACAGAATACGTACACGGCGAAGAAGAGCTTCAATCGTTTAAAGATGACGCGATTAAGCACGGTCTGACTTATACAGTCAAAATTATTGACACAGAGCGAAAGCAGTGATATAATATTTATATAAAGGGCAATGAGCTCTTCTTTCAGAAAATGACCAGCAACGAGCTAGCTCAAATCATCCGCCAGAACACAGACCTGGCTCTGACCTTTGCACACAGGGCACAGCAAGCAAAGCTAGATCGCAATTTTGGTTGGCAGCAGGAATATTTGAGCAATATGCGCACATTTGAGGCTATCAATCGCTGTATCGAAGAACTCCGCAACGAGCCAGTCGAAGAGCCCACTCACTTCGATAATGTGGACTGAACACATTGACACGCCATGAAAGCGTGTGATATAATACAAATATCAGGGGCAATGAGCCCCTTTTTCATCCCATGAACAAAGATCAACTACGCATCCAGATTGCCAAAGCCTACAAGGAGATGGAAATCGCCATCGAAGCATTCAATCAGCTAAAAGATGGCAGCCTTGACTTGGAAGACGATATCGACATCGCAGGCGAGCTGGTTGGTCTCAAGCTCGTGCAGGATGGCAGCTTCTATAGCAGCGAAGAAAGCATTCAGATTGAAGAAGAGATCCTTGGATCGTCTAAGTTCGCGTAGACTGAAGCCTAAAGACCGCCACGCCGAGCGCCTTTCCGAGCAAAACTCTGGCGCTCCTTTTCCATCAACGACTGCTCCTACCGGTTGAACGTTGGCCTTTTGGTAAAGGAATCTTGCGATCCAGCGCCTGATAAGCCCGAGTTTGCAAACGATTTCTGCCAGTTGCCGCTGCAGTAAATTCTTTGCCCGCTTTAATCCAAGCTTTTTGATTGGCCGACGAAGGATTGGATTTAAAAGCCTGATGGGCTTTTGACACCCTCGCTGATGCAGCACTAACCTGACGATCAGCAGTGCGAGTAACCCTTCGAACGATCCCGGTCCGTCGCTCTGTAGTCATTTTGACTTTAGTATCGCGACGCCTGGCGGAGGCCACCATCGACCGGTCAGACCCTTTATACGCTTTCAGACTGCTGCTACCGGTACTAGCGAATCTGCCATTTTTGTCACGAACGTACCGGCGTGCCATTACTACTTCCCAGTGAGACTCGCGAGCATGTGAAGCTCTTTATAACATCCTAACGCCACACCTAGTTGCCCATCCTCCTGAGCTTTAGCAGCCAGCGCCTCAAGCCTGGTCATTTGCTGTGCCAGGAATTCAGAGCGCTCCACACTCATTGAGCTTTTGTATTCAGATCTTGCGTCAGCAATCAGCGCGTCTGTCTGCGCATGGTCAAATTCCCAGGCCTGTGCAGCAGACTCATATATCCGGTGACGTGGCCAGCTCAAATCGAGCCACTGCTTAGCCACTCTCAGCTGATCTTTCCGTATACTCTCAGGTGTCTTCTTCGCCATGCCTCAAATTTAACGCAAATTACCTACTTACCTACTTACCTACCCACTCCTTTTTTTCCCTTCCGATAACCCGCTTTTTTTTTAACCCCCCCCTATATAGGGGGGAAAATAGGTAAACTCGGCACTGCCCGCTTCCCGATTGACGATTTGCATTACCTACCCTTACCTGTAATGCATACCGCTGTATGATGTCGGTATTTCGACCGTGAACAAGTCCAAAAGGCATGAGTAGGTAAACCCTGGTAAAGGCCGGTAAAAGGTAGGTATCACTCATCAGTGCCGCAGCGGCGCCAAATGTGCTTAAAAGTGCCATTGATCTTCTTTCGGCTCTTGTAGTACCCACAAGCAGTGAGAATGCGGTTAATGCGCATCAACTCACGTTGCGTCTGGCGCTCGATAGGTACCTCTAGGACATGGGTCAATAGGTCACTACTGATGATGAAGTCGCCTGAAGTCCTGAATGCCAGATGGGACGAGATCTTCTCAAGCCACGGGTCCTCTGCATAGAGCCCACGGTTTCGGTCATTATTGATCTGCGTCTCTGCCTCATCAAGGAACCATTGTTTGCCTCGCAAGTAGTCACGTTTAGCACTCGCCCAGATCCTGTTGCGCAAAGATTCGATCTTCCCACTGTCGATGCACTCCTCAATGTTGAATATCACAAAGCGGCGGTTGCCCGTCTCATCACTAAAGAATCCGTCTTTTTTATTGGTGGTGCCACAAAGCACGAATGACCTCGGCCGTTCCTTGTGGCCCTTCCCGTAGGCCTCACGTACCAGGTCTGTCTTACGAGTGATGAAATTCTTTAGACCTGCACTATCTCTATTCTTGATGCCGCCATCTAACTCACCCCACTCGCAGATCCAGCGCATATGTAAGCCCGTAATATCGTCTGCGTCCTTATTGGTCTTAATGAAGCCCTCATAGAACCAGGCCTCGGATGCAAGCGTGTTATAGAACCGAGTCTTGTGGAGATGCTGATCACCGGCCAAGATGTGAACAAAGCCACAAGGGCAGCCAGGCTCATAAATGCGAGCAACGCAGAAGACAAGCCATTTGCGCAAGGCAGAATTGTCAAAGTCTGCAGCATGCAACCCCAGCAGTTCGCCTGCGATATTATCCCAGACCGCATCCTCTAGCGGGTCATTGCAGGACTCCAAGTAATCGCGGATCGGATTGTACGGGCGCTCACGGGCGCTAAGTAGCAGGGCATCTTGTGCCACATCCTTGCTTACATCAATATGCGCAGCTTGGAAGCTGCCGTAGCTCAGCTTGGCATCGATCTCACTTAAAGGGGCGCCATCAATCTCAATCGCCTGCTTCAGGTCGTTCCATCTCAGCGCCTCATGCAGCATGGAGGAGAGCACCTTCGATAAGTCAAGCAGCTTCAGGCGGCTGTACCCACCCTTCTCATTCTTATAGTCACCGATCCGCTCAAACCAAGGCACAATGGGTAGTTGCGGTGCGTCGCGTCGGACTGCAAGCTCAATGCGCACCAGATCTGCGCCATCAGCCACCCAATCTGCAACATCGTATCCATCGGCCGGGTCATCCCAGGCATCGGCATTCGTGCCCTCTACCCAGAGCCACCTAGACCCAGGGAACGCTTCAGATAGACGCTGCATCAGCTCGATGCCAGGTCGATCTCGATCAGGACAGAGTACAAGCTCATTCGCATGCAGCTTGGGCATGTCGGGCATGTTGCCCTTCCAGCTTCCACTACCATTCGGCACACTAGTGGCCCACAGGCCCAGCTTGCGCAGCGCCTCAGCGCATGTCTCGCCCTCCGCTATGTAGATGGTCTCACCAGACATAGGAAGACTCTCATACCACAAGGGCAGCAATGAATCGACCTTGGTGCCTTTGGACCAGGTGACATCCTTAGGGCCGAAGTTGTAGTCTGTACGGTTGTGCTGATAGGACCGGCCGTTCTCTGCGTAATACTTCCAGGAGCGGTACTCAACAGCAGTGCGCTCAGCATGCGGCTTGAACGTCACACATTCAGATTCGGCATTGATTTTGACACAAGCCCACTCACCGAGCACATCGCCTGTCTTAAGGCGTGGGTGCTTCTGGAATGGGCTACACTTGGTGCCAATCCGGCAGTAGAGAAGCTCGCCCTCGGTCCGGCAGCCGCTAGACGTGCGGCCACAGACAGGACAAGGAGTTTTGGCAGACGAAAACATCTGTTACAATGCGTTTGGCTAAGGGAGATGGCCTGCCCCTCGTGTCCTACCTCAGGCACGGGGGGCAATCCATGTGAAGACTATCATAGCCGATCCGAGGCAGCAATTACCTAGGAAAGGCTGGTAACAGCCTCTTCTATGGTGTGCGCAACACAGGCAATGCCACCATTCGTTTCTAGATGATCAAGCCAGTGCTGCTGATCGTCGCGTGTGTTCTCACCGGGCATCTTGACTTCAAGTCCGATGAATACGGCTAGCTCCTGGCCCACCATGTCTTCCGTTATCACGACCCGCTTATATCCAACGAGATCTGGGCTGCCAGGCGACAAGCCGAATTGAACGAATTTGCCTCTGTTATCGCGCAATGCGCCTGTATGGTTGCGATAGAGCGTGACATCTGGGCACTGGGCACTCACTGCAAGGCGAATCCCATTCTGCAATCTGGTCTCAGGTTGAACGTAGCTCATGCTTTCAGTATGTTGCGAGAGTCATAGCAGGTGATGCTCTGACCAGAAGCGATGCGAACAGAAACGGATTTGGAATGCTTCATGACGACGACACCCTTGATCCACCCAGCACCCATCCGCACTTTGCAAGATTCACCAATGCGGACATGTGAAACGTCGAATTTCAGCTTCATTTCAGAGCCTCGCAGGCAGACTGAACGCCATGTGCACAGTCAGATCGAGTCATGCCATCGAGCGTGCCCGTTAAGCAATAGAAGAAAGCACCGCCAAACAACACATATCCGCTGATAGTGATCAAGATGTTGCGAAAAGCGAGAGTCGGTTTCATGGTAGAGGCTCCAAGTAGGATTGAGCGGTGATCATGTGTATCAGTCCCTGGTTGATGATGCTAGGGGGCACAGCTTGCTGATCCAGTTCTAATAAGTAGCACCGGAGCTGATCTGTAAAGCAGAGAGCATCATTGATACGCTCTTGCTGCCCTTCGCCTATGAGGACTTGAGCATCCTCAACAGCCCAGCGTGTGCGCTCCGAAAGGAGCATCAAGTGTTCAAGGATTGATCCGTATGGGGGCTGATCCATGCTCTGGGAGAAGATGAGACTGAATCCAGCGCACGCTATCTGGTTTGTGGCGTCCCTTCATTATATCACGCATTCCAATAGATGTCAATAATTTCGTATCCGGTGATGTCGATTCCTAAGGATGTGCTCGACCCAGCCTGGGCGATAGCCACGTTCTTTACGGATTTGCTCAAGCTGTTCGATGCTGCGTGCACGGCCAATCTCTTTGCGCAGCTCTTTTCGCTTTTGCTCCTTCTCTTGCAACAGAATATCGCGCTCGTCAGGGATGCGACTGTCTAGGGGGTATCGGTACTGGCAGAAAGGACAGGTCTGCAAATGAGGCCTGTGGACACCAAAACAGCGGGGACATATGCGTACTGCCAGATTTGCGACTAGACCGGCTCTTCTTTTCTGCCGACCTTCTAAGCTCCAGGATCTGGCGTCATCCGGCAGCCCATGGTGCTCGCTATTGCCTGCAGCATCCAGGATGACCGCATGCTGAGATGAAGGGCGCAAAGCTCGGCCAACTTGCTGCAAATGCAAGCCTAGAGATTGGGTAGGCCTAAGCAGCAGCACACAGTCACAGGCAGGGACGTCGAAGCCTTCAGAGATCAAATCGACGCTAAGCAACACAGTGATCTGTTGCAGCCTGAATCGCTTGATGGTGTCATCCCTACAGGTTTTTGACATCTTGCCATCGATCGAAGCACAGCTAATACCGGCTGATACAAAGCTGGCTTGCACTTTCTCCATGTGGGCGATACTGACACAAAATCCAATCGTCTGTCGGCGTCCAGCCAGGGTCAGCCAATTGCGGACAGCAGCGGCTACGACGCGAGTCTGACTGACAGCTTCGGTGAGCTGCCGCTTATTGTAATCACCAGCCACACGTCGTATTCCCTTCAATTCAGCAGCACCTGGTGGACAGAAGAGCTTGTACGTCGACAGCCAGCCATCATCAATCAGCTGAGCTGAACTAGGCCCAGTAACCATTGCGCTGTACAGCACATCAAGGCCACCGCCATCTAGGCGCTGAGGAGTAGCAGTGAACCCTAGCACCCGATCGCAAGCATTCAATTTTTGTAACCAAGTGCGAGCGCAAGAATGATGCGCTTCATCTACGATCACCAGATCTTCGCCGTCAGGCTCCCATGATTGGATCGTCCGCACGCTTTCATCCGGCGTTTGGTCGACAAGCTCTCGGCGATGCACCAGGACCTGTACTTTTGCTCCGCGAGCCCTGGCATTCTTGGCGATTTCACAGAATATCCGAGTCTTGCCACCGCCGGTCGGTAGCACTGCAAGGACGTGATTGTGGGTCCGCATCGCCTGGCGGACATTCGCCATCAGTTCGGTCTGATAAGGTCTGAGCATTGCTATAACGCGTCATGACCAATTTAACACTTTATGCAATACCTTGACACTCGATGTTACGGCTGATATAATTAGGTGGTCCACTTTTCAAGGCTATGGCTATCTTCCAGCCTGACGAACTATCCAATGAGAGCTACCATGCCCACTCAGCCCTTTCTAGATCTGCTCTGCTCACCTTTGCGCAGAGTCCAGCTCACTTCTGGCATCGGTTCCTGAATCCAAAGGCTATCGCGAAATCGCCAACGCCTGCCATGTTGTTTGGCTCAGCTCTGCATTCTTTTGTGCTAGAGCCTGAACGCTACAACTTCGACTTTCTAGAACTACCTGAGGGCAGTAGGTCATCAACCGCTGCACGAGTCATTCAAGAACGGGCAGAGGCTGCGAATTGCGCAGTGCTCCCACATGGCACTACTGCCAAATGTCATGACATGGCAAAAGCGCTTATGGCTCATAAAGCCGCCAATAAAGCTCTTACCACGGCAGGCCAGAATGAAGTCTCATTCTTTGCTACCTGCCCTGAGAGCGACTTGGAGGTGAAATGCCGTTGCGACCGACTCACCAACAAGGGATGGGTCATTGATCTAAAAACCACGATCAATGCAGCACCAGATGCATTTGCCAAAACAATCGCTAACTACCAATATCACGTGCAAGCTGGCTTCTATCTAGACGTGATCGAGTGGGCCACAGGGCATAGGCCTAAAGGCTTCATTTTCGTTTGCGTCGAGAAAGAGGCGCCTTATGCCGTGTCCGTGTTTCGAGCTAGTGATGCAATGATCAAAGCCGGTTCACAAAAAGCTCAAGAGCTGCTAGCCGATTTGGCTAAACACTTTCTGGAATTTGGCCCAGACAAACCATGGCCAGCTTATGCAGACGCAATCACCGAACTTGACCTTCCAACCTGGGCACAATGAGCAAATTAATTGCAGCACTGATCGAATTCCACAAATCTGTTGGTCCGATCCGTGAGCTATCACAAGCGCAGTATGGCGCCTATGCAGACTTGCAGACAGTCCTTGCAGCCGTAACGCCCGCGCTATTTGAGCAAGGCCTGATCATCTCGCAGACATTTAGAGACGAGCACCAGCTCATCACCACTCTGGCACATGTCTCTGGCGAGACTATGGAATCTGTGACGCCATTAATCATTGGCGAGCATCGGAAAGGCAACATGTTACATGCATGGGGTGGTGCAGTGACATATCAGCGCCGTTATGCTATACTCGCATTGTTAAATCTTGCTGCAGGAATGGAGCAAGATGACGATGCCGATCACAGTGATCGCAAAATAGCAAAACGTACTATTTCGGCACCTGATGACGACTTCCTTTGATTTCGACCCAGAGCAGCACCTCACGCCTGCTCAGCTAGTGGACAGGTGGCAAGATACGCCTTTCCCTGTCTCTCTCGTGACGCTTGCTCGATGGCGTCGCGTGAATCGTGGCCCCAGGCACATCAAAGCCGGTCACGCTAGCCGCATCTTTTATCCGATCGCGGCCATCGTAGCCTACGAATCCACACTTTCTCCTGAATTCTGATGCCTGCTATCAATTGCTCGATGTTCAAAAACGACCGTAAAGAGCGCGACAATCAGCCAGACTTCACTGGTCCTGGCCAAGTCACAAAAGAAGATCTGCTGAGCATGCTGGATCAAGTGACAAAAGGCCAGTTCAACGCTGACCAAGAGGGCCGCGTCAAGGTCCGAATCGCCGGTTGGAAAAAGACTGCCGCTAGCGGCAAAGCTTATATCAGCTTGTCTATGCAGATTGACGACTATGGAATCGAGGCTCAACCTGTAGCTGCGACTTCAGATACAGCCGCCGATCTGTTCTAATGCAACGGCCATCTTCCCAAGCCGCTACCGCTGATAAGTTGCGTCAATGGCCAGCACTCAAACTCGTCACCGAAGTTACTAAGCAAATACGCCGTGACTACGGAGGGCGCAACGCGCAGGTCGTACTCAAAAAGCGAGCTATGGATAGCTTTGGCTTTGACGAAGACCAAGCCAAGAGGGCTGCGCAGTTTGCCTACATCATTGCAGGTGAAGCCACGGATGGATGCCGACGGCGTGTGCGCTCTAAGTTGATTGAAATCCTGGATCGTCTCGAAATTCATGCATAAACAACACCTGATCATCGATGCCCAGTTTGGCTCCACTGGCAAAGGCCTCTATGCGGGATACTTAGCCAGGCAAATCCAATGCGATACAATCGCCTACTCGCCCTCGCCCAATGCTGGTCACACTCTCCTGTGGAGCGGCCATAGCTTTATCCACAAGATGTTGCCCAGTGGCATTACATCACCAATGCTGCAGAAGATCGTCTTAGGTCCTGGCAGTCTGATCGACTTAGACCGCCTCCATGCTGAACTGTGCAGCATATTCGAATGTTTGCCCAGGTTTAGAGATGTCAAAATCTTTATCCATAAGCATGCAGCCTGTGTCTATGACCGGCACAGACAGGCAGAAGCTCAAGGGGGCACCGCTCCTGGATCTACCAGGCAAGGAGTGGGTGCAGCTCAACGAGAACGCATCCTGCGATCGCCAGCACAGAACAATGTGATTAGCAATGCAGACCATCCAGTGCTGCGCTTAGTTCACTTGGTGGATACGGTCAACATGCAACAGATCTACGGCGAAAGCCAGGTTCTACTAATCGAGAGTTGTCAGGGGTACAGTCTGTCGATGTACCACGGCCAATACCCGTACACTACCTGCCGCGATGTCACAGCCGCATCAATCATGGCAGACACTGGTGTTCCAATGGGGCGCGTTCTGCCGATCGTGCATGGCACCTTCCGCACCTATCCGATTCGTGTCGCTAATCGACCCGAATCTGGTGAATGGAGTGGCCCGAGCTATAGCGATTCAGCCGAGATCACGTTTGAATCGATTGGGCAGCAACAAGAGTTAACAACTGTTACCAAGCTGCCACGGCGCTTATTTACCTGGAGCCAGCAGCAGGCCATCGAGGCATGCACGCAGAATCGTATCAGTGTGGGATTCCTTAATTTCGCACAGTACCCGATCAAATTCTCTCACCTTATCAACATCTGGGAACAACTCAATGAATGCACACAGGTCAAGTACCTCGGATTCGGACCAGACATCGAGGATGTCTACCGCGTCGGCGCACCGTCTCTCGAAGTTGATCGAATCACAAAGATCTATGAGCGATATCGAGGAGCTGCAGCGTGACATTGCCTCATGGGCCAACAATGTCAATCCAGACCGGGACAGCATGTCCACTATTGCCAAGCTACTGGAAGAGATCGGTGAGCTGATCGCATCGGAACGGATGTCTGATCCAATGGAGCTGGCCGATGTAGCCATTCTGGTGCTTGACCTTTTCTATCTGCAGAAAGTAGATGTAGCCCAAGCCGTTATCGGCAAGATGACAATCAACCGTTCTAGACGTTGGAAAAAGCAAGACAATGGAGCCATGTCGCATGTCTGAGCATCAAGGGCCATTAATTGGAGCGGCCACGCTGCTCCGCGCCAGCCACATCTCAAGATGGGGCATCGTGCTGACTGCCAAACCGCAGAGCATCGCTGAGCACATGTACCGTGTCTGGGTACTGGTGCATGAGTGGGGTATTGCGATTGATCTGCCGATGGCAGAGCAATTTATCGCTGAGAGGTGGGCCGTGACTCATGATCTGCCAGAGATACGCACGGGTGACATGCCTACGCCACATAAAACGCCAGAGGTCAAAGCCTGGCTGGATCAGCTTGAGCACGACATCTATCCACCATTGACAGAGGTGCATAAAATGTCGAAGGCGGCAGCTGCACTTTGCAAGTTCTGCGATACTGCAGAATCGATCCTCTATTTGAAGGTCAATGGCTTGGGACAGCATGCTGCCGATGTCAGGGAATTGCTAGCCCGCCAGATGTGGGGCAGGCTCAATACGTCTGTCCTATCTAGTAGCGAACAGCAGACTCTGCACGATTTATTCAACAACACCTACGACCAATCATGACCGAAGAGCAGATCAAGGAAGCAACAATGATGAAGGCCAAAGGCTACTCGGCGATGTCGATAGCCAGATGCCTGACTGGAGTCCACTACAAGGAGATCACAGAATATTTTGGCGACACCTGGCCAAAGCACAAACCCAATGGTGGTTTCAGCCCTGGTTTCTACAAATGGCTAAATGAGGAGTGCATCTATACCTGGCGCCCCAATAACCCAAACCCACCAGATGCACCATGGTCCCGGATCGTCAAATGAATACTCAGGAATTCCTCGACATTCTCGACAACACCTGGGACACCCTGGTGCAGCTCACTAAGAGCAAAGGGCATGAGTATGCCAACAGCGATAACCAGCTAGCTAATTTCGAGAGACTATCAGAGACCTTGGGATTGGCGCCGGATGCCGTTTGCTTTGTCTATCTAGCCAAGCATATGGACGCTATCCAGAACCACATCCGAGAGCCAGAGAGAGCCGCTTCAGAGCCAATATCTGGCCGCATTGATGATGCAATCCTTTATCTACTTCTATTGAAAGCCATTTACGCATGCCAAACCTCCCAACAGACCACCTGAGCTATATCTCCCGTGAGCCGCTCCTTACTCCGACAGAGGAGATTGAGCTTGGCCGCAGGATCCAGCAACGCAATGAACTGATTGCGCAAGAATCGGATCGCAGTCTGACGCCACGCGAACGTCGGATCTGTAGGCGTGGCGAGAAAGCTAGAGAGCGCATGGTGACAGCCAACCTCAGGCTGGTCGCTCATGTCGCCAGAAGATATCAGACAGTGCCTAAGTCGATGAGCTACGCAGACATTATCCAAGAAGGCGCAATCGGTTTGATGAATGCCGCCGATAAATTCGACCCAGAGCGTGGGTATAAATTCAGCACCTATGCATATTGGTGGATCAGGCAGGGCATTACCAGAGCGATCTCGCAGCAGGATCGGATGATCAAACTGCCTATCAACACTGCGGATATCATGACGAAAATGCGTAAGCATGCACGCGCACATTTTCATGCACACGGCCAGTACCCGACGTTTGATGAGTCGGCAGCTTACATGGACATCCCCAAAGAGCAGTTAGAACGCCTGATCAAGATGTCAACCGCTGTAACCAGCCTCAATTTCCAGAGCCATGAGACTGATCATGAGATCATTGACTTGGTACATGATGAGACGGCAGAAACGCCTTTAGCTGTCGTGGATAAAGTCGAGTCAGTGCGACGGGTTCGCAAAGCAGTTACGACATTGCCTGAGGATGAACGCAAAATGATCCAGAGCTATTACGGTCTTGATGGTAGACCCAGCGTGACCTTGGGCGACATAGCGGACCACAGGTCTGTCTCAAGAGAAGCCATTAGGCAACGCGTTTTACGGATTAACAACAAACTCAGATACCAGCTTGCATCGCGGAATCTCTAGCCGACCATCGCTGTTGCCGAGTCCATCTCTGCAATACGATTCACTGCCTGTCGCAGGAGTTTACCTTGATGGAAATTTTGCCTTGCCATGGCAACGCAAAGCCTGGATAGCATCTCCAGGCTCTCGCAATCCTCAATCTCCCTGATACTACATTCAAGTACCAGCTCTTCTTCAAGGCTTTGTTCAACCACCATCCATTCGAACGGATCGCAAGGCTCGTTTTTCGGAAGCATAGGGTTCCTCTGTCCTAAATCGAATGTAATCATGCACAGCAGGAAGCAACCAGTCCTGAATCGGGAGACAAGCTTCCCAGTTCAACGGGTGCATACACGAAATCACTACGGTTTGGAAAAAAGCTGTTATATACGACCAATTCATCGATCAACGAAGATGGCCCATCCGCTTGCTTCACCTTCGATCAAGAAGCGTTGGTAGAAAGCAGGCCTTGACATCCTGATCAGCTCCCCCGATCTCTTGATATTGTGGCCACCCGTTTCCATATTGGGCCGTCCCATTGGATCCATAGCAACGAATTCATCCTTGTTATATCCAACAATTAGGCTCCAGTGACCGCATCCTTCGCTATCGCAAACGGCTGGCTTGCCCTGGGTAAAATCGCCTTTATGCAACCAGCCGACCAAAAGAGGACGGCCAGCGTCGATCTCAATCTCTATATCCTCCACCCTTACATTCTGGCTAAATTCAGCCTCCAGGCCAAGAGCCCTTAGCGCAGAGACTTGAGAGTGAACTTCTGTCGTGTCGCCGTACTTTCGGCGCACATGCCGATATTCGTCTTGGCTGTCAACCACTCGGTGAAATGCAGCAATCATTGCAGCCGCTGAGTCAAAGCACTCCCGATATCCGTATCCAGTGGGGCTGTCTAGTTGACTGTAATAAGGCACTCCATAGACCTGTTCACTGCGACCAGTCGTTTTCCAGGTCTGAAACCATTCTGCTTCCTCATTGAGCAAGCTCCGATCCAGCAACGAATCCTCTAACTCTTTAATCGCTGCCATTTGATGTGGAGTCCCGCGAAACCACTTGAAGAACGGCAGTAGACTCAGCGACATAATGCTCGATAGCAAAATTAGTTGGACAAAGCCGGAGAGCATGGCGTGTGTCTAGCTGCAAAACCGCTCATAAACATTGCGCCGCTACCAAGCACGACGATCAAAACACTGATCACGACAGCTAATACGGATGGCATGAGACTACTTCTCTGCCGGGAATAGCAGATTCTTCAAATATGTACAGGCCACATCATCCAATTCATTGTCGGTCTGTTCGCTGATCTTAACCAAACAATCAAGCAACAACTGCTTAACGGCTTTTGATTTGATAAATCCAAACAGTATTGGCTTTAGCAGTAAAACCATTGGACCATGACGGGTTTCAATAGTCTAGTTCCTATTAGCATGCCCTTCAAGCCGTGCGACATTCTGCTCTAGGTCTGAAATACGTGCGAAAAGCTCCTGATCTCTAATCCTCAGATCAGCATGGAGCACGTCCATCCGCGACGCTAGATTGTCAACTGCTGAAGTCAAACGTACCAAGGTATCACGCCCTTGTTGGTTCTCACGCCCAGCGCTTTTGACGCACAGGGCAGCCGCTCCAACACTGGCACCGGCTACAGCAGCCCAAACCTCTACCATTCTTAAGTCCCCAATTCATCCACAGAGATGCCTGATACCAATCCTAAGCATGACACTGATCCGGAGTCCACACCGCTGGCCGATTTTGTCAAGTTAGCTGTATTGAGCTGGTCGATTGCGATGCTAAGCCTGAATTACCTTGGCTATGTAAAAGCCATGGATCCCACTTTCCCGGCATCGTTGCTGACAGGCACCATGGCGTCCTTCGGGGTGAATGTCGGTCGAGCGAATGGCAAGAAGAAAGAAGACCCTACAATCAAGCCAGAAACAACTACGTCTAAACCCAAATGAGACGTTTTCTTTTTGCATCCAGCTTAATGCTTTTTGCGGTCAATCCTGCATTGGCTGACATCAATCATGTCTTGACGCAGTCAGCTCAGATCAGTATTGATCAGGCTTACAGCTCAGCCAAACGAATCGGTTCTACCTACAGCGCATCAGGCTCAAATGTGACACCAAGCGTCACCAGTGGTAGCACCACAACCAGTGGGGCTATTGGCGGTCTGAATCTTGGCAGCCTGACCAGTGGTGTCCCAGCCATGGTTGACACGAATTATGCGGTTACTACCGCCGGTTCTGCTTTCTCATTTAGTGAGTCAGCAGTGATTGGCGACACGATAAGTGCAGCTACTGAGGTGACTGCCACCACTGGCACCGTTGACGACCTTCCGACATACGGCGAAGTCGTTACTGGTTCTGGAGGCATTAAATCGACCTTAGCCGCAACGGCCCTTTCAAGCGGCATTATGAGTGTGACGGCAGGCGGAGCGGGTACAAGTGCAATCCTGTCCAACAAGATGTCACTTGAAATTGACTAGAGCTTGGGTGCTGGTTTTGTTGCTGCCTAGCTCTGCTTTGGCCGCACCAATCGTGCCGCAGTTCACTCAGGGTCAGCTCAATTCCCGCACTGAATCCACAACAATCATTCAAGAATCCATTACCAGCCATAACTACAGAACCGGATATTCTTATTCAGCGGCAGGCCATAATGTTGAAACTGTTGGAGATGTTCCTATTTCGCCTGACGCTACCGTCACAAACAATCAGACAGTTGGTGGAGTCAACTTCTCATGGACAAGCCCAAACCTAGAAACTAAGCCCCAATGGCAAGTGATCACACCCGGCGCAAGCTGGAGCCTTACAGAATCATTCATGGCTCCGGGTTTAGATGCAGTGACTACAATCCAACGCACCATCCAAACCGAAAGCGTCACCGAATCACAGTCGGTGTTCTCGCAGTAATTGCTGCACTTGGTGGACCGGTTCAAGCCAACACAACCGTGGCAAATCCATCGAGTACATCAAGCGGGTTAGTAGTTAACAATGCCTATCAGATGATGACCGGGCCACATCCTATCTATCGGATGAGTCAAGGTATTCAGTGTCCTGGTCCTACGCTATCGCTGAGCCCGTTCGTTACATCTAGCCGAAATTTTGATCTGCCCCATCAATCAGTAACTAGGACGCCTGTTTACTCAAGTGCTGATGCAGACGATAACGGTGAGCCGGATTCTCCCGGCAAGGTGCTCTACTACTCAGAGATGCCACGATTCGAGAAAGATCGTAGATCAGTCAACTACGGAATAACAGCAACGTTTTCAATGCCATTGGATGGTGGCCTAACCGCTAGGTGTAAGCGTGCCGTAGAAACAAACATCGAGCTGCAACAACAGTTGCTGGCAACGAAAAGGCTGGAGTACGAATTGTTCCGCGCCAAACAATGCGGGCAGCTAGCTGAATCAAGAATCCAATTCAGACCTGGCAGTCGATACGCTCAGGTTTGCGAAGACATTGTGGTTTACGTTCCACCCA
>Ga0181419_1000156_pt1 | contig 23200 bp, 19 predicted proteins | sample 42SPOviralmetaG_FD_130144 | JGI IMG/M metagenome (GOLD analysis project Ga0181419, IMG submission 130144) | Marine viral communities from the oligotrophic San Pedro Time Series (SPOT) site, San Pedro Channel, CA, USA - 42 SPOT_SRF_2013-04-24 | ecosystem: Environmental > Aquatic > Marine > Strait...
AAATATGTAATCAAATTTTTTTTTTAGTTCTGGTTTAACTGTGTATTTTTATTTAAATATTTTATCCATATATAATATTAATGGGTAAAGGAAGGCCAGAAACACTAGCATTTTACAAAGAAAAGGTAACATGTCAAAAGTGTGGAAGTATTGTATGTCGTAATGGTTTAAAAAGTCATTATACATCACAAAAATGTTTGGGAACTAAAAAACCACGTAAAACTCAAAGAGAAACCTATGAAATGAATAAAATATGGAGAAAAAAGAATAGACTTAAATTAAATAAAGACCATCTTGAATATTATTATAGAAAAAAGCATGGGTTAGTAAAAACTAAAAATGATCCAGATAGTATTTTTTTTAGTAGAGAAGTCAAATCTATTGTTATATCATTTGATTAGAGTATATAGGTAATTTTTTATTTTAAAAAAAATATAAAATTATTTACACCATGCAACTTTTCTTTAAATAGGCAACCATTGATATTCTATTTAAATGCCAGTTATTCATTAAATCAATTTCGGGCCAGTCTCCCAATGATTCAGTATATAATGGTTCTAATGGAGCATTACAGTGATAATTATTTACCGTATCGGCAACCAATACATCACCTTGAGACACATTAAAACCTATTTTGTATTCAGGAAATAATAGCTCACCACCTTTGTAATCATTTTTATTAACTGGGTCTTTTATTACAGTCATACACGCTAGGCAATCTTTACCATTATTAGCGTCTTGATGAATTGCAGTTTGCCAGCTATAATTTACAGTGACAGTGCTAAAAGGTGTATCAGCCATTCTATACTGGTCTTTTAATAAATCATATTGGATCTCGTATCTATCCTTGTCAATCTGGTTAAAAACTCTACATAAATCAACAATTAAAGGAAGACATTTCTCATATTTAGCTGGATAATCCCTACAATAGGCAGCCAAATTTACTTTTTCTTTATATCCAGAACGGGCGGACGTATCTATGTATCCTATAACATTACTCTTAGCGTAGTTACATATACTTGTAGCAGATTTTTGTCCATCTCTTTTATAATACTTGGTTCTATAATTAGATGTATCATATAGCTCCTGAACACTGGTTCTAAGCTTCTTTCTGTCAATAGATCCAGCGGCAGCACCACGGCTTTCTTTTTTTCTATTGGCTAAACTCTTAATGTTTAATCCAAATGCTCTTTGGTTTTTTTCATTTTTAATGGCTCGCTTTCTAAATCTAGCAAGTAATTTTTTGCTTTTTCTATCGTAAATATCACAATTTCTATTGAATATTGTATAACTATCAATGGTATTAATATAGTTACCAATGCTATGTTCCGAATTATCCACTTTATCAAGTAATATAGTTTCAACCATGGGCTCATCTATACTCATATATACTACTTATCTATAATAAATTTTATCTATTGAATAAAGTTTTATTTAATATATAAATGGAAAGACGACGGAAAACAAAACACAAAACGTTATACACAGCATGGAACTATCTGTCAGGATGAAGCCAGACTTCATTAGGAGGGAACTATCTGTGCCGTGGATAGTTAATATAACCAGAGAAATTATTTTTAAGTAATAATTAAAATTTAAATGGGAATTAATTACTATCCGTATTTAAAAATTAAATGACAGTATATTTTATAAACCGATGGAAAATGAACTTATAAAATATAATAACATACAAATGGAAATAGTTTCTAAAAACGAGGAAGGTGGTAACCAGCCACCTCAACTAACTGTTAATATAGATAAATCTTTAAGTATAGATAAAAAAATTACTTTAAAAATAAATGAATTCTACGAAACTTATACTATAGCACAGGTAAAATACCTAGTTAGTCTTAGTGATGAGGAATTTATTCAAAAATTCTGGGACGAACTTGAATTAAATCAATGTGGGGAAAAATGGGATTTTGCCGCCTATGTTAAGGGATGTAAAGATGGGCTTAAAGCCATATTGATGGAAGTCAGGAAGCAAGGACTAGAGCGTGCCACTTATATTAAAATTAAACGCCATTACACAAGAAAGGGCATGGGAAGATTATACATAAATGGATGGGGATTACAAAAATGTCAAAATAAATTACGTAAATTTCTAAGTGGTGATTCCACAAGGGACATAGATATGTCAAAATGTCATTGGAATATACTGGTTAAGCTTTGTGAAACGAGGGATATTAGTTGTAAAAATATTAAAAAGTTCTTAAAAAACCCAGATGAATTTCTAAAAATCAATCGTATAGATAAATATGAACTATTAAAAATTTTGTATAAAGATACTTTCCCTACTACTGAAATGTGGAAAGATAAAAAAGCACTCCATAAGTTGTATAAAGAAAAGATGGCTATATTTGAAGAACTAATAGACGATGAAGAAGTTACGAAGTGGAATTTTAAACCTCGTGCATCTACAAAAGACAAAAAAGGCACATTTAATCCCATGGGTAGTGTTATGGCTCAGTTTTTACAAATGACAGAACATGATATTTTAAGCCCAATACTCACAAAATATCAAAACTATATTGAAGTTCCTATGTTTGATGGATTTCAAATTTCAAGGGACGCAGATATAGATGCGGTTTTACTGGATATTTGTCAGTCCTCAGGATATGAATGGATTGAGAAAGATAATGTGTATGAGATAGAAGGATGGGCACAAGAGGAAACTAATGATTATTTAACATGGGTTGCTGAATTTGAAAAAAAAGTTTTTGCTATTAATGAACCTGAAAGAAGATATGCCGTAGATTACGAAAATAACCCTACACTTTTTACACCAGCTTCTTTATGTGATAGATTTGTAGAAGAACCAAATTTAAAAGATTGGCTTAAAGACGAAAATAAAAAAATCTATCGTAAAATAGATTATTACCCATATGGCTTATCGGAAAGTGACCCTACTGGTCCTGATGTGTATAATATGTTTCAACCTTATACCAGACCTCTACTGGATCATTTGGTAACTGAAAATGATATCCAATGGTTTATTAATTTAATTAAAAAATCAGTAGTTAATTATAAAAATTTAGAAGAGGTAGATAATGACCCTGAAATAACTAAAGCTTGTAACTGGCTATTAAATGCCCTCGCTTTTGATATACAACACCCTGGTAAAAATCCAGCTTATTTTTTGGTATTATATGGCTCACCAGGTGGTGGTAAAGATACACTATTTAAAATACTTGGCGAACTTAAAAAGAGAGATAGAACACTTGTTACAAATAAGCTTGATTGTGTATTAGGCGGTCAGTTTAATTCTTCGGTAGAAGGTGTGGAAAATATAATGATTAATGAATGTGCTACCAATGAAATTAGAGAGGTTTCTGATGCTCTAAAAGACCATGTAACGGCTAATAAAATTACAATTAATGAAAAATATAGAAAACCTTATGAAATCCAAAACTTTTGTAAAATATGGTTTTCAACCAATAATACATTTCCATTAGAGACTGAAGATAGGCGTTGTCAGCAATTTCAAACGGCTAACTGGCAAGGTAGTTGGCGACCTAAAAAATTTGACTTCTTTGATACCATATATAAAAATATGGAAAATGAAGAAAGTATGAATAAACTTTGGACTTTTTTAAATCAAAGACAAATAGGTAATTGGATACCTTGTAAAAACCTATATGATACTCAAGTTATGAAAGAGGCCAAGGAGTTTAGCCTTCCCCCATCAATTAGATTTAGCAGATTTATAATAGATAATAAATTAGGTCAAGACTATAATGATACAGATGATACTATCAGATGGTCGCCATGCACTTTTAAGCATTGTTACAAAGAATGGGTTTCAGAGGAATATGGTGAAAGAAAGGATAAATGGAATGTAATTAAAGCAAACTTAGTTGCTACAGGCGGATATTGTTGGGGTAAATCTGGATCTAGTAGATATATTCAAGTAGATATTCAGAAATTAACCACCTTTTTACAGTTAAATTATCCCAGAGAAGATTAATATCCAGAGAGTATCTGGGTGCCCGTGCCCGTTCTCTGGGGGATATTCTGTAGGGACAAATTTTTGTCCCTCATAATATTTTTGTCCCTATATTTCCATTTTTTTTGTCCCTATTGTTTCTCCTCTACCCTCCTATATTCTATTATTTTAATATTTTTTTTACCTTATAGGGACAAAAAAATCAAAAAAATAGAAAAAGTAAATTAGTACAGAGAGAAGTAAAAGAGAAGGGAGTAGATAAAAAAGAGAGTATAGAAAAAGTAATCTCAGAAAACTGTTTTTGTCTCTTTTTTTGTCCCTTTCATAAGTAGCACAGGCAGGCACTGATACCAACCAGCACGAATGTTGCTGATATCAAAGGGACATTTTTTTTTATATTATTGGGACATTTTTTTTTATATTATTGGGACATTTTTTTTTATATTATTGGGACATTTTTTTAAACTTTTGTATCCAATAATCATTAATAGCTCCATTTTTAATACCTTTTTTACTTCCACAATTATAAGTCACGGAGTCACCTTTTCTAGACCAGTCACCGCCATTAAAAGGAGGTAATGGTTCTTTAGTAGTGTGCGACTTTAGCTTACGGCGGGATTTCTCTTCTTTGGATAGCTTCTGTTTCTTGCTGGAGGGCATTTTGTGTTAGATATTGCTTATAAATTTAACAAAACTTATAATCAAATTTTTTTTTATACTGTCGCAACTTTCACACCAGTGTTAAACAAGTCATGGAGCTGAGTATCTTTCAATAAATCAATAATGCCTTTAATGGCTTCTTCCTCCATATATTCCACTATTTCAGGATGGTCTGAATATTTAGTAACAGCGGTATGATACCTAATACCCAACATACGTAGTTGGTGCATATCCACCTTGGCATTTTCTTCAATATTTGGAATTAAATATTGTTCCTTAAATCTAGCTTGGGCTTTTAATACTAACGGTTCAAGATCAATTGTTATTTCTTTTGTAGTTTCAGTCATATATATATACCCAGATATTTATTCTTCGTAATTCATACTAAAACGTAAAAAAATAGATTCGTCATTCTCATCATATTCCCTTTCCGTAATATAATCCACGACACAGTCCGATATTAGCTGTTTCTGGTAACATTTCTTTTTTAACCTACGTATATCATTAGATAGTAATTCATGGTGCTTTTTAATACCTAAAAGCGTATTACACATTTTCACATACATTCCATTATCTAATTTTTCTTTTATAGAATCTAAGTAAGACATAAATTCATGAACTGGACAATTATTAGTATTAGTCATTTTAATATATCATTCTATAATAAAATGAATAAAACACTCATAATTGAATCCAATAATGCTTCTGGGAAATTATTGAGCGACCGTAACCAAAAAAACGCCAAGATTTCAGATACTAATCTAGAAGAACAAAATTCTCATTGGCAAACCAATTTAAACTATGGTGTAAAACTGGAAGAGGGAGACCAGTTAAGTATTAGTTCAGTTCAAATTAACTTACGTGGTGATCCATCTCAAACCATAGAATTCAGTGCTGATAGATGTAGTCAATATGAAAATCCTATATATGATAATAAAGCTCAGGTAGAATATGCCTACTATGTAACTAATAGACATCAATTTAATATGCCGTTACCATTAGCCACTCATAAAATTACAACACCACGTTATTGGATGGACCCCACATTTGGAAGTTGGGCAGGAGAACTAACACACGAAGAACAAGAAGTAACGGAACCAGGAGAAACAGATTCTAAAAACCCTTGGAAAAATTTTCATGAATCATATCCATGTGTTGCTTTTGAAGGAGTTATGGAAAAGCAATGTAAATATAAATATAGTAAAAGTGAGGGTTTTATAGGCTCTTTTTGGAACCCTATAAATGTAGATGGAGGTCAAGCTCCAGCGGCACATACTGACTGGGTTCCCCCTGCGGAGGCTACAGATAAGGACCAACGGAGAACAGGTTTAAGTTATTGTGGGACTAATATAACAGTTCCTATATCTAATGGTCCATTTAATATAGCTTTTCCTAATAACAATCGTCTTTATGTGTGTAGGGACGACCATAGAGGACCATGGCAAACAGCTAAAAACAGCACTGGACCAAATCAAAAATTAAACAGAGTCTATTATGATGATTTTATGACTGATTACACATTATTAGAAGCTGATGAAGGCTTTTATACTCCTAGTGCGTTAGGCAATAAATTAACTACGGCATTTCATCAGAGAGAAGGAACTGCTGAAGACTGGAAACCTGTAAATGTAGAACCCTATGTATATGAACATAGTTCAACGTGGACTTCTCAAAATGGAGATTTTGCTGATAGCTCAAGTGGTAGTTATAGTCAAATATCACATATAAAAGCTGGATATTTACCCTACTGGTCGGAATGTAGAAAAGGTGATCCATTTATTGGACCATTTGTTAGATTAAATAAAAAGAAAGTTGCTGATGTGACAGATAGAACCTATAAAACAATTAAAACTGCTGGCGGTCGCTTACTTGATAAAATTTATCAAGCTAATGATTTAGACCACATAGGGTTTGATTATGGAAGAAGTGAATGGTCAAAGCCACGAGCAGGTCACCCTGGTGAATATGATAATTTTGGTGCTAATATTCCAAATAATAAACATTGGACTTGGCAAGTTCCAGACCCTGGAAATACTGATGCCTGTGATGGTGCATGGGGCGAACACTATGATTCAGATAATGGTCGTGATTTATTTTATGAAAATTTATTAGTTGGTGATATGAATAGGTATCAAGCTCAAATTAATTTTAATCAGTTTTGTTTTTCAAATATATTTCCTATGGATTTTTTTTCTACAAATAGACACGATGTAGCAAATTTTCCAGCTAATAGACCAGATTTTAACGATATAATGTTTGGGGTTAATCAAGAAGACCCAGATTTTGGTGGTGCTGGTGTTTATCTTTCAAGCGGACAGGTATTAGAAGCACCAGCAGGGAGCTATACACCTGACAGTGCTGACCCTACTACATTTTTAGGTGTATTTGGTAGCAAGGTAGTTCTAACTGATAGTTATATTAAGTGTTTAGATGAACAAGGCTATCAGAAAGTTTATCATGATGAAGAAGAACCAGATAATGAAAAACGGCATTATAATTTTCCTAACTGTGCTCCAGACGGATACTGGTTACCTGGTGATTTAAATGTTGATAATGTCCGCCTAAGAGGTAATCAAGATAGATATGTTCCTTGTCCCATATTAAATAGACCTATAATAGCGTGTACGTCTGGTGATGATTTTACCCTTGTAGTGACAAATATAATAGCAACTCCGCAAGCCATTGCCAAAGTTAAAAATTCACTTTATAGAGCTAAAGAAGTAGATTTTGGTAGCAACGCAACTATGGACGAACGAACAAAAAATAAGGATTTTTTTAAATCTTGGGTATGTAAGTTAGATATTGGAATAACAGACGATGAGACAACTATCAATGTAAATTGCCCAGAGGCTAATTCTAAGTTTGACGCTTTGACAAATAAATGGAATGTTCCTACTCCTTACAATATTACATCTGAATATCAAAATAACACTTTATGGAATAATGGAATGCAGAGCGAACAAGATGGAGGATATTGGAGCTCATACAATCACTACTGGATAAGTCAAAATAAGCAAAATGTAAATCCTACAAGACCTCCTACACAAGGTGGTAAAGATATGGGAATAAAAATGAGATATAACGCCAATCAGCGTCAGGGACGTGAATTTAACAAATTGTGGGTTCATACATGTTGGGACGAATCTATGGACCCCGATAGTCCTCAATTCAATCAAACTTTACCACCTTATTCTTTATTCTCAATGACAGATAGCGATGGATATACCTATAGTGGAACAAAGTATTTTAAAAAAGGAGGTATTCCAAAAGAATTTTTACCAGCTGATGGTAATGCTGTGGGTGTTGATGAAGGAGTAGGTTTATGTGCTGTTTTTTATAAACAAGAGAGAGGTGATTGGCATAATGGAGGCCTTACTATGAACGATCGTGGTATGGGTGAGCCAAATGCTAGCCATCCAGAGGTTAATAAATATTATCCAGAGCGAACCAATCCAGGTGGAACTGGAGGAGGCGATGGTAATTATGGTAGAGATAACCACGTTCCAGGCTATGGTGAAAATGTATTTGGTGATGCTAAGTATTCCTATCAAGCTAGTAAAATTCCATTTTTAGCATTTGTAGTGCGTAAATCAGAAACAGAAGCTGGTAAAAGACCATATAGAGAAAGAACATTAATAGTCCCACAAATAGGAGAATACCTAGGTTTTTCTCCAGCTTTTTCAGACGGAGAATATTCCCAGGTAATTTCTACACAACGTGTGAATCCAAAACCATATAATACAATTACAGATACACTAAAGGCAACAAATACAAAATATACTGATGCCGCTCAATATGGAGTAGGTTTGTATTACAATATTTTTGATTATTATCCCTATATACATGTTGGTGCTCTTGACCCACAAATTGAATTTAATGCCCAGTCTGGAAGATTTGAAATTAGTAATTTACATACTCCAAGTTATGTTGGAAACGGTGCATGGCAAGAGCCATCAAATCAATCTAATCCAGAAGCTTCACAGGAGGTCATGATTATAAATAGCAAAAGTTCCTACATAAGTCAATTAACTATGGCAGGTAGATTTACCTATAATGCTCCTGGACAAGAAGCAAACGGACCTGAACATGGTATAATTTCTATACCTAAAACAAATTTAGATGAGCTGGGATTTCAGCCTGATATACATAACTTTGCTGCTGGGGCGGGTGCTCCATATCCAACAATGACAAGATTCAACTGGGGCGGAAACTATGTTCCAAATACATCAACAGGATACGGATATTGGGAAAATGGAGTCGCTGGAGGAGATAATTGTCCAATTATTCCATACGGGGAATTATATCAAGCAAGCGGACCTAATAGAATTATTTCGGCACAGTCTGGAATAGGAATAATCAATTTATATGCTCCATATAGAACTACAGATTTAAATGAATTTGGGAATAATCCTGTTAGTGATTCTATTATTTTATCCCCGTGGCAACCACAAATATTTAGAGAAACCATTTTTTCAAAAATGGGTTTTTCAGCTGAGCAGATGATTCCTTTTTATGGTTTGTATAATAATGATTTTAACAGAAGTAATTATAATAAATTCCTTGGTGCTGAAAATACGCAAATTTTACCTAAACAAGATAATATGGTATATCCACTAACAACAAATGGGTATGTAACTTCTACGTTAGCCTTTTCAGCAGTAACTAATAATTGGTTAGGCTATGATACAATGGGAGATATTTTCCCAGTTGATGTAGAAATGAATGAACTTTTACAAAGTGCATGGATAGCTCCATCTTGGGGAGGCAATACAAGCACATGGTTAAAAGATTTACCTCCAGCAGCACAGCTTCAAATGTTTAATCTAGGAGGAAACAGTAATTCTGTTAGCCAGAATGTAACAGTAAGTAGTGATGCTTTGATTGCGGCGGAATTGCCCAGAAAGTATAATTTTAGTTATATGGTGGTACATTCTAATATTATAGAACAAGCAAGTAACTTTATTAGTGGGTCAAATAAGATGATACCTATACCTGCTGTTGGATATTTAAATAGAAATTATGCTAGTGCTGATTTTTTCTATAGTTTTGATAGCGATTTTGTCTATACGATAGACAAAACACATATATTAAATAATTTTGAAGTAGAGCTTAGACTACCTAATGGACAATTAGCTCGTGTTGATAGAAATTGTAGTATTCTATTCAAAGTAACTAAAGCAGTGAAACCGCCTTTACAATTAAAACCACCAGCACCTCCTACAAAAAAAGAGATAGAAGATAAAAATAAAAAAGAAGGTAGATATGAAAGTAGTCTAGTTTAGTCAGGTAGATATTTACATTTAAATTGGTCGTGTTTGTTACAATTATTACAGAGGAAGGCTCTGGGTTCGCCAGTATCATGGTCGTGATCCAGCACTTTAGCAAAATTGTTAGAACCTCCTTTTTCCCAAGGCTCAAATTCTCTAAAGCATTCATTACAATTGGTAGCACATTGATAGTTCCAATATAATTCATGGAAATCATCATATTTTATGCCCATATCTTTCCATCTGGCTATTTTTTTAATCATTTTACCATATGGTGTTTTATTGTATCTCCTTTTAAGCTCATTTATATGGTGTATATTGTTATAGTAGTAATTTCTACGTTTAATTTGTTTTAGTGTAAGTAATTCTGTGGTCATTTTATAATATATTTTATACTTACAAAATATATTATCAAATTTTTCTTAAAAATATGAATCATAAATACTAGTTTTGTTTCCAGTGCTTAAAACTGTTGGAATTTTTTTTTGTTTTGCTAAAACTTGTCTATGATTAGGACCAGCTTTAGATATATCTACCTTTTTAGCTTTAGGCTTTTCCTCTTTTTTTGGAGCAGGCGGCGGCGGTGCTGGCGCTGGCGATCTAGCTTTGGCTTTTTCAGCTTCTCTTTCACGCCAAGTCTTTTTTAAAGATTTATATTTCTCCATATAATTGACGAAATCGTAGAACCCATCTTTGGTCTGAGGCATTTTTGGCGGTGGAGGTGCTTCTTGAATAGTATTTACTTGCTTTCTGGGAACTGGTGTAGCTTCAGCTGGTATTCTATCGGCTTTTTCTTTCTTTTTGGCGGCGGCTTTATCTATTCGTTTTTGTCTCATATTTGCTAAATTTTGTAACTGTTTTTCACTCATTTTTCTCTTAGGTTTTTTAGGTGGCTCAGCAGGTGTTTCTGTAATCTCTAAATGAGGTGGTTCAGGAGCTGGTTTAAACATATCTTGTTGTTTAAGGGGCTCCTCTTTGATTTCTTTAATTACTGGCAATTCTTGTTTTTTTTCAGGTTCTGGCTCAGGGGCGGGTATAGTGGGTAAATTCAGAGTGCTCATATATATTATTAATAGAAAATTTATTCAATTTAATCCTCTGTTTTTTCTTCTTCTTCTTCATCTGAGTCACTAACCATTGATTCTACTCCCTTCATTTTAACTAACGGTCGCCCATTTTCCCAGATTTTAGTGCTAAATGTATCATAGGCATCAGGCGGATTTTCAGTGTAATCTATATAGACAAAATGATATGGCTGTTTCCACACATGCTTACAAATATTATAGAAATTTTTATCATCATCACCAAATGAATTCCCAAGCTCACTACAGATTTTTTCTTTTTCCCGCCTATTTGAGTTTTTGCCCAAAATTGCATGGGTCATATTGGTTCTAACTAAGGGGTGAAGCTCCTTAAATGACTGACTGGAAAAAATTAAAAGTCCCACACCTTTGTGGCGATAATGCGTACTGAGCTTATAAACATAAGAGCTTCTTGGAATACCTATAAAGTCATCTAAAATAATAGCAATGAAGGGTCTATCTTTTTTGTCTTTGTAGGAATCTTGGGCATCAATAATAGATTTTAATGCTTTATCAGAATATTCGCCATGTATCGTTCCTGGGAATAATTCCTTTAAAAATCTACTTGTGCTATCATTCATAATTGTATTACTAAATATGTGTACTTGGTCAAATCTATCTTTATAAAAAGCCTCATTCGCCAACAGATTAGTAATGATGGTTGATTTTCCCGACTTAACAGGTGCGTAAATTCCCATAAGAACACCTGTAGATATATCAGGTAAATTAGGGTGAAGAGGAGTATTCAGGGCCATAGTCATTCTATCTGGATCGGGCATAACTTCTAAAATTTCTAAATTGTTATTCATTATTTATTATAATATGAGGTTTTTTATTATAATAAATTTGTTTATTCAGTTAGTGAAACAACTCCGTTTTGAAGAACAAATAAACGTTCTACCTGTGCCCAAATAAGAGTTTCTAATGTTTGGGTAGGAGCGTCGCAATAACCTCTTCTAAGAGTTCTATTAAGCATAATAGGCTTTTGGCCTATTGCTGTGCCTGTTCCTGTAAGAGGATTAGATGTGAGTGTTACACCTTCGTAGTGCTGTAATCCAGTTAAGCGGTTATCCTGAATGGCCCAGCCTTCTATTTCTTGTTTGGCTTGCGGGGCAGTGGTTCCCGCTGTTCCAGTGGCGAAAGCTCTTCTTTTCCATTCACCATCAATAACAGTCTGGTCCATAGAATATTCGCATGAAGGAACTTGAATATCTACATTTTCAGTTTGTGACAAGTAGTATGCCTTTTGTGCGACATTTGATACTGGTCTGTTAAAAAATTCTTTATCATTTACCCTAAGGTTAAACTCAGAACCAGCACACATATCACGTCCTACATATACACCATTAAGCTGGTCCCATGCAGCTTGGTCAGTTGTTGGATCTAATGAGAAAAATTGATTGGTATTAGGAATATCAGCCCAAGTAATATTTTGAACCACGCGTCCTGCTAGACCGATTTCACGATTTACCTGTTGTGGAATAGCTGGTGCACCAACATTAACTGTATTGCCAGCTGATGGGACCAAAGCCGTTGTTAAAATAATATCTTGGTACGGCATGGTTAATCCATTCTCTGAAGCGGCAGTCATGGCTAGATCACCCATCTTAGTATCGTCATAGGTAAGGTAATCAGCTAAAAATTGAACGTTAGTAGTTACAATTGGGCAAGATGTGGGCTTATTAGCAGCAATATCTGAAGTGACAAATGACTTACCTTTGGTTTCATCAGTCCATCTAATTTCAATAGAAACGGGTTCAGCCATAAGGTATAAAGGTAATTGGACGTTTTTCATCATAGGAAATAGTTCTGAAAGTTTAATAGCAAATACTACTTGTTCGTCATCTCCTTTAGTAGAATCCTCCATACAAAGCTCATCATGAACTTTACCATTTACTTTGGGCTGACCATTTTCTCCTCTGCCCCAAAGTAAATTCATAGGTTGAAGCGCGCCATCAGCGTCATTACTGGGCTCAAATCCGTCGGTAATAGAGCCTACTCTAATAGAATCCTTACGAATACGCTCCTCGGCAGATTTGAAAAGACGTTTAATAGTGGCATAGTGTCCATATTTGTCTGTTGTCGCCACTGCTGTAGCGCCTACTCTTAATGTAGCACTTTCTACCCATGAATGAGCTCCTGCTTTTACTGGGCAAAAAACTTTTCCTGCGTAGGCTGCTCCATTTTCTTTATAGGTTCTGGATACTTGGACACAGCTGTTGATGTCTAATATACCTCTTTTCTCTAGTGTAAAGCGGCAAACACGTTGGTTATTAACTACAGGTTCTAAAATGCTCGTATGAACATGCATGGAATCCACGGAAGCTTGGGGTTTTGTTCTTAAAATCGCTGGTAAGCTCATTTCTTATATACTATAGGCAAATAAAAAAGTTATAGTTAAATTTTAAAACTACTTAACTTGAAACTTTAATGCCTTGAGGACTGTAGGTTAAAGTATTGGTAGCAAGGACGTAACTGAAAAGTGAAAATGGCGAATCACCATCTAGACCTGATTGAATTCTTACAGAGTATGGGCTCCGCGAATAATCTACGCCAACTTTAAACTGGTCTTGGCGTATTCCGATACCAAATAGATGATTATCGGGGTCAGTAGCTGTAGTGGGCCAGCGGTCTTCACCATAAATTACATTATTGTCTAATACACCATATTCAGTATAGTCATCACGAATTCTACTATCGGCAAAAGTAACTCTTGTAGATTTATTGTCTTCACTCATCAAGGACAAAGAGGTAGATGTTAATGAATTAATAGGTTTTACACTGTTAAGATATTGTTCCAAAATTTTAGCATCAAGATGAGAACCTACAGCGGCAGGTTGTTGTGTGGTAGCTGCGACTTCGCCTAGTTTAGGCTCAACATCTACTCTTTCCTCAAGTGGGAAAAGGATACCACCTTTTGCGAATGCTACTTCATCAATATTTACGGGGGTATTATATGTTCCTCCAGTAGCAAATTTAGCCAAAGAGTTACTTGGTTCAGCACTATTATTTACGTGAGGGGTCGGCACGAGATTATGGAATACAGACTGAACTTTAGATGCACCGAGGTTCAATACTACCTGTTGGTCGGAGGAATTGACTACACTGTATAATGAACTGTAGGCGTTGTATGTAAGTTGTCCATTGGCTGCTGTTTCCATGGCATTGACCCCTTCTTCATCGGGGACTAAAAGGTCAAAATCTAATTGTAAATCGGAAAGTTGGTAATGGAATTGTGATATATCAGTATTACCGCCTGATACTCCAGAAATATTGGTAGCATTGTATGGTGCTGTTAATGGTGCGGGAACAGTCCTAACAGGCTGAAGAACAGTATTGTCTGGTGATAATTCTAACTGAACTATCATACCTTGAGTTCCATTTTGACCAAGTGGTATAACACCAGCTCCAGTTAAAAGACCACAACGGATAGGTATGGAAAAATCTCTTTCAGTATTTAAACTACATGCTTCTACAATAGACCTAGAAGCGGTTAAATTTCCTATAGGAGTGCCGTTATTAAGGTCAGGAGAGGAATGCGTAGCGGAAACAATTGAAGAGAGCAGACGAGGCATCTGGCGGATATGTTCTAATGTTTGGTGATCCAGTGTGGATAGAGTGACTTGTTGAATAGTAGAAGCTACACCTACAACTTCGTTAATAGTAGCATTAACTCCGCCGACAGCATTAGCACCGCCGACACCATTATTATTTTTTACTTGGGTATCATTGGCATCTAAAATTTTTATTTTACCTGTAAGGCGAAGACTTTTTCCTACAAGATATTTGCTAGACTGTGCTATTAAAAACTGAATAATAGGATAACCATTTTTAAAAGAATAAACTCCGTTACTGGGAGCATTCTGTGGATTAATGGATACTTTTTCGGTCTGGATAATGTTAGACATTTCTTATATATATCATTACATAAAAAAAATCTAGGTACATAGGAAAATATTTAAAATAATTAAAGCTACGCTAAAAAAACTTATCTAATAACTTCAATGCCTCCAGCAGTGATTACCATTCTATTAAGATGGACACAATAACTTTCTAAAAGTGTATCTTTACCATCTGCTGTATTAGGGTATTGAATTCTTAACATAGTAGATTTACCTTGTAAGTTATGAACTTGTCCATATCTGGAAAGGGCACGTGCTATAATAATTCTAGTACACATAGCTTGAAGGTTACGAACTGGAACTTTAGCATTTTCTATAGCTTTTTCGCATTCCATAATGTGTAAAATATCATTTTTATGATTTTCATATTTGACCATACTTACTGGTCTATCAGGAGTAGTATCGCCATCAAAAACCCACTGGTAATTATGCTGAGGTTGTTCCAAGTAATTTGCTCTTAAAGAACTCTTTGTAGTATCATTTAGATTTTCTTGTAAAAGAGGAACAGAAATAAGGGAGTAGGCTCTTTGTTGATTTGCTGGAATAAAAGCACTTTGAAGACCAATAGGACTTGAAAGATTATGCCTATAAAGTGTAGAAGTGCAGTAATCAATAGGTAATCCAGCACCATTTACTTGTTTCATCATGGATTCAACGTATCCTTCAGGAGGTTCTACTTGTAATACTGACATTTCTACCTCAGTAATTTTAACATTTGAATTTTCTGGAACGTCAATTCCAGTGCGAGCTGGTGATGTAATATCAGGCCACTTAAGTCTATCTCTTGGATCAAAGAATACTACAGGTCCTCCTACATTAGCAACAGCACCATCGCATCCAGTGTAAAGATGACCTAAATTCGCTCCTACAGCTCTATTAGGAATGTAATGAAATCTAAATCTATCTAATCCTCCGTGGCCACCATTATCTTGAGATATTTTGGTAACTTGTCCTAAGGATTGACAGTTACTTCCATCAGATTCAGCTATGTAAATCATATCACCAATACATACACCGCATTCGTTATCATCATCACAAACAGACCTTTTTACATATTTTGCTAAACCAGCACCTGCTGCTGTTGCTGCGGCATCTCTATCAGCTGTTCTACAAATATCAACTGTAAATTCGGTAGCAGCAGGAGGAGCAGTAGGCGTATCACCTGCTAACGCTTTATTACCAAATAATAAATATGCGGTTTCTTTAATATCTCCTCCATTTCTACCGCCTCCTACAGCAGGAGTTTGCGGGTCATAGGATACACCAGCACGATTGGCTAATACACATGAACGTGTAAGAGTTTCTACATTCATTTGAATTCTTAAGCCACTAGTTGCTGCAAGAGGAAATACTGAATTAGCTGAAGTTCCAATAGTTCCGCTTCCTGGTATAGGTCCTGAGCATTGGATTTCTTTAGCTGCACCATTAGCATCTCTTCCAGCTCCTACAGATGAGAGGGGCGGCGGGTCCCAATATAACTGAGCGTTGTTAGCTCCATTTATGGACATACCTTGAAGAAGCTCACGTTTAGCATTAATGGAATCATTTTGATTAAATCCCCACATCTGGGCACACAATACATTAATATCACTAATATCTTCAAGCTGAGTGCGACCATCACCAGACTGAATTCTTAAATCTCTTATTAAGGACCACATACCTGCTGAACCATCGGGGTGAAGACTACCCCTACCTACCATGGTAATTCTCATATTAAGATTAATATGAGCTGGATCTACGTAACCTATGTAACTGGGAATATTGAATTTAATTTGATTATTTTTTAATGGGCTATACGTTCCTTGTAGTTCAGGTTTAATTATAATTTGTTTGTTTGGGACAAATTGTTGATTTGTGTTATTGGCTGCGAACATTTTATATTATAGAGTAATATAAAAAATTCATTCTTTAAAACAATCTAAAATCAAAGATAAGCTTTGCTTAAAAAGCACTATTGGAAGAAACTTGTGTAGTGACTCCGTCCAAACTTGCAGCTGCAAAACCTCCTTTTGTATATATATCAGATATACCAGAAGTAGAATATTCTACTTGTGTTGGAGCATTATCATGTTCCTTATATTTACCAGTAACTAAAGAATATATAGATTCTCCTACAGCATAGGCGGCTAATGCTGGAACTGCTACCTCAGCACCAAGAGCCAAAGTAGCCGCTGTTCCAACAGCTCCGCCTATAGCCATATTTTTAGCTGTATCTAATAATGAAGAGCCAACACCTTTACCTTCAATTAGGTCTTGGGTTACATTTGCGGCTCCTAGGACACCAGCAAGTTCTGGATTATCTTTTTCAGCACCATCTTCCACATCTTCGGCTGCTGTCTTAGCTAAATTAGTTCCTTTGCCTCCTCCATCTTCGCCTGCTGTCTTGGCGAAATCCCCACCTTCATCGTCCCCTCCAGTTAGGCTACCTTTTTTAGAAACGGCATCACCGCCTATTGTTCCTGGTGCTCTTGAACGAACTGTTGGCTCAGGTAGTGTATCTGGTGCTCCAGATGGTCTAAAGCCTTTATCTACAAAACCTCCTGCTGTATCATCACCAAAATACGCTTGCTGTTGGTCTGCTGCTGGATTTACTCTTTCCGTATCACCGAATTGTGACTGAAAGCTTGGCTCCTTAGATTCATCTTCATCTTCTATTCCGCCACCTAGATCATCGTCTTCATCATCATCTTCATCTTGACCTTCATCTACATCTTCATCTTCTGTTTCTCCACCTGTAGCACCATCTACATCTTCATTTACATCATCATCATCTGTTTCGGCATCTGTAAAATCATCTGCTCCTTGTGGTAAAGTTCTTGTTTCACCTGGTTTTAATGTGCCTCCTTTACCATCTGAAAATTTTTCTAAATCATCTGTAGGCGTGCCTGGCCTATTAGTAGTGGCAGCAGGTCTAGCTTCTTCGGGTTTTGTATTTGTAACACCTCCACTAGTTTTTACAGATGCTTTGGTAAGAGCTTTAGAACCTACTGGTGTTTTGGAATCCTCTGCTCCTTTTTGTGTAAGTTTGCCCCAACTAGATTTAGCTTTACCCAAAAGTTTTTTACCACCTTCAAAAGCCAATGGGGCGGCAAAAGAAGCTGTAGAAAGTAAATTTTCCATTTCTTCTTTGTCTTCTGCTTTAATGTCTAAGGCTTCAGCTATTTTTGAGGAAGCACGCTCACGGAATGCTTCTCCTTTACTTTTTATATAGTTTTGTAATCCATCAGTTCCAGCCTGATATTGTGATAGGGCATTATTGTATGCTTGCATGGTATATTATATTATACGATTTATTTTTTACGTGGCTTTTTTTTTGCTTTGCCTTTAACACCAACAAATATATCTTTCATCTTAAGTTTAGGACGTTCTATTTCCTTAATCTTAATATCTACTGCTCTATAAATTTTATTTAAATTAGTAGGAATTTCTTTACTATCCATTAATATAATTAATCAATTTTTTATTTGTAAGTGTATTATATAAATCAAATGTCGTTTATCAATATAAGCACGAATCAACAAACTACAGCCCAACGCCAAATGACGGAGCGAACACCAGCTAATTTAAGAAATGATTTCAAAGTTCCTATTGAAATAAAAAAAGGTGACCAGATGGAATTAGTATCATTAAGATTACATCTTAGTTCAGCCATTAGAATTTTAGAAGATGAAAATGATACCTTTGTATGGACATGGGGTAATGCTCCTAACTGGACACAACATATAGTAAGAGTTCCAGATGCTCCTTATTATGATGGTAATGAATTTGCAAATATGGTAGAAGCATGTTTAAACGATAGCACAACTATTCCCAGTTTTGATAGAGATGTTAATGAAGCAGACCATTACAATCCTACTATTCAAGGAGGATGGTCAGTTACATATACACCTGTAGGCGGAGCAGTTACCTCTGCTAAATACGAAATAGATAATCAACAATGTACCTATATGGCTGATTTAACAAATGGAAAAATTGCCCAAGGACATCTTGGTAATCTTGAAAAAGTATTAAATTCACAGCTTCACTCTATTAGAGAGGAACCATTTCAATCATCAAATGCGATAGAATCATTTGAAAATACACAAGGTGACTACACTATGAGACAATCATGGGTTTCCTTTACTCATGACCCATCAGAAAGTCAAGGAGGAGTATTTGATGAATTAGCTACTGGAGATCTTGAAGAAGCTGTATTAGAGAGTCCAGGAGGCAATATTTTTAATAGTTTTTTAGGAAGAAATTTTGATTATGGTCAAATGAGCAATGTAGCCACAGTTAGAGGAGGACAAAATGGAGAACAAAATCCAAGTAGATGTATAAGTAGTATTTATGATAATGGTGGAAAAGTTTTTTGCACCACTAGTCCATTATGGGGATATCACCTATCTGATTTTACTGATAGTGCTAACCTTGTAGGACCAGAAGTTACATTACAAATTGGAATGGAAAAAGATACAGATGAACAACTAATCGTTACAGAAGAAAGAATATTTATAATTACTAAATTAGCTAATCCTGGAACAACTGATAATAACTGGCATCTTAGGCTAGACCTTAAACCAGGAGAGGCTGATTTTAATCCCTTAATACCTGGAGTTTCTGGACCTACATTTAAAAGATTATACATGCACTACATACCAGAAGAAGGTCAAAATGATCCAGCTTTAGAAAGTCCATTTAAAAACGGACTTTGGGCAATCGGCGGTTATGTTGATGATTCTGACCCCACAGGCGGAGATGGTACTGGACAAGTTCCTGATAATGCTCTTTTAGCAGATAACTGGAATTTTTGTGTAGATGCTGGAGTTGATGATGGTATAGATAGTTACGGACCAAGAAATGTTTGGTATTATGAGGAAGTTTCAGGACGGTTCCAACCTGGAATTAGTTTTGCTTTAAATCCAGATCCTGGTGATGTAATAAGACTTGACTATGATACCTCAACTGTTAGACATTCCTTTAATGACCCAACTATTGCTGATGAAACTCCTACTATGTTTCCATCTTCTACTGGCGGCTCATTTCAATTAACTCCTACAAGACATTTAGGCTATAACAATGTTCGGGTAGGTTTAAATTCATTTAATAGCTATGTAAATCCAGATTATACACATAAAATTAGTAATTTAGGCGGTGACGAACCTATAGGAGCTCAAACTAATCTTGAAAATTGTAGATGGCAAATCCAATTATTTAATGACCCAGGTAATGTAAATTTAGATGCTAATGGTGTAAATTGTCCCAGATGTCAAATTATTGGAACTGAAAATCCAGAAGATACGTTCCCTGTAGATGGCAAACCATTTAAATCTAAAATTGTGGAAGAGATAGATTTATTAACACATCCAAGTAATATAGTGGCTGGTCCGTCACCTGCTGGCCCAACTGAAATATTAATCAGTGAATTAAATAGACTTTCAAGAACTGGAGCATTAAATACAAGTCAAAAAATAGAAATTCCTCAAAATTATTATGGTTATGATGTATCTATAATTGAATTACATTTAAATAATGCTTCAGGAAGTGTAATGGATGTAGTTTTAGACCTTTACAGTTCAATTACTGATACAACTGCTACTGATATAGCAACAAGGTTTGCTGGTTTAACACCATTTAGTACAACTGCTACTAGTCAAGTTCCAGCAAATTCTACAACTGGTTTTGTTGAATTTTTAATAGATGCTGATACATCAATACATAATGAATTTTATGTGGTTCTTCGTGAGCCAGGTGGTACAATGAATGGTTTATCAATTCAGGGAACTTTCGGTCAAGATTTAGGTGGGACAAATGGCAACCAACTTTCGGGACTCAAGCATAAAGTAAAAGGAAATTCTGTTGGTTCAATTGGAGGTTTTACACCATTGACCCATGACCTTTGTATATGTGTAGAAATTACAGAGGTTTCAACATTAAAATTCTATGCTTTACAAACTCCTAAATACAGATTAGAAGACCCAGCTGGAGGAACTCCTCCTGTAAATCCCCATGTAACTCCAGAAAATGCCTATCAAACAGATAGTGCTAAAACCCCTACAGATGCTGAATTACAAGCAAATCTACTTTTCACATTAGATAATTCAGGCTCTACATATGGTGCTAAAGATACTTCATATATTAAAGAAAGTCATTATCCACTTGTCCCCGTTATTGCTTGTGGAGCAGGAGGATATTATGCGGCAACCACATTAGCAGCAGAACAAGCAACTTGGGGAAATGAAATCGGTTCATATAACTGTTGGGATATGCAGTTGGCATATAGAGATATACCTACATCAAAAGCAAATAGACAAATTTATGAAGCTTTCCCTTACAGATGGATAGTAGAACAGCCTAATAATGTTCCTGGACCTGGTGACCCGCCTACTGCTATAAAAGGCACTGGATACTGCTTTAAATTTGGTAAATTACTTGATACCCAGACAGGTGCTCCTCAAGATCCAGACCCTTTGGTTCAAAATCACTATGTCACCTATCAAAGCACTACTGCTGAACCCTATGTAAATACTGTTATAGCTGAATTGTTCCCGTTAAATGTTAGTAATCTTCAGCGAATTTTAGGTATGGAAAATTTGGTCCAATCAACTAGGAATTCTACTCATTTTGACCCAGCTATCGCATCAACACGTAGAATTAATGAAATGCCTATTGGTGATACATTTACTGTAGAACTAACATCAACACCTATTAAAGGTTTCAATGGAGGCACTGGTGATGTTAATAAAGCACTAGCTGTAATCAATGTAGAAGAGCTTGAAGTAGATTCACAAAAGGATGGAGGTGTTATTTATTCAACTTCTACTAGAAGACCTGTAGATTTAAATATTGCCCAAGATACAAGTCTTCATAGTCTTAATATTCAATTAAGAGATGCTAATGGTAAAATATTAAGAGCTGTTGAAGCTCCATTAGATGTAGTATTATATAAATCTCAACCTGAAAGTGCGAAGATGGAGCAAGCCATAAGAGAATTAAAAGAGGTAATTCAAGGTAAGAAACAAGATGCCCGCGATGTCCAGTTAGCAAATATTGGTGTTAATAATCCTCTTCTTGGAGTAATCCCATCTTAAATTAAATAAATTTAATAGTATTCTATTAACTTTATTATTTCATATAAGCTCTTCTACCTTTCTTCCTTTTGCCTTTAACGTCTCTAATCATACCTTTCTTAGTGGTATAATCAAGTTTGCCTTTCATGGTTTTACTGGCTTTTCCTTTTTGTAAAAGACCATGTTTTTCAGCAAGTAATCTGGTGTAGGATACTCCTCTACGTTGAGCCTCGTGGTGAATTTTTGTATTTTCTGGGATTGTACTCATTATATTTTATACGTATATAATAAATGAATCCTATTTCTTATAAAAAATGTGATATAGCTGGGTACGAATATAATAAAATTTATCAATCACTGTATTATTTTAAAAACAGAGATAGACTGTTGGCCCATGCAAAAAGAGAAATTACTTGTTCTATCTGTGACCAGAAAATGCCCTACAGCTCATATAGTTATCACCTTAGATGTCATAAGGTGAAACCCCCAAAGAAGTTTTTACAGGCAGAAGCTGGGAAATTTATTTTGACATTTGACTAATTGATTGGTCAAAATGATAATGATAATTCTTTGTTTTATATGTAGATACATAGCCTAGATCGCGGTAAGGATGGTGAAGTTCAGTGTATTTTGTTATTGACTTATATTTACCAGCATTTTCTTCAGTATTTGAGGCAGGTGGTGGTGGCTGATATAGCCCAACGTAGTATAGTAAATTATTAAGTATAGCATTCATATTAATATAATCATATTATATATAATGCCTACGTATTCAATGAAACGTGCCCAGGCAAATGCTAAAAAGATAGGTGTAACAGTAAAAAAATCTACAAGAGCTGGTAAAAAGCTTGATGTGTATAAAGGCGACCAGAAGGTAGCATCTATTGGAGATAATAAATATTATGATTTCACAGCAACTGGTGATAAAGACAGACAAAGAGCATATAGAGCAAGATTTGCTAAAACTATGAATAAAGTAGGCACACCCAGCTACTATAGTGCTAAGATATTATGGACTTAATACATAAAAATTTGATAAATATTTAAACATAAATTCCTATGTACATAGGTAAAAATGTCAGGATATTGTTATAAATGGGAACATAAATATGACCAACATCTTATATATATAGGTTCTACAAAGGATATTAAACAAAGAGAAAATACACATAGGTCTTATTGTCATAATACTAATAGTAAAGAATATAATAAAACCTTTTATGAATATGTGCGTAAATATACAACAATAGACCATTGGAAAATGACAGAATTATATAAAGGTCCAGACTTTAGA
>Ga0181419_1000161_pt1 | contig 22756 bp, 20 predicted proteins | sample 42SPOviralmetaG_FD_130144 | JGI IMG/M metagenome (GOLD analysis project Ga0181419, IMG submission 130144) | Marine viral communities from the oligotrophic San Pedro Time Series (SPOT) site, San Pedro Channel, CA, USA - 42 SPOT_SRF_2013-04-24 | ecosystem: Environmental > Aquatic > Marine > Strait...
CAGGTAAGAAGGGGATGGTATATGTTAAGAAAGATGGGGGGAAAAGGTTAATACATTTCGGCGATAGTAATATGAGTGATTTTACTAAGCATAAGGACTCGGCACGGCGTAAGAACTACCTCCAACGATCTGGAGGTATTAGAGATAAATCTGGAAACCTAACTGCAAACAATAAGAACTCAGCGAATTACTGGGCGAGAAAAATTTTATGGGGCGGTTAATTTCTCAGTATATTATATAACAATATTATGGCGTATGGAAAGTATAGTATGAAAGGCAACTCACCTATGAAGCGAAAAGATAAGAAACCTATGATGTCCCAAGATTACTTAGATTTAGCACCACCCAAATCTAAGGGAAAGAGGGGACCTAAGGTACCTGCATTAAGTAAGGAGAAACAGTTAGAGGCACACGCTGAGCATCACACTAAGAAACACATGGCGCTAATGAGAAAGTTAATGAAGGAAGGTAAGACCTTCGATGAAGCACATAAGGCGGCACAAAAAAAGGTAGGTAAATAAATATCTAATATATAATATATGAACCCTACTCGAGTATATAACCATTATAGTTTATGGGAGCGAATAGTTTATTGGGTAAGATCTTGGTTTTAGATTCTTACATAGAGGTCTGCCTGTGACGGCACATATAGTTGCCCAATAATCCTTAAGACCTTCTTACGCTCTTTAATGGTCTGTTCTTTCTTCATAAAATCAGTTATGAAACTCTGCCTTATTATATTTAAGGTCATCTCTTTATTTAATAATTTTTTAGTTACTGAACTAATAGCATTAGTTAAGTTAGTCTGGGTCATGTCCTTACCTTGTGTGTTGCACAGAAATAGGTTATGGTTCTTATTATAATTAGCATACCACTTCTTTATTAGGCGTTGCAATATGGGGTCAGTTGGTTTATAGACTACCTGCCCCAAGGACTTCGCTGTCTTATATTTATTAAATATGAAGGTATATAGACCATCCCTACCTTTACAGATATAATTATGGGTTCGAGGCAAACTATCTATGTCCTCTAACTGATCGCCTACATATTTCATACCTATATAGTTACCAAGTCTAACTGGATACGCCAAAGTATATAATGCTAATATAAGATAGTTTCTGTACTTAGTGAATGCATGCTCACCAGTTAAGAACTTCTCATTAAGGCGGAGAACCTTATGTTTAAGGTCTGGATAATCTAACCAACTTCTCTCACGCTGCTCATCGCTTAATCTATTATCTTCAGCATATACATTACGAATCTCGATGTAATCATTAAGGTAGTATCTGTAGCGACCAAGTAAGGACCCTGGCGCCTTGCTGTAATCTAACCAGCAGAGTAATCCGTGCAGCGTAACTATTGCTGTGTTATAACTATACTTAGAGTTTATGAGGAGAATTAGTTTCTCTGCGTCCTCAAAGTCCCACCAACCTATCCACTCATCACAAGGAATACCCTTAAGTCTTTCTAATCTACGAATATTATTATACATCATAGTAATAGAACCTTGGGTTAAACTCTTATTTTTAGATTGAAAATCATTAATAAAATCCTCCATATATATATATGGAAGAAATTAACTTAGAAAATCCGGAGAACATTACCGAACAGAGATACTTAGAATTAGCACAGCAGTTTCAAGAACAGTTTAATATTAAGGACCAGTCCTTAAGAGATGTTGAGGCGAAGTTCTTAGTAGCGTTGAAAGGTCTGGCGGTAGGATATGCTACTCTAAGGTTAGTTGATGACTATATGGATAATATGGTATTAGAAGGTCCTACTCATTTAGTTAAGAAAATGGTCGAGATGGGCAGAGAGCAGACAAGTGCATCATTAGAGGATGCTGTAGGTGCTACTCAAAATGAACCATAATCTTCTCATATACTGGTAGCGGTTGCTCTAACTTAATTACCTCTTTAATTAACAATCCATTATTAGTTAATTTAACTAAATTAAAATCATTTCTCTTTATTCGATTATATATAGTAGATCGGCAGCACCCAACGAAATGACTTAGTTCATCCATGGTCTTAAAATACCTTGTAAGGGGTAGTCCATCTATATCCTCCATGATGTTATACACACACTTAAAATGATAAGTATTAACTTGTGCTGTTCTGGGCATTATATTATATAATGAAGATAATTTTATCTTTATATATCTAATGAAAAAAAATAATATTAACTTAATATATAAATGAACTTTAATTTAATATCTCCAGAGGGTAATGGATATGAATATACTATTAGATTTAAGGAACCTATTGATATTGAACCTCAGTCCCAGATTACACTTAACTGGGCAGAAATAACAAGGGGTGGTAAGATTGTACTTAAGAATGATGCAAACATTAGCGTTACCATTAAGGCAGAAGACTGCTTCCCAAGTAAGGTCCCAACCGGCGGCGGACCTTTCGCTAATAATCTACCCCTTAACGGTCAAGAGACTAACACCGCCGTGGTTAAGGCAGGCACCTATACCTTTAGCGAGTTCGCTGTAGTTATCGATGATGCTATGGCGGCAATCATTAATCTCGTTGGTGCTGATGAGAATAATAATAACTTACAGTATTACCAAGTTACTGATTCAAGTTCATTAGTTAAACCAACCGATAATAACTTTAGAATGGGTTACGAGTTAGGTCAGGAGTATCATGCACAGAATGTAGGCAACTCACACCAGACCTTTAACCCTACTGGTAGTCCTCAAGCGAATGCCTTATTTACTAATGGGTCTGCCTTAATTAAGACTGGTGGTGCCGTTACTACCTTCGATAGTTTCTCAAGTGATTTTAATAAGCACTACTTTCACTATCAGTTTAAGACCGATAATGTCGCTAACTTTCAAGACGAAAATTATATCTATTTAAGATCACAGACTAAGGTCGGTTCTGGGACCGGTGCCGGCATCCAACAAGGTAGTATTATCTTTGGATTATATTCTAAGGAGTATGCCCAAGGTGTAGGTGCTGCACCTGACGCTAACAGAACCGCTGCTGGATTAGGTAATGGTATTGATACTGATTCTAACGGTTTCCCTAAGAACTTTATTAATGTTGTCCAGGAGAAATACTCTGGAGATATAATTATACAACAAGCAACATCCGCTGGTGGTATTAGAATTGAGGAGTTTAATAGTATAGGGACACACTTGGGTGATATGCAAGAGATATATAGAGTACCAGTAAGGCAGTTCTTCGCTGAGGGCACTACCCCAGCATATTCATTTCAAACCTATATCGATAGTGAGGCAGACCCTGCTTACAAGACCAGACCTAAAATCTATTACAGATTACTTACTAATCTAAGCACAGGTGCCCCAGGTGATAATTCTGCTATGACTATTATATTCGACTCTAAGGACATCGGTTGCTTCTTACCATTCGACTTACTTAAGCATGGCGCCGCTAACGGTGCTGGATTAGATTATGATAATAACGCTGTCGATGTTAATTCTCAAATCCCATTTAATGTCTGCCTATATGCCGACACCGCTACTGAGGGATGGCGTGTCTGTAGATTTAAGTCATTTCAAAAAGAAATTAACTCCACTAACTTCGCCACATTCCCACAGACTATCATTAATAAATATACTATAACATTAGATGCCGAACTCCAAAAGGCAATCGGTTTCGTAAGCGCCTCCTTGCACCCTAACGCTGTCTTAGATATGATCGTTAATGATACCTTACCACAGTCAGTCGAGAATATCGTAGTAGTCACCAGCGACCTCGATATTAACTGGCGAAGAGATAATTACTCTATATTCATCGACCTACCTATCTCTGCATTTAAGAATGTGTCCTCATCACAGCAAGGCGGATTCCGTAAGACTATCTTAGCGAACCTACCCTCACCTTTTAGCACTGGAGTAGTTATAGAACCAGTCACACGAGACAACCAATCTGTTATAAGTACCTACCAACCATACCAACCTATTACTAATGATTTAGCGAATAATAAAATTAATGTTAATAGTCTTCGCATTAAGATTATGGATATGAAGACAGAGTCCTTATCTACTGAACTTATAGGATCGATACTTAACTTTACTATTCATAAACCTAAATAATTTTCTCTCTTTTATTTATATATAATGTCTTTAACACTTAGTGACCAACAACTAAGAGATTTATTAGATGAAACCAAGGATAGACCAGTTAAAAGTTTCAAACTGGATATGTTAAGTATGACCCAGTTACAGAAACTTGCAGGTTACATGAGTGGTCTTAAGATTAAGCAAGCGGAGATGAAGGCGATGGGTAAGGACCAACTCATCGTCGAAATTAAGAAAAGGTTCCCTAACATCGAGGCACGGATTAAGACTGGCGAGTTCGATTCGGTTGGAGTTTCTAAGGACAAAACTTTAGAGAACCTTAATGTAGCGGCACTTAGAAAGTTAGTTACCAAATATAATAAGGACATCGTCATCCCTAAGTATAAGACCCTTAGTAAGGATGCACTCATAGCAGAAATCCGTAAAAGATTCCCTTTAATTGAGTTTAGACCTGAAGTAAGGCAACCCCTTAGAGAGGATGAAGAACCTGTGGTAGTAGATAGGGTGCAACGCCGAGTTAATATTATCTTAAGAAACTATGAGAAGATTTTTGGTGAAGCGAAATCTCGACCAGTTAGAAGAAGACCAAATGAGGATATTATAGAAGAATATGGGGGCACTAATTTAGATACTTATGATCCAGAAACTAATATGATTAGAACACCTCAGCAGATGGAACCAGGTGCCTTTGATGATGGGTTCGAGAAGATAGGGGATACTGGTCCTTACTTACATGAGACCGAGATAAGAGCACCAACTATATCACCACGAGGTTTTACATGGGAGGACGATGGACAGGCGTGGAGAGATAAGTATGTAGCGAGGGCGGCACCTAATAATTTAAGGTATGATGTCTTTGAGAGTAGTTATGATATAAAAATGTGGAGAGATGTACCGGCAGAGGACTATGCCTTAGCACGATATCCAGGTGGAAGAGTTCATAAAATGGAAAGAAAAGAGTTCGTTGATGCTACCAGTTTAGAAGGTAGAATAGAAAGAGAAAGAATGAAAATCCCAAAAGACCAAAGAAAAGAACCTTATACGGAGAATTTAATTAATGAATTCTTTAAGGTTTTTGGGGGTAATATATATATAATGTCTCCCCCTATTGGAAGCACTTTTAAGGACGGAGAGGGTAAGAGAAGAGATATAGAATATAGTGGTTTAATATTAGCAAGTGGAAATATGAAGGGTGGGGGTGAGGTAGATAATAAAATTAATAAGTTATTATCAGTACCTATTGGTAAGATATTTTATACTGATCGGTCTTACGGTCATAAGAATATCCATAAGTATTATTTTAATATGACTCCAACTGAGGCAATTAAGATATTACTTAATCGCAAAATGATGGGTGTGCGTATTTGGGATGAAGGGGTAAATGAACGACTTAAGGCAGGAGATGCATCTACTCTTGATGTACCAAGAAATATTGATGAGAGATTATTAGAACCAGAAGAAGAGGACGATGAGGTGGGTGATGTTAAGTTACAACCAAGTGACGAACTGAAAGGTTCATTAACTAATAAGAATCTTAAGACTTTATATGAGATAACTTTAATAAAACAAAATATCCCCACTTACCGACAGAATGTTGAGGATTGTGTTGAAATTATAGAAAAGCAAATATTAGAGATAGAGAATGATTATTATGAGGACCCACCTAAGGACAAAGATGGAAATGTGTTGCACGAGAGTGACCAGCATGAGTTATTAGATACAGAAACAAGGGAACAAGCGATAGATTACAACTACCTCGCAAAGATTACACCGGACCCTAAAATGAGAGACTTATTATATTCGGCATATTCATCAGCAAGTGATCGTAAGATATATATGCTCCCTCCTGTTATGGATTTTGAAGGAAGAAGCGAGTTTAGTAAATTACCTGCAAGGGAACTATATGGTTATGATGCAGATGGCGAATTAGATGAAGAATATTTGGATGCTGAGTATAGTATTGCATTAATAGCGTGTGACCCTAAGGTATTAGGAAACTACCAAGAATTTATTAAGTACTTTACTAAGGCAGAGATAAATTTATTATGGGCGTGTGGATTTAAACTTATCCCAACCGCAGGTATAAGTCCGTTTTATGACTCAGGTCCTTTACTTAATAATAGTGAAGGGTTATTCGGTATTAATATACCATTCGGTAGAATGTATATAAATGATGCTGTTCAACTAACAGGTGCTGAGATGACTGAAGACAGATTACTTAGATCTTTTACCTTATCCAAAGATGAAACTGAGGAGGCGGACCTTACTGATGACTTACAGAATTATAATAATATACCAGAACAACCTTTCTTAACTGATGCCTATGGAGACCAGTATAGAAAGGGAGACATGATATATGACCGAAACCCCGATGTAAGGCGTGGAGATGTAGGACCAGACTTTGGTGTCCCAATCCCAGAAGAAGATAAGGCACATTTTGCACGCATCGCTGCTGGAGATACAGACTTACGATTAAAAGCAGACCGATTAGATATAGTTGGAAAATAATTTCTAATATATATATATAAATGGAGATGGAGATAGATGATGCGATATTCGATAAGGAACCTAAGAAAAAGAAGCAACTTAGTGAGAAGCAACTCGCTGCCTTAGCACGAGGTAGAGAGAAGGTTAAGGAGAAGCGCATGACTAAGATGAGAGAGGCGGCAGAGATTAAGGCATCTAAGGAAGCGAAGGCAGTTGAGAAATCTAAGGCGAAGATGACCAGAATGGAACAAGCACGCAGTAAGGTCCAGACTACTGCACGCCGTAAGAAGATAGAGAAGTTTAATGACCATAAGTATAGGATATTAGAAGAATACGATGATGAGAATGATTTTAATGATTTCGCTCGTGCCTTAGATACAGTCGATGAAGACCTTATGGCGAGTCCTAAGAAACTTAAGAAATACTTAGGTGATATGATTACTGCTAATGGGGGAAAAGTTGATTATTAATTTTTTCTCTATATAATATATATGAAAGAGAAATCTAAGGCACGAGACCTAAAAGTATATCCTATTAAGATAGATGAAGATAAGTTAGGAGAAGACGATAGTGCTTATCCATTACCTAACAGAGTGCATTTTAATGTGTTATTGGGGTCAATTCGTTCTGGAAAATCCACGCTACTTAATTCATTATACCTCAGTCCCAGGTTTATGGGGGGAGATATGTATGATGTTAAGATACTAATATCCAGTACCGCTAAGAATGATGTCCAGATGGTGCATATGATAGAACACTTCGATTATGTATTCGAGGACTACACAGATGCCTTACTAACTGAAATCCTTACTATGATTGAGAACGATAATGAAGATCGCCATTACCTTATGGTAGTAGATGATGCTATGGCGGAGAGCGGTATTACACAGAAGAAGGCAGGGAAACCAGATAAATTTACTCAGTTAATAACACGCTATAGGCATGTAGGTAGTAATGTATTACAGACTGAGGGTCGCCTCAGTATAGCGGTCGCCTTACAGTTCTTTAAGTATCTTACCCCAACATTAAGAAACCAGATTCAAGGACTGTTTTTGTTAGGCGCCTTTAGTGAGAGTGAGATTAAGAAGATTGCAGAGGCGTTCTCATTTATAGGTGGATCGACTAAGGAGTTCTTAAGGTTATTTAATGAGACACGGAAAGAGGACTATGACTTTAGTTATATTAATGTCCCACGCTTAGAGATGTATAGAAACTTTAATGAGTTAGTCTATTCAAAAAATAAATCTATGCTTAATGATATAGATGGAGGAAGCGAAGAAGACGAAGATGTTAGCGAACTTGGCGAAAGCAAGAGCGGCAAAGGCAGCGAAGAGGGCAGAATTATTAGCACAGAACCCCAAACCAAAGGTCGTAAGAAAAAGAAAAATTAAGAAACCTTCTGCTGAGGCAGAAAAGGTAGAAGTAAAAATAGAAGAAGTAGATCTATCACCTAAGGTAGTGCCTAAGGTCGTAACACGCATTAGTAGTAGAAGTCTCAAGATACCTAATTTATTTTAATGATTCGTCCCTTTAATCGAATGATACCTCAGTCTCTGGTAAGAACTGCACCTCATCGCTGGTAGTCTCACAAGTAAGTCCAAGTTCGATTAAGTTCTGTTTAAGTTCATTCTTTCTTATTATATAGCACACACCATTTATATTCTGTGGTTTATGACTGGTATGCTTATCTCGCACACCATCTAAGTCACGCATCTCTCTTTTGAAATCGATATTCTTTACTTTAGACTGATAGTCTGTGTCGCCACTTGTCTCACAGAATCTTACATAACCCTTATATAAATCGCCACATAGCACAATCCAATCGCCATCGCTCTTAGTATGCACTTGTGAATAGTTACGAGTGTGGTCGTCCATAAGTAATTGCTCCAAGAATGCATGGTAGTTCTTAACACTATTACGCATAGACCGCTCTAAGAAATCTGTCTTAGGAATGGTAGTTCGGTCAAACTGAAAGTTACTAAGATCGATATCCTTAAGGAACTTATAGAACAACGCTAAGGCATTAGGATTTCTCTGCGCATTATAATATCTTGAGTACTCAGTCTCAGTATATCTCTTGGTAGCAGACTCGAATAAGGCGAACCGACGATTATCATCAGTAATCCTTATACCAGTATTCTCCTCATTAAGCGTCATGATGAAGTTAATGAAGTTCTTATCTTTACACATGTCCTTATACTTCTGCTTGATGTTGATTACCTTAGAAGTGATTGCACCCTTTAACTTCTCTATATTCTTAGCATTATCGAGACCTTCTGGTTCATCGATATTAACTAATATCTTATTCTTAAGCGCATCGTTGAAACTACCCCACACCTCACTCGCTGGGTCTCTGGTCTCAAAGAGATAGTCCTCACCGAATAACCTACCAAGCATAAGGACATAATCACTTTTACCTATACCCTTCTTACCTTTAATGACTATCATTATCTCACTCTTACGAGTTGGATTCTGTATTATATTCGCCAACCATCTAAGGTTATACACATAGTTAATTGCACTCTGCTCTTGTCCTTTCTTATCTATGAATAAATTCTTCATGAATCTAAGGATTAGTTTATAATCTTTTCTGTCTTGGTCGCTGTAGTCCTCCTCAGTTAGTGTGTCCGCTAAGTTAGCAGCACTGAAACCTTTGAATGTATTGAAGTATCTTTTAGGACACTCATCGATGTCTGGAACCCAAGTCTCATTCTCATAGATACGCTTATTAGGATCTAATATCCAATTATCGATAAACAACTTAGGTATCTTACTACCAGTAATTACATTAGTCTTGTAACCATCAGCGACGACCCAATCACAATACATATCTCTAAGGCATGAAGTACTAACGAAAGTATTACCTTCTGGTCTAAGGACTAAGAAACCATTCTGTAACTTAATCTTAGCGACATCCTCGGTGTTCTCGAATATATCTCTAATTTCTTTATAGCGTTCAGTATCAGCATCTACTTGTTCTTGCTTACTCATATTAAGTTGCATCTTCTGGAGATGAGGTGGAAAGTCTTTCATATCTTTAAATACAAATCTTACATTAACACCTTCAACATCTTTTAAGTAATTATTAAGATTATCTAACTTGAGACCTTCTTGCTTACCTACGAAGAACCCATCCATCATACTACCGCCGATCACCCACTTGTCCTTAAGCAGATACTTAATCGCTAACTGTAGAACCTCATTCTCTTTATTGAATATATAATGACTTAAGACTTTACCCCCTTTATTATAGGTGGTATTCTTCTTCTTCATCTCATGCTCTACCGCCCTTACTAACTTACTCTCGCTGTTCATAATGTATTTCTGTAAGGCATGAATCTCACTCTCTAACGAATTCTTTACAACAAACTGGTTCTTACTTTTCGAAGTGAATAGTAATTTAATATAATGCATCTTAGCGTCGTCCTTAGTAATATTAACACCTGCCTTCTTCTTGCGTGATATAAAAGTCAAAAGCATTTCATCCCTATTACTGCAGTAGTTCTGTAGTTGGTCATGCTTAAGTCCCGCCTCTTGGGCGGTCTGTAAGGCAAAAGAGTAAGCAGCATTAACCATATCACAATCATAGTAATGCCTATATGCAAGAGCATTACGCCACTTACGACTAAGAGCACACAGACCAGTCTTACAGAAGACACGCCCTTGTAAGGTAGCACCCTTCTGTTCATAAATAGGTGTGTAAGTACCAGTAATCTTATCGCACTTACGCATCAACCGTTTCATCATATTAAGATCGGTAGCATCTATATCTAAACTATTTACATTATCTAAGGCATACCCAAGTAGTGCAACATTAAGCGTCTCACTCGCTGGAATCATACTACTCATATACTCATTATCCAAGATATTATTTTCGTGGTTCTGGATTTTATTCATTTTATTATATAATGTATAACAGATATTTTTAAATCAAATTTTAAATAATTATTATTTAAATCTTTAAATCTTCATCGGTGATTTCACACTTTTCACAGCGAACCCAGATTGGACATCCTTACTGCATATTTCTTATATGTCCTTAACTAATCTGGCGGTGAAGAAATTAGGGCATTTTACCAAAAACTTTCTTTCAAATTTTTATAAAAAATTTTTTTTTAATTTTTTTTTTTTTTTATGTTTTCTACAGCAAAAGTTTCTCTAAAATATCTTCATTTCTTCACCGGACCTTAAATTATTACCTAGTTTCTTTAAGGACCCCGGTGAAGATTTTAAATTCCTTACCATACCATTTCTTTGGGCGGTGAAGAAATTTCTTAATTTATTATATATGGGTAATAACATTGCATTAGTTAAGACTATAATGGATGGATTAGTTAATATTATTAAGGTTATAGGATTTAAGAGTAAGTGTTGTGAGAGTAGTTGTAGTACCACTACCGAGGATGATGGTAGTGATGTTATATATGAAGATAAAACTAAGGATAGATATATAGGGGTAAAAGGATTAGATGGTGACTTTAGATATCATGATGATTAGGTTGCTACTGCTGCTGGTGCCTTAGATTGTAATGCTTCTGTATCTATTCCGGCGGCAGTTCCAGTCTGTAATGGTCCAGATAAGTCCTCAGCGGTTTTAGGTTTCCCAAAGATATTCTCAAAGAGATCCACTAACCCCCCTATTGCCCCTATCCCAAGTCCAACTGGTCCCAACCAATCTAAGGACTGACTTGCTGCTAAGTCGCCAGCACCTTCTCCTAAGGTTGCACCAGCATCATCGCCGGCACCTGCTAATGCTTGCTTAGCGGCATTAACGCCGTTCTTAACTCCTTGACCGGCACCTTGGATAGCATTACGGGCACTACTAAGGGCACCTTGTGCTTGGGATAATGCATCACCTCCTGCCTCTTCTGCCGCTTGGGCAGGCGCCTTAACTATTGTCTGCCCTAAACTACGAGCACCACTAAATGGGGATGCTTGAGCACCTGGGGCAGTAGTAAGGTCGGCAGCAGCAGTTCTACCAGTCCCTGCTAATGTATCACTTTCTGCCTCAGTAGCAGGTGCTTGACTTAATTGGGTACCACTTGGAGCAGATGGTTCCTCAGCGCCGGTGCCTTGAGGACCAGCACTATCCTCTGCCTCATCAGTTTGAGTATCTGCCTTCTGTTGTCTTGCTTGACCTTGAGCACTAATACCCGCTGGGTCACTTTCTTGTGCCTCACTTAATACCCTTTCTTGGGTTCTTGCTCCACCTACAACATCAGGTTCTTCTGCTATAGATCCTAAGGATTCACTTGGTCCAGCAGATGCACCTTGTGTTCCAGTTTCACTTAAGGATGAAGGTGCTGGGTCATCAGTCTCTCCAGTCGCTGGTCTTGTATCTCCTTGAGTGCTTGGATTAGAAGTAGGTTCGCCTTTAGCAGCGGCGGCACGGTTCTTTAATATGTTCTTATATACCTTACGACCCGCCATGAAGGCACCACCTAAGGCGGCGACACCTTCACTACCTTGTTGGATAGGACCAGTTATGTGTTCGAATGCTTTCTCTAAGGAGTTCGCTTTCATTTCTCTGTTCTCAGCATTCATATCTTCAGCGTGAGACCTTGCTCTATTCATCTTATCTGCATAACCACTTAATAGACTTTGATAGGACATTTTATAGAATAAGGTTAGATTTTTTTTTATTATGTAATATTATAATGATAAAATCTAAAACCAATATATTACAATCTAAAACTAAGACTACACCAGATGAGGCACGATCTATGAGAGGGGTCCTTAGTTATGTGCCTAAATCATTCGATAATATCGCTGAGAGTGATAAGAAGAAAAAGGATATAGAAGAAATATTCGATAAGGGCAAAAAAAAAAAAACATCTAAAAAATAAAATGTTTAGTAATATTATAAACATGGATTACGGTGATAATGCTACAGGACAGATGCAGACCCCTATTCAATACTTAACAGATTATAAGATAACAGATATGGAGAACATTATGGAGGTAAGAACAGAAAGAGTTTTCCCCATTAACTCATCCACCTTTAAACATATCTTTAGATTAGATACAGCAGGATTCTTAGATAAGTCCTCACTCTTAACCTTTAAGGTTAATGCTAAGGATGCCGTTGCATCCGCTAAAGAACTCCGCCTTAACTGTTTCAACGCTGCTTTAGGTGCGATTAAGAGAGTTCAGTTACATTTTGGAGATTTCGAAATCCAGAACCTTAGTGAGGCAGGTAAGTGGGCAACATTAAATCACCTCTATAAGGTCAAACCAGATGTCCAGAACAAGAAGTTATCTCATTACTTAGGTAACCAATTACAATACAAGGTCCTTAGTGCTGATGATACCGCTGAGATGGCGGCAGGTAATGGACCAACTGGTGCTATCTACCCAGATAATGAGAAGTGTGGTATGAACTACGGTAACTTTAGTACCGGTGCCGGTGCAGCAGTAAATTCCTTACAGATCACTGATAGTGCTGATGGTAACTTCTTATGTGCTATTCCCTTAGGTATGCTCTTACCCGCCTTAGATAAGAGAGATATTCCATTATTCTTATTCACAGATTATAAGGTTTTCCTCGAAATCGAATTCGAGAGTGATGCCTCTAAATTCGTTAATGCCGCCACCGTTAATAACTACGCCAACCCTAACAATGAACAACTTAACGCTGCCGATGGTGATGTAAGATACTCTAATGTAGAATTAGTAGTAGATTACTTAATCTTCCCCAGTAGAGTGCAAGAGGACTACCGTGCTAAGACCGCCGCTGATGGTGGATTAACCTTAGACTTCATGAATGTATTTAATATCGAAAAGTCCTTAAATGCTGGGACCGCCAACCTCGACCAGCAGCAAGACTTCCGCCTAAATGTTTTAGACCAAGAAGTCCATTACATCCAAATCCTTAAGCAGTTACCAGACAGTACTAAGGAGCGTGTCCTTATGGGTCAGCGTAGTGATGGGGTTTCTATTAACACATGTCAGTATAACATTAATGGGGTAGATATCTTTCCAACCCCTCAGCACTCGCCTTTACAACACTATAACCAACTCTCTTATGTCCTTGGTAACGATCTTCAAGTTATTAAACCATTATACTGCACCGATGTCAATACCGAATACTCCTTATTAAGTCCTTCTCAAAGTAATCTCTTAGGTAAGTATAATGTCCTTGCTCTCGACCTTAGTAATGGTAACCCACAAATCCAAGGTGGTGGTCGTGTAATCGGTCAGTATCCTATTATCTTTAAATATGTAAGAAGAGGACACGGTGATGTTAATAGTAATATCGCCAACACACCTCAGTGCGCCTTAGCAGATACTGGGGCACTTTCATTTAACTTCTTTGTAGGCACTACTCGTCTCGTTAATGTCCGCTCCGTCGCTGGAGGTGGTATGAGTATCGTAGTTAGTAATCTTTAATTAATTTATTTTCTTAAGTTATTCTATAGTATGAGCACGCAATATATAGATATTAATGCCCAACAATCATCTATAATAGATAAGACCAATAACAACAGATTTACTTACCAACTTAATGAAGGGATTGAGTTACCAACTGGGACTGAGATTGCAGTCGCATCGTCCTTTATTAATAAGAAAGGTATTACAGGTGGTAGTATCGAAATCGAAGCGGATATTAGTGAGACCATCCACTATGTTTATTATGGGATAGACACCGACTACCAGACCTTAAAACAGGACACCCATGACCCTACCGGTCAGTATGGTATAGATCTATTTACTAAGACCAATCAACCAGTTAATACTCTATTTACTGGTAGAAGTTGGGCGGCAAATAATCCAGATAGCGGAGGAGACGCTAATAATACTGCCTATACTTTTCAGCGTAATAATATAGGGGGCACTGAAAATAAGATGCCTTATGTTAATTTCGTTAAGGATAATAATGGTTTCGTTAGTATAGTGCCTATGACTGGTAAGCACACTATCCTTATCCCTAAGGGTACCTATACCGTAACATCTATGGCGCAATTAATCCAAGACCAACTTAATGGGATTAAATTAAATACAGATAGTGGAGAAGAGGACTTCTATACCTTTCAGCGTCGTAAGAAGACATGGACCGGGGTGCCGGTTAATAATGTAACTAATCGTGTTATACAAGCAGAAGAGAGTTTCTTACCAGGTAGGACTAACTATACTGATACTACTATTGCTAACGGTGAGAAGAATGATATTACATTCTGGGATGCATTTAGACAGTTCGGTAATGTATTACCAACTATAGGTGGTGAGACACCAGAGACCGGATTAAAACTATTCACAGACCAATTAACTCTTAAGGGCACTATAGGTGCTGGTGCTACTGGGTTTATGGAGGGTTTAGTTGAACCTTTAGATTATACTAATGGGACTATCTTAAGTGCTATAACTATTCAACCCCAACATTACGAAAATATAAGGCAAGGATTACTTACCGCTACTGATGCCGATTTAAATGCTAATCTTCCCAACTGCCTAAATGATTTATATTTCATTTATAAGGGAGAGGACCCTGCTAATAAGCAGAGGATTTTTGCTAACGATGGTGCTAATACTCCATGCTATTACCAAGGGTTCTGTGCTGACCGTAATGGTAGGGACTTTAATGTAGATCCTAACTCTTTCAAAGCACCTGCTACTGGACTCGCTGCTTTTAAGGCGGCGGCAGATAAGGAGAATCCAGAATTTAGACGCTTGGCGCCGTCCTTAAAATGTAACCACCAACTTAACTTATTTAGTGTAGGCATTCCTATAGGCGCCCAAAGTATTAATATAGATTATAGTGATGTCCAGTCTGGGTTCTCTATAGGTCGCCTTCACACTCCTCGTAAGTTCCCTACTCATGATCGATATGGTAATTCATCGAGTGCTACTGCCGGTCAAGAGGGTGTGTATGCTAAGCGTATCGCTACTGGTAATTTTATAGATGCAGGATATACCCAAGAAGTATATTCAAAGGGATTAACACCTATAGGACTACCAGACGCCGGTGATACATCACGCCTTAGTTTCATGATGGCGAACACTCCTACTGGGGATGTAGGGTCTGTTTATACAAGTATTAACTCCGCTGTCCAGAACTTTATGAGTAGGACTGGTGGTATTATGATTTATAACTGGGGCGTCAATACTGCTAAGGAGAAAGGTAATAAGGTATTCGTTAATACCCAGACCTCTTCTTTAAGGACATTCGAAGAGTTCTTTAATTCTAAGGCAGAAGCAAAGTTAGCATGGGCAGAGACTTTATGGGGTAGATTAGGTTTCAGTTATGACCAATTGCAAGACCCTAATAACTGGGGTGAAGAGAAGTGGGTCTATAATGTAGATGGTACTCATAAGGGTAATGGATTTACAACTAACGAGAGTGTCGATCCCAGTATAGTAACAAGTATATCCACTATATTTAACTCCTTTAACTATACAAAACCAACGACTGCGCCTACCCCACCGGGTTCTGTGAATCCTACTACTCTTAAGAATGTTAATATCCAGTTATTCACCCAGTTAGATGTTAATACTCCTGCTAATTCTTTTAATAATAATGCCGCCAACACCGATGTTAGCGATGTGTGTGTAGCACCTTACCAGAATAGTTTCTATACTTCGGCGGTTATGATACCGATTATTACTAAGGATAAACCCACAATCGCCGACGGACTACCTACCTTATCTAAGAATGGTTATTTCTTAATCACAAGTAATATCGTATCTAATGAGGACATCGCTAAGCGCCACGACCCACTCGCTATCCTCGATGTTGTCCCAGTTACATCCTTAAGTAATCAAGACTTTATTACAGACAGAAATGAGTTAGTGCATGTCCTTAGTAATCCTAAGGTCCTTAACAACATCGATATATCCATCCTCAACCCAGACCTAACTAATCCTACCCTTAATCCTAACTCAAGTATCTTACTTAAGATCACTAAACCATTACCCCAAACAACTATCTTAAGGCAGAACGCTGAGGACGAGATAGAGGAGAACATCATAACTGCATCAGTCCAACAACAACTCAAACAAGCAGAGGGTGTCCAGTCTGGTGGTAAGAAAAAGACCCCATAAACCCCCCCTTCCAGATTGGACATCGCTCAAATGATGAAACAAATCAAAATTGAAATGTTTTTCTCCTAAAAGAAAAGAGCATTCTGCTGACTAACTCGATAATGCCTAACCACTTTCAAGGACATGTTACTCTCTCCGCTAAGGACGGCACTAAGGGTGCTGATTTCATTAAGGACAAGTTCCCACCCGATGAGGACTTCTATGAGGACGGTAATGATGCTACTGAATTCTTTAATCACTGCGGACTCTACAGAGGCAGAGAAGATGATGAGCACTCCTATCACGACCATATTAAATTTCTTGGTAGTAAGTGGGGTGCTTATGACTGGTCTTACCATCGCACAGACTCCGGTGAGACTATTGAGGTAACTATTACTTACCAATCGGCGTGGTGTGCTCCAGAGCGAGGTTTTCACAGACTTTCAGTTAAGCACGATCTAACCTTTAGCGGTTGGGGAGATGAACCTGGTGCTGGATTCATTAGTCATTATAACAACGAGGGGTCAGTAACTACGGACACTCTTTCAGTTACACAACTTAGGGACAAGTTTCCAGAATATGAAATCTTTAGTGCAGACCAAGATAAGACAGATGGTTATTACATCGCAGATGAGGACAGCGAAGATGAGGACGCTGGTTACGCCTTTTACCAAGGACAGTTTATGGATTATGTATTTAATAGTTATGTGGTGAAACCACGAAGCACTTGGTTTGATGACTTTAGGCAGTCCTTTGACCCCCATGCTCCAGATGGGACACAAGACGAAATCGACCGATACTTTGTTAAGGAGTATAACGAACTTTTCGAGAAACTATAGATTAGATTATTAATTAGTAGATATGTATAAATATTTTTTTCTATTATGTATATATAAAATGCCCGTCCAAAGAATTCCATTTAGTATTCCGCCACTTAACGAACAATCTACTACTGCTTCCGCCGCCGGTGTCCTTACTGGGGGTTTTAGATTTAACGGTAATCCTAATGTTAAATTCTCAGTCCCTGCCCAACCTCGAATGTTAGACACAAGCGAGATGTACCTTACTGGTCAGTTCGTAGTAATGCAACCAGATAACACACCACTTTCATTAGCGAATGGTGAAGCGAATTTCGCCGCTAATAATGGCGCTAATATGACCAGAAACGCTAACGCTAATATCTCACCTTGGGGTGGTATTGAAAATGTAATCGAGCGTGTAATGGTCCAGACCAAGAAGTCCTCAGTAGAACTAATGACCCACAATAACTATCCTATGTATGTTAATCTTAAGAACGGATACACCCATAATGATGAGGATTATTTAGTCTCACCTCTTACAAGATATGGTGCCGCTGGGACAAGAAGTGATTTCACTAACCGCCACCAAGTAACACAACCTAACGCCACAAGTGCCGCCGCTGGTGTTATGACTAACTTACAGAACTTTAATGATCCTAACTTCGGACAGTTCTTTTCATTTAAAATCGATACATCCTTACTTAATAACATGAAGATGCTCCACCTCGGTGAGGACCATTTAGGGGGTCTTTTAATTACCCTCGAACTCGCTAACCCAGATGGTGTATTCTACCAGAGATTTAGAAAGATGGACTTCACTCAGCAGACTGCATGTGATATTAAGAACTCTCAGTATGTCCTTAGAAACCTTAGACTCGAAGGTCGATACATAGTCCCAACACCCCAAGAACTCAGTTCATATAACTCCATGGTTGCACTTAATGATAGAGTTAATCTTATTAACGATGTTAATTCATCAGTTAATAGTAATACTTATACACCTAACCTCGGTGCCGTTAAGGGTTTTGTTAATCTTTTCTTAGATGACGACCAGACCAATAACATCGCCCAGTCCCAATCTAACTTTAGAGTACCATTAGGTCTCGCCAGTTATACTCAGGATAAGAATAACATTAGAAACCCAGAAGATTTCGTTGTTAATGTAAGTCCTAATATGACCCAGACTACTGCCGAGAATTCGTCCTTAGCAACTGTTAGTGCTATTAACGCCGCTGACCCAGTCGGTGCCCAAGGTGATGCCGAAGTCCGCCAGAGATTTCAGCGCTCTATCCTCGATGGTAAGTTAGCAGACCACACAAGTGCATCTCTTAATATTACTAATCAATCTATTTTAGAAGATAATAAGACCGCTGCCGCTACAACTGATGGCGTAGGTAATAACAATAAATGTGATCTTATGGGTATTGGACTTGATTATACTCATGGATTAATGAATGTCTCTAACTTTAAGAACCAAGATTATACACTTATTGTTAAGTCTTTAGTTAATAGTGGTAATGCTAATGTAACAAGTGAGAGAAACCAGAAGACAGAACTCCAGCAGACTTATGTCCGTAATAACGCTGCTTTGGACCAAGGTTCATTACAGAAATCGATGTGATTTTATTTTCTATAAGTATATTATAAATGAGTTTTCGAAGCGTATTGGAGGGACATATGAATGCCCTACCTGTATCTATAGTTAAGAAGATTATATCTAAATACAATAAGGAGTTAGATATAAGAGGATATAGTAAGATGAGTAAGGCAGAGGTTATATCTGCAATAAAGGCGAAGAAACCTATGGATAAGACTTTACTTGCTAAATTAACTAAGGAAGCAGAAGGTGAGCGTAAAAAGAGGGGTGATAATGTTAAGGCAGCACCCAAGGCAGCACCTAAGAAGGATGAGAAACCACCTATAGATCGATTTAGAGTCCGCAGACAGATAGCATCCGCCGCCGCTGATGCAGGTAAGAAGCGTGCTGAGAAGAAGGCACCTGCCGCTAAGAAAAAGTTTAAGGTAACTGGTGTCGAAAGTGAAGAACAGAAGAAACTTAATGCTGAGATGGGTAAGATATTAAAAGGATTAAGAGCACGAGGCGACCTTAGTAGATCTAAAATTCAAGGTAGTAAGTTAGTGCATGAGGGTGGTGAGACCCAATCTATTACTAAGGAAAGAGTAGAGATATTTAGGAGAAGACTTCAAAGGTTATTAGATAATGAGAAGAAGGGTGAAGAAGAGAGAAAGAGGACTCCAGAGGAACAGCGTAAGAGAGAGAGAGCAGATATAGATAGAATTAAGAAACAAAAGGCATCGGTACAGAGTTTCTTAGGAGATATGGAGAAGAAAGGTAAGAAATTTAGGAAGGGAGTTAAGAAAAATAGACAAAAAGATGATGAGGTCGATCCAGAAATAGAACTTCAACGACTACCGGAAAGAAAACCTAAGAAGGAGAAGAAGGATAAGAAGACAGAAGAAGGTGCAACTCAGTTCTTAGGATTAATTGAGTCCAAAGGTAAGGAAGCATCCGCTAAGATGAGAAAGACCTTAGAAGTTAAACCAATAGATGAAGATCCAGAAGCAAAAAGGCAACTCGCCTTCTTGTATGGGGACGGACATCTTAATGCTATTAAGGCACAATTAGCGAACTTAGAGAAAGAAATGATTAGTGAAATGAAAGAACATTTAAAGAAAATACCTGGTCTTACTATAGGTGATTTTAGAGTAATTAGACATGGGGGTCAAATACAATTAGATAGTGCATTCGGTGATAGAATTAATAAACAACAGAAAGAGATACAAGAATTATATGGTAAGTGGGGTAATTTAGTAGGTGAAAGAAACGCAGACCTTCAAAAAGCAATAGGTGCTTACAATAGAAAAGTTAAACCAGTAGTTACTAAAGTAATGAAAGCGCAGAGAACTAAGCAGAGACAGTTAGCAGATGAGATATTCGAAAAGGAAAGTGCTGATAAACCTGAGACTAAGGCGAAGAAACCAACTAAGGCACAAGCGGATGCATTCATAGGTGCTTTTAGAAGAGGACGGAACGCCACTGAGAGTTGGTCGGAGTCTAATAAACCACAAGCGAAATGGATATTTGATAACATGTCTGCCTTTAAGCGAGAATTTATGTAATAATATTATCTAATCTAATTATATATGCCGCCTAAGACTGAGAAGATTACTCTTAAGGACGATGATGGTTCAAAGAATACATTCAAGATTAAGAAGGGTGCCCTTAAGACTCAGTTAGGGGTACCACAAGAATATAGATTTAACCGTAAGGAATTAACTAAGATGAAGAATGTCGAGAATGGTCGATCATTCGAATTCAAGGGTCGTCGATTTAGGATGACCCCTCTGCTCAAGCGTAGAGTCTCATTAGCATTAACGCTTATGAAATAAAAAATAAGGATTAACATTTTTTTATTATTTTAGTTTTTGGTTCTGTTTATTTTGTTTTTAGTTTTTCATTAATGACTACATATACTACCCTCCTCCTCCCATTTAAGGCGTAATTCGCCATACCCAGTATATATTAGTTGATATAGTCATTACTCATACAGTTCTTCGATAATCCATCCTGAGTGGTCGTTGTTGATATACTGAGTGAAAGGCATCGTCTTCGGCGCTTCGTCCTCATTCTCTTGAAACTTGAAACCGCCAGGAAACGATGCAGTAACCTTCTTGGTCTCCTTGATAGTAACATCGCCGAGCGAGTCCAACCACTTCTTAGTTGCCTTACGGAATTGCTTGTTCTCCATTGCCTCTTCGATGATGCCGTGGTAACGACTGTTACGGTTGATTAGGTATTGAAACATAACCTCCATAGTCAAAGCGGCAGTGCCGGTCAAGACCTTAGGGACATCCAAGTCAAAGTCCTCCATCTTCTCAACCAGCGTGGCGATGTAGTCCTTACGAGGGTTCTTGGAGGGTCCCTTCTTAGCGTTACCGCACCGCTTGATAGTGCCGTCGCAAAGTGCATCATGGACTGCCTTCAACTTCTTACGCTCGAAGACCTTACTGCACTTAAGGCACTTATCGCCCTTCATGTAGTAACCGAGCGCCTTTGCTTCTTCTTCGCTCTTGAGACCAGCGATCTCCCAGGTTGCCTTACCTTTGGACCAACCCTTCTCCTTCTTGGCGGGGACCTTAGGGCATGCCGGACGACTTGCAGCGAGGACCTTCTCTGCCTCTTCGCCGGACAACTCCTCGACCGAGTAGTCGCTGTCCTCAGCGCTGTCCTCAGTGGCGGAGGTGCTGTCCTTACGCTCCTTCTGCTCCCAGTCCTTGAGGGTCTGCTCTCCTTCGGCGAAGTCTTCGGCGGTGCAAATCTCCTTGGGTTTCAACCGAAACGCCACGGCGCCGGAGGTCTTGCCTGTCTTAGTCTTGATAGGGAGGGACATTTTCGTGATTTGTGTGTGTGTGTGTCTGTGTGCTATGGTAGCGGATTGCTGATTATTCTTAGGGAAAATGAAAATCAATTTTATTTTGTTTAGACCTACAACCAGTAAGGACACCGTGTCTCATCTGGTAGGGTCAAGTTAATCACCCCCAAAAACCTCTGTCTCATTTGGCGGTGCGGTGTCCAATCTGGTGGGGTGTCCCAACTGGTGGATATAAAAAAAAGGGGGGTACCCCCAGTTTTTTATAATTATTTAGGATCTATTTTAAGGACATCTATTTTTAGTTCAGGCGGATGCGGCGAGGGTGACCGGAGCGGTTGCGACCGATGACCTTGTAGAAGACTGGACGGCGGTAGGACGGCGGTGGGGACGCATCTGCTTCCGTGTAAGGCGGTGGCGAAGGTCCCTCAACCAACTCGGGGTCGATGACTCGAGCGGCGGAGTTGCGGACGATGAAGCGACGGCGGCGGCGTGGTGGCGAGTGCATCCCGTGGGCGACCTCGATTGAGGCAAGGTCCCTAAACCACTGGTCGTAGGTAGGGACGGTGTGGTAGGCACAGGCGGTAGCGGCGGAGTTTATGGGGGTATTTACTGTGAAGTCGTAGTCCCAGTCGAAAGCGTTGCCGAGAGTGTTTGAGGACATGATTAGTTAGGAGAGTGAGTCTGGAGGTCAGGTGATTACTTTATTTCTTAGGGGAAATAAGTTTCAATTTTTCTTTGTTCAGGGTGTCCAATCTGGTAGGGAGATTTAGTTAAAGGTACCCCCTGTTTTTTTAAGGCGATAAAAGTGGGGGTAAGGCAGGGTGCAGTTTGATAAAAGTGGGGGTAAGGCGTGAAGTGGTGGTTGGGGGTCAGCGGATTGCTCTTTTTTCTTAAGGATAAAATCCTTCAATTTTGCGTTGTTGATGTCCTCAGCACCTTGTCCAATCTGGTAGGGATAAATTAAGCACCCCATAAACCTTATGTCTCGTCTGGCGGTGAAG
>Ga0181419_1000162_pt1 | contig 22735 bp, 42 predicted proteins | sample 42SPOviralmetaG_FD_130144 | JGI IMG/M metagenome (GOLD analysis project Ga0181419, IMG submission 130144) | Marine viral communities from the oligotrophic San Pedro Time Series (SPOT) site, San Pedro Channel, CA, USA - 42 SPOT_SRF_2013-04-24 | ecosystem: Environmental > Aquatic > Marine > Strait...
AGCTACATTTTGGTCTCCAGTTGTAATAGCATCTAAGGCATTTATTCCATAAGCGGCATTAGCTTCAGCAGTGTTATCTGTTCCAGATACATCGTGAGTATAGATAGAATTATCAGCAGTATAAAAAGGAATACCATTTAAAGTTGTTGCAGTTAATGTTTCAACTTTATCTGATGTTGCACCAATCGTTAAGATCTCTACGAAAGCGTCATTGTCCGAATTGCGTAAATATAATTTGTTATCGTCTGAATCATACCACCACTGGTTTGCGTACGTCGTGGCTGGCTGTGAGTTACCAGAATTATTAGTTGCAACTGCACCTAATGCGTTGTTCAGATCTGTTCTTGTAGCTGGAAACGTCTGATTGGCTATGTTATAATCGTGTTGTGACATTATGTTCTCCTTATAATGTTATTTGTTTTATTTGTAAAGTTATATGGCTCTGCCTTGTCCATTGGCAACATAATCAAATGTTATATCTTGTGCCGCACCACCAGCATTAGTGAAAGTTACACTAAATCCTGTTGCTGATTTACTAGTAATAGTTGTTTGTATATTCTGTGCGGCGTTCTGTGCAAGAATAACAACACTTGGCTCTGAAAAAAATGCTTTATTAAATGTTACTGCTTTCGTACCAGCACCACTTGCTATGTTAGATCCTGTGTCAGTTCTATCAGCCATAAACAATCTGACTTGTGCGTTGTTTACCTTTGGTGATTGTGAACTTGAATTTGTTGTCAATACTAATTGAAACTTAGCATATCTAAATTCATAATTACCATCTTGAAATGGTGTAAATGCTGTATAAGTTGAATTATCATCTGAAGTTGAGATGAATAATTTAGCGTCCATATCTGGTGAAGCACCAGCACTATCAAACAAACCTTGTGCAGAATCAAATAATCCAGCAAGTCCGTCAAAGCTAGAAACTCGATCTAATTGATCTACATTTAAATAAGATGATACTCGACCTTGGTATTTTGCACCTAATGAAATTTGATTAGCAAAAGTATAAGTTCCTGTGCTTTCAAATCCATCTACTTCATCAAAGAAACCAACTCTATCGTCAAAATCACCGCTTACTGCGTCAAATAAGGTAACTGCGTCACCAGCAAGAATCAAAGCATTACCTTCAACAACAACTTGAGATTTAGTTCCAGCAAATGCTGTTTCTTCAGTAATTGTAGTTGCAAGGTTTTGACCAGCAAATTCTGTTACAGTTCCTATAACACTTCCAGCAGTCAAACTTTCGTGTCCTAATAAGTCAAATGCCTTAATGAAATAAACCCCAGCTTTAGCTGGTACTATGACTGAGTTAGCTGGTGGACTGACCTTATCAACTAAGACAATACTGTTAGGATAACTATCACTAGCATTTGGTGAATATCTAATATGATAATAAGCTAAATCTAAATCAGCAGAAGGATCCCATTTTAAAACTGCAATCTCATCTTGAAAGTCTATTGAGAAATTTGCAACATTAGCTGGTGGATCACTAAATCCAACAACGAAATGATCGCCAGCAACATAAGCTGATTTATAGCCCAATGCGTTTATTGCTCTTGCTTTTACGTTATATGTAACACCACTTTCAACAGGGATCTCTCTTACTGTGTTAGATGATATTCCAGCAGATTTATAAATTGTATCTGTACTCTTTTTATAAACAACCTCAAATTTATCTACAAAGAAGTCTGGTGTATTTCTTAATGTAACAGTCATAATTACATTTAAATTGCCCTCTGTAACATTAACAGGCGTATCAGTTATAGATGTTAAAACAGGAGCATTAACAGTCTTTGGATCTGGTAAGAATGACACTGGTGCTGATGGCTGTTGTATCTTAGTATTATAAGTGTAAGCGTCAGCAGTATATTCAACACCATTAATATTTACACTTCCAGCAGTTGATAAAGCTATTCCTGTTACAATAAAATTCTTAGCACTAAAACCCATTCCTGTATGAGTTATTTGAAATATATCTCCTACGACTAAATTCTGTGCTTCTGAAGTTGCAGTAAATGATATTCTTAAACCAGCACGAGATCTTTTTAAAACTAATTCTGCTAAATCTTCTGCTGTATAATAATCAGTTGTAGCTGGTAACGTCATATTAAAATGCAATTCTTCGTTATTATCTGCCGCTAACATAGTTGCATATTTAAAACTTGCACCAACATTGGTTTCATCTCTTGGTGGATAGATAGCATCGTTGCTTTGATAGTTTAAATCTTTATCTGCAAAACTTGCTATGACTCTGTTGTATCTGTTTTGTTTACTTTCACCGACTACTTGTATTCCAGAAATAATCATATCCTCTGTGATAGATAAAGCACTTGATCCTGTTCCCTCAATAACAACTTTATATAATCCACTTGTGTATGTGAAAAAAGCTCTCATTGGTGAGATAAGATTTCTTACGTTATCAATAATCTTAGTATTACTTCCCAAAACAGCGTGAGTTTCAAATAAGTTTTGTGAACTTGCTCCTGTGTATGGTGTGACTGAAGTATTACAAACACCAGCCGCAGTTGTGAATGAACTTGTGTTTATATCACTAGCAGATAATCCTTTACCATATCGAGTAGCAGTTAAATAATCATATAAACAATATGCTGGGTTTGCAGAATATGCGTAAGTAGATCCACTTAAATTTGTATTAATTAATTTACCTCTGATAACAAAGTTAATCTTAGGAAGTCCTGTAAATGCGTCTGAGTTATATTTAAATTTAAAATAACAATGAGAGACACCTTTTCCTAAATGTGATGTACTCCACCCAAGGTTTAACATTTCTTGAAATGGACTTACAGCAAAAGATAAAGCACCAGATGTTGTTAATGTAGTTGCATTAAAACCATTATCAGTTCCATTGAAGAAAGCAAAAGATGTTAAAGAGCGTGTAGTTTCAGAACCATCTATTTCTTCTGTTTGTTGATATGCTGGGTGTGTTGTTTCAACAGATAGATTGCTTGAATTACCAACACTACTTCCAGATGTCAAACTTGAAACTATTAAATCTGATCCATAAGATGAATCTGATCCTGTGTAAGTTGCATAAAGTTGTTCATCAATATAAAGTTCAGTAAATTTAGCAATTTGACCTTCGCATATAGATATAACCATATACAAATGTTCATTATCAGCAGATGTTGCTAAAAAAACAAGATTACCACCAACTCGTCTTGTTCCGTATATCAATGGTAATGAACTATCACTTTTTCTTTTATTAAGTAATATTCCTTGCGTTCCTAAGTCTTGTGAATCAACAGGCGTTGCATTAAACTCTGGAAGTTCTGGTACTTCTGGAACTACCCAAGATACAACTTCCTCTACAACATCAGAAGCAAAATCAACTACCTCATCTACAACGTCTGATACTGTGTCAATAACATTATCTATAATTCTTTTTACGAAACCCATTTAAACTCCATTTGCAAAAATATCACCAATTTTTCTAAATCCTAATTTCTCATACAATGCAGATTTTCTATCTAAATCGTTTCCGTCTGCTGTTCCTATTAAACAAGGTATTAATTTTTTATTAGCAATATCATTAAATCCTTTAACCAATGCACTTGCATTTTGATAGCTACGATGCTCTTTAGCTATATAGAAAAAAGCATCTCCTAAATATTCATTATGTGAAAACCACCATCTTGATATGATTCCACCCATCGCACCAATTATCTTTTGATCTTCTTTTAACAATATACATAATTTATCAGCTACGATTGGTTTGATAAATTTACTCATTAAAAACTTATCATATGGTGGATAAAGCGTTTCTGCTTCATCGTGCATACCAATCAAGAAATTAATCAGTTCAGCTATGTCAGAATCAGTTGCGTAAACTAAATTATTGTTTGTCAGTTGTTTTACCCCATTCAAGATCAGTTATAACTGTTGTGGTGTGATCAAAAAATTTATCACCACTAAATATTTGTTGCTGTGAGTTATCATTAGTTTTACGACCTTTTTTCATCATAAAATTTGTCCAATGATTAGCAATATTAATTGTTAAACGACTTGATGTTGTTGATTCATTTACTGTATAACCAGAAATATAACCATCAAAATATGTATAGGGATTATTAACCAATGCACCAGCGTCAGTTAAATATGCACGAAAAATCGTAACAGGCTGATGTATATGATCGTTATTTAAAAATAAACTTAAAAAACTTTGACTAACACTTGTAATAGTTAAATCAACTTGGCTTGTGTTAATCGAGGCTGATTCTTGAATACTTGGAACTCCTAATATATCACCATTTGCAGTATATGTGTTGCTATCATAAACAATATCAAAATATCCTGTTGTTCTATAATAAGTTGTTCCACCAATAGTAAATTGAATTAAATGTATCTGGTCTAAATGATCGGTGGCTAATTCAGTCTGTAAATCAGAATGTAAACCTCTAGTCATAATACCTCAATAAGATCCATCTCAAATCTATAAAAAGTGTCTGAGCCTAATTGTATTTCTTGAATATCGTTTTTTAATGCTACTGTAAATGGAACACTATCATAAGTAACAGCAGAATTATCAGCTAGTGCAGTTGTTAATGGTGGCTCTATTGTTACTGTTGCCGCATTACTTGATGAAGTTACATCTTCTACGACCATATAAACTTTATCGTGTGAGGCAAACTTAATATAATCACCAGCTTTAAATCGACCAGCACCATCACCAGCAAATGCGTCCATAGCAATAGTTGTATCACCAACAGCGTGTACTCCGTTTACTAATACTGATCCTGTTTCACTACCCTGTGCGTCATCAATGATTGGTGGTGTATATGTAAATGCTTCTTTACGCCCTCTTTGTTTTGTTATGAAAGCTATAATCGGAGCAAAACTTGATCTAGTCATTGGTGGGAATACTACTCTGAGTCCCCAGCGTTGATTTTGTAATTGTCTTGATTGTCTGCGACCACTAATAGATGTAGATACTAAAGTTGTTTGGTTTGTTGAAATAACAACACTTGCCGCAATCGGACTTGTAGGAAATGCACCACTCATACTAGAGCCGACCTTCCTTTAGAATTTAATGCAGTATTAACCATATTTATAATCTGTCCCCTCTTGCTATCTAATAATGTTCCAAAGCCTTGTGCATCGACTGTTGTAATATTAAAATTAATGTTTGTAGTTCCACCAAGAGCTTCATTAGGAACAACAGTTCCAGCCGAATCTGGTACGAATAACTCTGCACCTCGCTCACCAACAATAGATGGTCTATTTAAAGGTGGACGACCACCATCAGCAAATCCTAACAATCCACCAATAGCTCCACCAATACCGCCTGTTGCAAATCCAAATAATCCACCTAATAAACTTGGTTTTTTACGACCACCCATCAATGAGTTTTGTAGTTGTAAAGCCGCATTAGTTTTTAATATCTCGTTAGTGAAATTTCTTTGTGAACTACTTGCATTGTTAAGACCATTTTTCCAATCTTCAATTTTGTTTTCAATAGCAACTAAAGCATCTCTTAGGAATAAAGCCATTATGACTGTTTGTAATAATTGAGATATAAAGAACACTAATATTTCTTGTGCTAATACTTTTAAGACTGAGCCAAAACTTTTTCCCATTACAATAGCTTCTGCAACTCCTGTTGTAAATTTACCAAGAGCTTCTTCAGCACCACTTAATCCTGTAATTAACTTATTGCCTAATTCTTCTCTTATAGTTTTTGCTGTTTTGCCATAAGTTCCTAATACTTTATTAGCTTCTCTAGCGGCTCGTTTCTGTTGATTCAAACCTTCTTCAAATGCAACTTCTGCTCTTGTTAAGGCTGTAAATTGATCTTTAACAGCCGCTAATGATTTTTTATGTTCGTTGAGTTGCTTTTCGTTTTCTTCAAATACTTTATTATTTCTTTCAATGGTTTTGTTAAATATTCGTAATTCTGTATTTGTTGTTTTAATTTGTTTATTAGCATCTTTAAAAGCACCAACTAAAGCATCAACAGTTAATGCTAAACCAATTATTTTCTTAGCAAATCCACCCGTTATAATTAATAATGCACCAACTAATTGCTCAAACTCTCTGTAATTTTCAGCTACAATTTTTATTGCACCAGCTAATTTTATTAATGCTTTAGCAAGAACTTCGCCTGTTGCTATTGCAAATTCATTAATAGATACTTTGTTTGCATCAAGAAACTTTTTAAGATCGCCAAGTTGTTTAGTAAATTCAGCTAAAAATCCTTCAGCAACAGTCTTTTGAAATTTAAAGACTGAATCCTGTAACATTGAAACAGTACCTTCAAATGTTTTAGCTAATTCATCTGTTGCTTTTCCAAATCTTCCTTCACCACTAAATACATCTTCAAATGCTTTTACAGTATCTTCAATAGATACTTTAGCACCCTGTTGAAAACCTAATAAACTTCTAACACCTTTTTCTCTAAATACATCTGCCGCCGCTATACCGCCACTAAATGCTCTTTGAATTTGACTAGCAGTAGTTTGAAAGTCTAATCCTGTTGTAGCCGCAACATTACCTGTGATTTCTAATATACGAGATAAATCTTCTGCGTCTTTTGCTACGACTGCAAGATTACCAGAAGCCGCCGCAATATCACCTAAACTAAATGGAACTTTAGCCGCAAAGTCTGCTAGGTTATCAAATGCTTTTGCACCTTCTTTAGCACTACCAAATAAAAACTTAAATCTAACTTGTAAACTCTCAACTTCTTTTCCAACATCTACAAATGATTTAAGAACTAATCCAGCACCTAATCCTATAAAAGCACTTTTAAGGCTTAATACTGATTTTTTAAGACCAGCTAAATTCTTTTGTGATTTATTAATAGCCTGTTGTGTCTTATCAATCGCACTAATAATTATTTTTACTTTTTTATCTGCCATTTATCTCCTACGAATATTTGCTTGATTTCTTTGTTTGTTCATTTCGATTCTTTCCTTCTTAGCTTTATCGTCTAAGTAAGCAATCCACATTAAAAATTCCTCGTAAGTCATTTTTTCAACTTCAAAGACAGGAATCTTTAAGTAATCTGCTAAATCGAAATATGAATGTAATTCTGTGTCGTCAGCTATTTTTTTTTAGCTTCTTCGTATGTAGGAATTGTCATACAATCCCCAGCTACCCTTGCTACAACATCTGGATCAGCTTTTTTCATTAATACAAACTTATCTTCTAAAGTAAAATGATTATTTCCATCTTTATCTTTAGCTAACCAGATAAGAGCATATGCTAACGCTTCAACTTCATCAATTTTAGTTTTAGCTAAAATTTTCTTTTTCAATTCCAATGTTATTGGCTCAACAAAAATTTCAAGTGGTTTATTATCATCGTCTTTCCATTCTGGAACGATTATTTTGCGAGTTTCATATTTATTGAAATGGTCTTTTACAAAGTCGATTGATTTAGACATATGCTCCTTTTATCCTAAATTGGATTTATTGTCAAATTATACTGTGCCTCTTGTGATAGCACCATTTATTTGACAAGTAATAGATAATCTAATTAGATCGTCCATAGTAACCGCAACTGAGTTTCCTGTTACGATTGCTGGTACTGTGTAGAAATAATCTCCACTATCAGCACCTTCTGGGTAAAGTAGCAAAGTAACTCCTGTTGCTTCTTGTAATACGATCTGACCATTAGAGTCAGTTTCGTCCCAAGCGGCTTCAATAGTTACAGTTCCATCTTTTCTGCTTACTTCGTATGTTTTGTTAGTGTCAGTTAATTGAGTTGATTCAATTACATCTGCTGTTGTTTCCATAGTAAATGCTGTCACTTCCGCAACAGTATTCGCACCTATTTTAATTAGACCAGCTGATCCTGTATGTACTGCCATTATTCTTCTCCTTCTTCTGTATTAAAAGATTTTGGTTGTTTAGTTTTTTTGGGTTTTGCAGATGAATCAGACCAGCCTTGCTTAATCATTTCCTCTACTTGGTAATCCCAAACCTCAATAGATTCTCCGTCTTTATTTTGGAGTTTTTTTCTTTTTGCCATATTTTCTCCCTGTTGGTTTCTTAGCTTCTGGGTTATTATGCTTATGTTTCCACCCATCAGCTAGAAATTTATTAGGATTGTCTGTTAAAACAGTAATCCCATTTTTAATTAAATAAACTTTATCACTCATATTATGGTGTTCCTTGTGTAAATTTATAGAAACATCTTATAGTGATTATCGCACCACCATAAGGAAATATGCTTCCTTCGTCAGTTTCAACAGCAACTAATTGGGTGTCCAATGCGTTGCCATTTCTGGTTCTATCACTATCCAATGCAGTCTCAACTGTTGTCACTAATTGATTTCTCTTAGTGTCTATATTTACTGTACTTGCACTTGCATTGGTAACAAAACCAAATATTCTAAAATCAATCGTCCCTGTACGAGTTATATTACTATTCTTGATTGTAATATCTTCTCTAGTTTCATCAGCGGTCTGTACAAAGACTGCTGGGAATTGTTGTTGGGATAATTCATCTATCTCAAAAGGCTCTCTCGTTACTTTTCCGAAAGTAATCGGACTGCTAACCGCAGTAAGGGTTGTAACTATGTGAGCCGCAATATCTTCTCTTTCACTCATATTCTTAATTCTTTTTCAAATGATTTTCTAAATACTTCAACTGCTTTATCTTCTTCTGATCTGTTTACATCAAAAAATGGTCTTGATTGATCATTAAAAAATGCTTTTATATTTGCCTGTCTATTAGGAAAGAATATCTGTCCTTTAGTTTGAGATAATTTTTTAAATGACATATTCCCTAACATCTGACCAGTAAAAAATAAATTAGGTGTTAATGTAGCACCTCGTTTAGCTCTAACTTTTGCATAGCCTTTAGAGTATTTTTTAAATGCTCCACCTTTAACACTTCTTCCTTGTCTTGTACGATCTTTTATAACATTCTGTATAAAAGTTGCAGTCAATGCCATAGCTTTTCGACTAGCACTAGGGATCTTTCTTTTAATCTGATCTAATGCACCTTTAACAGCAGATACTTCAATCTGCATATTAACTGTTACCATTATCTAACCAATCTTAGTGAATGAACTGCAACCTTTTCAGCGTCAGATATTGTGCTATCATCATTAGCGTCATATTCAACACCATCTCGTAAAATATCTGCAAATTCATCTTCATATCTTTCTCGATAAAAAATACCCATTTGTTGGAAACGATCTTCGTCACCAGTAGCATTAAATTTTGTTAATGATGGACAAACATAATATCCCAAACATCTATAAACTGTTGCTCTTGTCCATTGTGAATCAGTAAGTAAAGTTAGATCAATTTCTATACCACCAGCATAACTTCTGTTTCTTGATTGATTGCTGTGATAAACTGACCACCATTTGTTTCTAATATCTCTTTGTACATCTGCTATTGCTTGGGTTACATAAGTATCAAGCTGTGCTGTACTAAGTCCCATATCACCAATATCTGGCTGATATGTAATTAAATCTGTGCGTGCCGCAAATGCCATAATAAAATTCCTTGTAAATAATTAGAGGGGGGAAAAATCCCCCCCCTTTTAACGTTAATCCTATAAAGATTAAAGTATGCTTGAGTCAGCCAATACTTCAACTCCATATGAATCGTGTAGCTCACCAACACCGAAAACGGCAGTGGCAACAATTTCAGTTCCTCTAATTGAAGCATCTCTTTGAGTTTCAATTTTAAGGTCTTGAAGCATAGCAATTCCTAATGCGTCTTTATGGAATAAACCACCTTTATAGTCACCAGTAGTACCAGTGTTAGCCATATTAGAAGTTTCATAAATACTTACACCAGCAAGTTGACCAACATAACCAGATCTTAATGCTTCGTTAGCTAGATCAGTTGGGTTAGGGTTTGCAAATGTATTAGTTAGGTTAGCTTTTAAGTCATAAGCAATCGCTGGGTGTAGAACACAAGACATATCGTTGCTTGGTACACCAGCTTGTTTTAGCTTAGATACTGCTTCAAAGATTTTTGCAACAGTGATAGCCGCATCAGCCGCACCAACCGCAGTTGAAAATCCGTCAAATAAAGCAGTTAGATCAGTGTCAATTTTTTTAGCAATAGCTTCACCAAATAATTTTCCTAGATCTCTTACCACATCTGATTCAGATACGTTTAAAGCCATATCTGTTACAGTTGTCATAATTCCAACTTCAGACACAGTTAGATCAGCTTTTGAAGTTGATACTGCTGTGTTGCTTAGGTCAGTTGCTTCTGCAACAGCCGCCGCACTTACAGTTGGGTAAATTGGCACTTGTAGTACCTTGCCTGAATTTTTAGGCATTGTGTAGTTTCTTACAAGACCTCGCATAATTGAAGTTTCAGATGCTACAAATAGAGCTTCTGCAACCATAGGCGAGATCAAATCGTCTAATGTAGACGTTGTTGATTCGTTAGCCATAATATTTCTCCTTTATGGTTTATAAGTTAATAATTTTTTAATAATTTCTCCTTACGATATTCAGCATATTTTGCTTTATCTTCGGGATTATTCATATTTAGTTCCGCCAAGTTCAAAGGTTTGGGCGTATCACCACCAACACTCGATCTAGATCCAGCACCACTAGGTGTTGCAACTTTAAAATGAGGGTTGTCATCTAAAAACTGTCCAACATATTCTTTTATACTAAGTGGCTCACCTTTATCGTTATACATTGGTGCATTATTATCACCAATAATTTCTGGTTTACCATCGTCTCCTAATTGGACTTTGTTTTTAAGTAAATTAACGACTTGCTCTGGTTTAATAGCTTGTTGTTCACTCGCTACTTTAATCAATGCATCATCAATTCTTACTTTTTGTAACTCGGCTTGGTATTGTGAAATAACAGCGTCTTTTTTAGATACTGTTTCTTTCAATACTTTATCAAATTCACCTCGTTGTTTTTGCATTTCTAACTCTTTAGCTTCTTTTTCTTCTTTGAGTTGTCTTGCTTCGTCAAGATCAATGCCATTAAGTTTTTTTTCAAACTTCGCTCTTTCTCTTGCTAGTCTCTTTTCAAGAATTTTATCCAATTCGCTTTGTGCGATCATTGGCTCTTGTTGTTCAACTTCCTGTTTTGTTTCTAGAGATTCAGTATTCTCAATCTCCGTTTTTTGCTCGTCAGCCATAGTAGTATTCTCCTATATTATAAGATCGCCATTTTCATTATACCAACTTGGATCAGTCGGTTGTAGATGGTGTCGGCAATTATATCCACCTCTACTTGTAAATGGATCGGTTGTTGATTTACCTTTCCAAATCTCAGATGACCACTTATCTCTAAGTTCTTCCTCTGAAAATATCTTCCCTCTATTCGCTATACAAAATGGTCTACTATCACCAATTATATCCCCGTAATAAAGAAAGTTTGTTAGACCAGCTTCTTCTGCTTTTGCTTTAGTAAACTGTCCATCAAATTCCATTAAACTATCGTGTGCTAACTGTTTAGCATATCTTCTCATATTATTTCCAACACGATCTGCACCATAAAAGGTGTGTAATCTTTCTATCGCCTTCGCCTTTGCTACCTCATCTGTTGTAGAGGCAACAAACTCTACTAATTCATTTATCTCATCAACATCAGCTTTAATATAAACTCCGTTTATTCTTTGTTGAAGTGACTTAACCATATCATTAATTGGTTTTCCACTTATTGTCGAGGAATAAACATTATCAGCTAAAGCGTTTACTGTTTCCGTTCCAATATTTGTAAAGCCTGTGAACTTTAGTCGTTTAAGGTTTGTTATCGTTTCAATATCAACTTCAGTAAGAGTTTTAAACTTAGCTGGTATTGGTAGCACTTTCATATTGTCTACGACCTGTTTAGCAACCTTATCGTATTCTCTAACAGTGCCATCAGCCCATAGAGTGTAGTGTTCATCAATGGCTTGTCTTAGCTTTGGTCTTATCTCAACAGCCAATCGTGCTTCAAACAACTTACCTTGTTTAGTTGGTAGTTCGTTTGCTATTTTAACAACATCTCTTTCTAAGTTTTCAAGAGCTATATTTAATCTATTGGTATGTCTAAGTTCAATATCATCTACAAGGTTTTCTCTTAACTGTGCTAAATCTTCTATCTTATCAGCCATTATCTTCTCTTGCCTTGTCCTCTGTATTTTTTATATGATCTTCTCTTAGATTTATTCATAGTAGACTTTATAGGGTTTCTACCTTGTGAAGTTCCCTTCTCAGTCTTTATGTGGCTCGTGTAATTCTTTATCTTCCGCATTTCTTTTCCAAAATTCGTCTAATGCGTTATGTTCGCAGTTAGAACATTTACATATAACACACTGTCCATTATTTCCACAATGACACTCGTGTTCGCAGTTACGACACATCATAGCTCCCCCTATTCAATGATTCGTTTAATTCTTAGCCTTCCCATATCATTCTCAAGTTCAGCTTTCACTTCCTTGCATTGGATATATATTCCTTCTTGATCTTCACCTATGGATCTAGATACAACTCTTTTCTGAGCCAAACAATCAGACATTCCCTTAGTTGGAACATACTCTAAAACTTTGTCTCCATTTTGTATCATCATCATAGCAAACACTATTTCGATCATTGTTTGTAACTCCCATTTTTTTCTTCTAAATCAATTATCCGTTCTTCGTGAAATTGAATTACCATATCATTCTTCTGAATCATTGGCATTTCTTCTTCCATTTGCTCTTTTAACTTCTCGACATTACCAGCTAGAAATTCCGTCAACATATAAAGCTCTTGTATCTGAGGACTAACCATATCGCCTTTAGGCACTCCATCAATGAAGTCATTAGCCGCCTCTAAGTCTTTAGTAATTAACTGAAGCTCAGTCTCTACTAGGGTTAATCTTTCTAATAGATTAAAATAACTAAAGCTACCAATAGCAACTGCCGCTAGTATAAATAAAAGGTTTTTGGCTGGTAAACTGACTTTGCTATCTTCCGATAAGTCTATCTTACTCGACATCTTCTTCAGCTACTTCCGCTTGTGTCTGTGCTGTTTCAAATACTCCAACTTCTGTTTGTGCTGTGATCTCGTCATTAATCGTACTAATAACAGCGTCATCATCAATAACCGCACTCACAATTTGTTTATCGATCTCTTTTTGGAATGTGCTTGATCTAACTCCACTTGCTTTAGCCTGTTGTAAGTATGCAAGATCAGAAGCATAATCTCTAAGATTAAATGAATCTGGGTAATCGATAGTACCATCAAACGACTTGCCTTGCCACATAGCCCATAAACTCCATATCTGTTCTTCAGCGTTTTCCAATAAGTCAGCCTTCTCACTCAATGTAGAGTTAAGGTTTTCAAATTCAGTCTGTAAAGCAATCCCAGATTGGACTTGGGTTTTAGTTTGTCTAACACCAGACATATGAGTTGCTCTATCTATCATCTCAATCTTTTGCTCAATAGATGATCTAATCTCACTTAGGTTTGATCCACTTGGCTGTAATAGAAAAGGTTTCAATCCACTATCTAAATCATCTGGCATTGATATAATTGCACCAGCACCAGCAGAAGCCTCAACACCTTGAGTTTTAACTAAGCTAGGGTGATTAGATAGTCTAATCAACTGTTCCATCTCAGATAACTCGTTGTAGATAGACTGTTGCAATAATGCAACATCTGTCAAATCACTAATCCCTACACCTTGTCTTGGTGATCTTTTATTATACAGGCAAATAGCTGGTATAGTTCCTAATTGGTTAGGCTTTACTTCAATAACTTTAATCTTACCTCTTTCTGGTACGAATACATAAGAAATATCATTAGGTGTCCATATTCTGAAATATGCTCCATCAGATGTAGTTTCTTCCCTAACTTTAATATAATCCAATACATAACGACCACTAGCGGCTCTTACATAGTTCCAGTCCATAACATTATCTGGCGTTACCATCGTTAGATAAGGTCTTATATCTTGGTTAAGTTCCTCTGCTCTAGTTTGTGCGTTGCTTTCTGGTTTATCTACAAATATCCAAACATTCCCATAAACACCAGCGTAAGTCTGTGCGTTCTTCATAAACGCATTAAAATTCTGTCCATCAAGGTCTGTATCACTTAAGAATGATTCTAAACTAGGATCACTCTCCAACACGCCATATTCTCTTGTTGGTGGTACTCTAAATAGAAAACTTGAGTAAATACTTATGATATTTCTACAATGATTGTCTATTGGTGTGTAGTTAATTCTGTTTTGATATTCTAAATCTAGTTCCAATGCGTATTCGTGTAAGAAGCCACCAGATCGGTATTCATCTCCACCTAAGTATGATCTTAAATAAAAATTCCATCTAGGGATCATCAGATCATAGTTATCGTGTCGGTTTTCCATAAATTCTTTATCTCGAATTAAGGAATCCATATTTTGATTCATTATGTACATTATTTAACGCTCCATCTTTGAGGTAATTGTTTTGTGTATTGTTTTCTTATAGGGAACAAATAATCTACCGCATAGCCTATGGCATCGTTCATATGGTCAAATCCGCTATCCTTGTCTGGTTGCGTAGTTCCCTCTTTATAAAGGTGTCTTTCCAATCCTCTAATGATGTTCTTACATTTTGGATCTATAAACATCATTCTTTGATCGTTTGTATTCTTTAATCGTGAATTAACAGCGTTAATCCTGTCCCTTACTTGAGGGTGTGCATTTTTAACTCTTACTGTCAATCCAGCGTTTTGTAATATGTTTAAATCAGTCATTCCACCAGCAGAGGTCTTTCTTTGCCTACAAGCTGGATCTGGATAGACTATTATCTGTCGGTTAGGGTATCTTGTTTTGATTTCCTTAACCAACTCGTCTGTATTTGATGAATATATAACTATTTCATCAATTAAATTAATAATATTGTTATGTATCTGAAACACTGCCGCACTCATTGGATCAATGTTAAAATCCATTCCAATATGTAAGGTAGTGTTATTATCTTTTAAAGTTTTAACATTTTGCTCTCTATCAAAGTTATAATAGATAGCACCAGCATATGTCTCAAATGTTGCCTCATACTCTTGTCTGAATGTCCGTTCATCAAGATCAGACTTAGCGGCTTCAATTTCATCTGGCTCTACTTGTCCGCCTTGAAGTGTTGTAAACTGCCAAGACTTCCAATCATTATCCTCTTTGCCCTTCATATAAAGGTCATAAGCCCAGTTGCCATATCCCCTCGGAGTTCCGCACGCAAAAAAATGTCCACGGGTGTCAGACAATGTGGCTCTTAATACTGAATAATATGCGTCACTTGGAATATCAGCAAACTCGTCCAATACAAGAAAATTTAATCCTACACCTCTTAATTGATCGTATGATCTGTCTGATCCTCGTAAAGAAATCTCTGAGTTATTGTGTAGTCTTATTGTTAAATCTGTTTCGTTTATATAGCTGACTAGATCATTTTCTAAAGCAACTTCTTTTAATTTAGCCCAACATATCTGTTTAGCTTGTCTATAAGTCGGTGCTACATACCAAACTTTTTGTCTGGGTTTCTTACAAGCAAAGTTTAACAATTCGCCTATGGCTATAAAAGTCTTACCAAATCTACGCCCTGTTATTAATACTCTATTACGAGCTTGAGATTCGATTACTTGCTTCTGAGGACTTGTTAATGGCATCTATCTTTATTCTTATGTTTACTTTCCGTCCAGCATATTCACTACTGAATATAAATTCTTTTTCTTCAGTTGATTTTAAACCATTAATCGTTTGATTTAGCCACTGCATAATCTTTTGATTATCATTCACAATTTAAATCCCTTTTTCCAAGCCTGTAAACTCCAATATGCGGCTGATAAATTCTTTTGTCCTTTGACTCTTTTTAACACGCCACCCATTCTAGCGTCAAATGATCTTTTTCTAGCTGGAATGTTCTTCTTAATACTCATTTCCTTAGAGCCAAAGTTTACCTTCTTTACATTCCCTGTTGCCTTATCTCTTACAAAGACTTTAAACTTCTTAACATCACCACGCATTGGTTTGTTTAGTTTAACATCTCGTCCTCTATATTTAGCCATATGTAAAGTTTATAACCTTCTCATTATTTTCATTGATTGTCATATCTTTTTTAGCCCATCTATCTGGGAATCTTCTCTCCAATACCCACGCTTTAGATTGCCAAGATTTATCTTTCATTAGGAAGTCTAAACAATACATTTGACATTCTGACTGAGCCTTTTTTAGAGCGTCCAAAAAGTCTATAAAATTTTTTTTAGCTGTTTCGTCTTTGATTGTTTCTACATCTTTATTAATCCAATTATAATAAGTCTGCTTAACGATACCAGCATAATCACAAGCGTCCTCAATAGTTAGACCTTTCCTTATAGCGTCTAATAGTCTTTCTTGTGCGTTGTCTTGTTTAAGTTTTCTTCCCATTTTAACCTCTTTTGTTTGAGTAAACCCTGTTAATACAGTTTAATTTAAGTTTTGAAGTTTCCACCTCACATAGTCTGGATTGTTCTTTTCGATCTCGGTATAGTGTGTTGCCATACCATTTACAGTATCTTCTTCGTTTTTACCTTCTAATTGCCTCACATAGTAAATAGCGTGTAATATTTCGTGTTTTACAAGGTCAACTGCAATCGAGCCGCCTTCTTCAATAATATCTTCATCAAGATATATAATCATTTGTTTGGAATGAAAAGAGCCTTGTTGCTCTCCAATCTCATAGCATATGTGACTGTTAATTTTAATAAGTTTTATACGATAGTGAGATAATCTAATAAACTCTGGTAATTCAATCTTTTTCACACTTCCTCTAGTGGTCTATTTTCACAATAAAAAGCCCAAGTTTTCAATAGTTCAGCTTCTCTTGCTCCGTGTTCAGCTGTTAATGCTTGTACTAAGGTTTTTTTATTCCAGAATACATAATCTAAACATTCAACTTTAGTCTCAAAGGATTTTAATAAATATTCAGTTTGAATTGGAGTGTCGATGTTTTGATACCACATTAAAACAGTAATAACCCATATAACATTCATTTGCGTTTCTTCTTCCTAAGATCAAGATCGTGTTTTCTAGATCCTCTTAGGAAACTATTAACTCGTCCCATAGACCAAGCCGCCATCGGTACTCTCCGTGATCCAGCACTTAAGAAAGCACCCTGTCCTCTACGATATACTTTAGCAAGAGTACCATAAGTATATCTTTTAGACGCTTTTGCTTTTCTCTGCAAAGTAGCCTTAACTGAAGCTGATAGTGGTTTTCTTTTTACAGCCATTAGGCTTTAGTCCTTGATTTTAATAGGTTTTTAGGAATACGCTTTCCAGCTTTATAAAGGTTTGATACTCTTTTAATTAAACTAGCTCGTCTTGTTCTCTTAGCACCTTTTAATCCAGATAAATATTTTTTTGGTAATCCTGTTTTTTTGTCTTTAGGTGGCTTTCTTAATTTAGCCATTATTTGCCTACTTTTCTCATAGCTGATATATGAGCCTGTCTAAATGTTCGACCTTTTTTAATATCTCTTGCCATAGATCGCATATGTTTTAGTGAATGGTGTCTAGCGTGACTTCTCATCGTCTTTTGTTGTCTCGGTTTAAGATCCGCTATAATATTTTTAATAGAAGCTACCTTAACCATTATTTTCTCTTATTTTTTTTCTTCTTCTTTTTTTTCATAGTTTTACTATGTTTTCCAGTATGATATGGCATAATTACTCCCCTAAAATGATGTTTATATGAATAGTATATCTACACGAATGGTAGTATAGCAATTTATCTCACAGTCTGACGACAAAGTCAAACATTAAATTGCTTGATCGAAAAACTTTTTTAATTCTTCAGCGGCTTCTCTAAGTCGATCACCAGCATAACCTTTTTTAAATTGATAAATAGCTGATATTTCTTTTAAATTAAAATCTTCTACGCATACTCTATACATTAGTTGAAATGCAAAATCACCTAACCAAGTATGACTGCGACTGAGTTTATATATAGCGTCTATTCGATCTTCAGCCATTGATTGCCAGGCGTTGCCACCGCCAATAGAATTAAAGTTAGCAGTATAACTACCAATACGACTCTTTTCCCATAATCTGCGAAATCTCAATGCAGTATAATATTGAACAGTATTTAAGACTTTCTTAGACCGCAGTATATCTAAACTAGACTCAGCAACATTAATCATCACGACTTTGCCTTGTCCTTTAGCCTTTTGTTCCTTCGTTCCTATAAACTTAGGCTTTATTTTTCTACGATCTTCTTTCTTTAAAACTTCCATATCGGAAGTGTACTGTATTTGTTCTTATCAGTCGATTAAATTTTTAGGATATTGCTTTAATGGTAATTTAAAACTGTTAAATATTTGTTTTTTATCATTTTTATCTGCGTGAATATAAATATATCTATGTTTACCTTTTATCTCTATTTTTCTTAAATTTAATTTTTTAATTATTTCATTTCTATCCGCAACCAATTTATAATTCATCATTTGCAAATCATAAGTATCATTAAAACCTAAAATTGTTTTTAATTTTATCCAATCATCAACTTTGGGAAAACTAAATCCTTTGTCTAATCTAAACCAATGAGCCGCAGTATCTTTATAACCAAAAATAGTGTCTAAATCTTTGTTTTTAAAGTTTTTTTTATTATTTCTTAAAAAGATAGCAATATCTTTTCTGTTAATTTTATCTTCATCAATTCTTCTTTTAACTAAATTAACTTTTATTTTATTATCTTTTTGATAATGACCAATTTTCCTAAAATGAAATTCTTTCCCTTTAGAATCAATAAATTGATAATTATTAAGTGTTGCTCCTGTATAAATAAAATTTGTTGCTTGATACAATATTCCTAAATGATTTTGGTTTTGATCCGCAAATGAAACAATAATAGTTGGTTTTTTAAGCAGTTTTATTGATTTAGAGATTAAAAATGATCCTTCATTTTTAAGGTTATTTTTTAAAACTAATCTATTTAATTCAATTACTTTGTTTTTAAATTTTTTACCAGCTATGGAAGCTGACAAAGTTGGTGAAGGTGGTTGTCCAAATGTAACCACTCCAACTAATTTTTCTTTATAAAATAATCCAAAAGAATAACTAATGCTTGGCATACGCTTTGCATAATGTATATCTAATATAAAAGGTTTTGTTGCATTATAAGAAATATGTTGAACAGAATAACCATTCATATTTTCTTTCCTGTCATATAATTAAAGCTAACTTGTTCTTTTCCATTGGTAAAAGTTATCTCATTCCAACTGTGAAATGTCATTATAAAACCATCTGGGACTTTGTTAGGAAATCTCTGACGGAAAAATTGTTCTGGGGTTATCTTCTTTTCTTTAATTATACTATCTTCATCAAGCCAGCGTTCTTGAGATAAATAGGTTGAAAAATGCGGAATAAACTCTGGACTAGAGGCTTTAGAAACAAGTTGATTATATTTTTCAATCAAGGTGTCAGCGTCCACTTTGTTTTTAATTTTATTGTATTTCTGTAAAGCTACCTTCTTACTTCCTCTCTTAGCCTTTAACTTCCCCCATATATACATAAAATCATCTATATTCTTATCATTTATTCTTATTAGTTTATTCTGTTTGTTATCGGTTGGTGTATCGTTTGGCATATCTTGATACTCGTCATAGTGGCAGATTGTAAGGACATTTGGTGTATCGGCTGGTGTATCGATTGGCGTATCGGTTAGGATCGTTCCATTTGCCTTCAATCGGTCTAAATACCTTTGAACTTTGGCTCTATTCCAATTAAACGCTTTAGCCATATAACTAATCGAACAGCATAACTGACCACGCTTTAATTTTATGGTTTGTCCCTTGATGTCGAAATCTCTATCCTTGAAACTTGCTTCCAATAATATCCAAATGAAAGCTCCAATCTCACATAATGATCTGTCTTTTTTCTGTAATGATGGGTGATATAATATAGCCCTATTGATCTTGATATATCCTTGCATATGTTTTTGCCCTTATGTCTAAGAGGTGTAGTACCTCTGGATTATTAACTTTTCTACAAGGTGATATTATTACTAGTTCTTTTGCCAAAGTAAAAGGATTAATGTTAAATTTTTTATAAAATGTTTGCTCCCCAAGATCAGTCTGCATTTTATGATATTGGTAAATAAAGGGTAACACAAAGAAATCACTAGGTTTTAATCCTGTGCCGCCATCTGATAGTATTCTTATATGACAGGCTTGGCTTGGTGTTTGCTCAGATATGTAACAGGGGAGTGATCTGATGAAATTTAAGTGTTTTGGTGATCTTATTGTTTGTTTCATAGGGGAGCTATTATACTCCCCTATTTTTATAATTAAATTAATTATTATTTTTAGATTTTTTAAGGTGTTCTTCCCAAGTAATGTTGTTATTTTTGCACCATTCTTGATTTACCCATTCATCATAAGTCATATCTGTATCATAGAAATCTTTATTTCTTTCAAAATGTGCTTCCATTTTAGATAAAGTATTTACTAATTCATTTTCTGGACGATCATTATTTACAGGACAAGTCCAATAAAAAAGTTTAAATGGATCTCCCTCAAAGGTTTCATCATTAAGTATTTTTTTCTTTACCAATGATCCAAAAACACCTTTTAATCGATTCTTTGACCAGCCTAAAGGTAAGTTTGTTGATCCATATATGCCTCTTTCGTCACCAATAAGAAAAGAATTACTCTCATCAGTTTGAGATATACCATATTCTATTAATTGTTTTTCTAATTTAGTAAGTTTCATTTTTATATTCTCCTATTTATTAAGTTTATATTAACAATTATTAATATATTTAACAGAGAATAATGGAACTATTTTTTGCTTTTTCTGTTCCAAAAAGTGAGGCTAGTGTGACGAAAGGGCATAAGTCAGAGGTACTAGCCTCAAAATCGACCATAAACTGCCATTTTTTAAGCGTCAATATTTATTATTATTATTGTTTACAATATTAACAAATATCTATAATTTTAAGATATTAAATAAACGAAAGGGAATACAATATGATTACTAGAAAATGGGCTATGCCAAATAAAAATACATTTTCAATAAAACCTATAAAAGATTTAATAGAAAAATATATTGATGGTAAATGGATTGATCCTTTTGCTAATGATAGTATTTTTAAAGAATCACTTATAACAAATGATATTAATGCAGAATATGGAACTGATTATAATTTAGATGCTTTAGATTTTTTAAAACAGTTTGATGATAATTCTATTGATGGAGTTTTATTCGATCCCCCATATTCTATACATCAAATAATTCAAGTTTATGATGGTTATGGAAAAATTAAAAGTTTTTCAAGATATGCGTTTGAACTAAAAAGAATTATTAAAAGTGGCGGTTATTGTATATCATTTGGTTGGAACACAAATGGTATGCCATTTGAAATGAAAACTAATAATATAAAAGTAAAAACTGGTTTTTTAAAAGAGAAAACGGAAATATTGGTTGTGGCTCACGGCGGTTGTCACAATGATACACTTATAACAGTTGATAAAAAATTATAATATAAAAGGAAAGGGCATTATGATTACAAAAAGTGAAGAAGCAAGACTACAAGAAAAAGTTTGGAAGTATAGAACTTCTGAAAGTGAACAATGGAACTTTGAAAGATGGCATCGTTGGACTAATGATGAAAGAAAGGCTTGGGGTGAGCCTTTGTTAGATGTTACTGACGCTAAAATTAAATGGGACGATGTAATATTTCCAAATTTAAGTGAAGATCAATATGAAATATAATAATTACAGCAAAAAAGATTTAATCAAAATCATAGTAAAAAGAAATGATGAAAATTATAAATCTTTATTCAATCATTGTTTCGAACTGTTGGAATCTATTGTTGGAAATGAACAAAAAAAAGGAAATTATGATTATGATGAATCTTCTGCTGATTTTAATGACTGTGTAAATCAAGCAGAATGGACAAATGAAGAAAGGTAAATATGAGTAAAGTATTTTATGATCCAATGGAAGAAATCTACCAACATAGAGATTTAGAAACTTTTAGAAAACACTTAATATACTTTGAAGCATTAACTAAATTTATACGAGGTTTAAATGCAAAAAAATAAATTGAAAAAAATAGAAGAAGAAATTAAGAAAAAATCATATCATAACATTAATGATCTTGTATATTATTTAGAATTACCTCAATACATTATTAGAGATTGGTCAAAAGAATTTGATATTCTGCCTCATAATCCCAAAAGTAGAACTAATAAATATTGGAGTGTGAAAGCAATAAGAAAATTTATGTTAGCCAAAAAACTAAAGAAAGAGTGTATGATGACTAACGCTGGAATCAGATCATATTTAAATAATAAAAGGAGATATACAATAGTATGGAGAAAGTAAAATGGAACTATAAAGCCTTCAACTATGACGATAAACAATTTAAAGACATTAATCAGATGTTGATTGAACTCGAAGAAGAATTATCAATGAAACAAAAATATATAGTTTTTAAATTAGTAAAAAATCTATACAATGAAAGGGTAAAGAATGAAAAGGGCAATAATTCTATTGGTGGTATTTAACTTAACAGCTTGTGCGTCAATGCCTGTCGTTGATAGCAGAGGCAAGTCATCAGCTAATATAGAGGGTGATATGAATAGATACCACGATGATTACTATACTTGTCTGAGTATAGCTGAAGATAATACAAATATAGTTTGGGAAACCACCAAGAAAGTTTATAATATTTCTAGGGCTAAGTTATTATGGCTACCACCAAAAGCTACGGATAAGAAAGCGGCTATGGTTTATAATTGTTTAGAAGGAAGGGGATATTCAGTATTATGGCAATAGTCGATAGATTA
>Ga0181419_1000165_pt1 | contig 22727 bp, 10 predicted proteins | sample 42SPOviralmetaG_FD_130144 | JGI IMG/M metagenome (GOLD analysis project Ga0181419, IMG submission 130144) | Marine viral communities from the oligotrophic San Pedro Time Series (SPOT) site, San Pedro Channel, CA, USA - 42 SPOT_SRF_2013-04-24 | ecosystem: Environmental > Aquatic > Marine > Strait...
CCTGAAGCATAAGCACTAGGCCAGACCTTAAATTTTCTTTTTGCAGCAGATTTACATGCTGAACTTATTTTACCATAAAGTGGTGATCCCATATTTATACCTGATTTAACAACGTAAGGTCCTTTGTCATCTATTTGTATATTAGAATAATCTTGAACAGAGCTTTGCGGAAAAGTAGATGAATCTCCTTCTACTTTAGCAAATTGCTTTTCAAAATCATCTTCTGTAACCAAGTCGTTTGGTTTATAAATTTTACTAGGTTTATTAATTCTTATAGTATCTCTAGATACTTTTTTATTTTTTGGATCTGGCATCTTTTTTCTTTTTTTGTAATGCAATTATTTTTTTAACTCTATCTTCTTCGTAGCGAAGTTTTTTAATTTCAGCTCTAGTTAAACCTAGATCCAAAAGCGTTTGTTTTTGTTGTGCTGTTGTTGTTTCTTTTTTCATATTAGAAACGTCTAAATCATACTGCTGCTCTGGCGTTAAAGGTTTTACGGGATCAAAACCTCCGTAATAACCGAGCCCCACATCCCATGTTGACCAGCCTAAGGCTAAAGCTATTTTTTGCCACTTTTCAGACTGTTCACTCATTATGCCTCTTATATTATTTATTTTAGACATAGCTCTATCAAGAGGTAAGTTTGTTAAACCAGATATAACTTGAGCACCAGCCAAATAAGCAGGGTTGTCTAAGCTAAAACCTTTTTCCTTCATCAACTGTCTATCCCATGTAAAAGCATTAGCCGCAGATCTTAGTTTTCTAAACTTAGAATCTAATGGTGGTGAAAAATCAAATAAATCATAAACTGCTTTTACAAACTTAGGTGACTTTTTATTGTTTTCTTTAGCTAAAGTTATTAAAGCGTTTTTAATAGACAAAACTGCTTTACCTTGTATACCTAGACCAGACAATAATGAATCAGCCATACCGTTAGCTATTCTACCTGTCTTGTCTTCTTTCTTTTCGTCTTCATCGTCTTCGCCAAAAGCATCAGCAAACAAAGCATTTTGCAGAGCATTAAATATAACGTTTTGTGCAACGCCATAAAACGCTATAGTTCCTACGTTTTTCTTCCAATCACCTCTACCAGCTTTTAAATCCTGTGCAGATCTTTTTATTATACGAGCATACTGCATTGGTGTATTAGCAAAAGCTAACACAACACGACCAGCGCCGCTAGCTTGCTGTTGTGATATTTTACTAGGATTACTCGACTGCTGATTTTTTTCTGCTATAGAGTAAAAATCTTCAAAAGCTTTTTCTTGAGCCATTTCAGCCGGTAAACCTTGTTTGGTATACATGTCTAATTGGTTTCTATAAAAAGCAGCACCACCAGTTGCTATTGCAAAACTATCAGCAAATCTTGTTAATACAAAACCTTTATTAAGTAAGTAACTTAAAGCGGCTTTAGGTTTATTAGAACTTTCAGCAACAGCATCAGCTATCTCAGATTCACTTACGTTTATTTTTAAACCATTTCTTCTTTCTACCAAATAAGGAGAGTTCATTAACGTTTTAAAGTCTTTCCAATATTGTTTTTGATTAGCTAAAGCTTTAGCAGAATTAATTAAACTATTGTTACCTACACCGATAAAGTTGACTGCAGAAAGAGTCTGTAAGACAGCTGATCTAGTGTTAAGAAACATAATAGCACCAACAGAATTATTAAGCCAGTCTAATAGCCCGTTAACAACCCTAGATCCGCCGATAGGTCTGTTAGATCCTGACTTCATTCGTCTTAACGTGTCATTTAAAGCTTCCACGTACTTAGGACCATATGCAGCTTCTAATTTACTCATGTTCTTTTCAGAAAATATAATGTCTACATTTTCTTGCCACTCTTGTAAATACTCTTTTCTATTTACTTTGTTTATATCATTTAGTATATCTGTAGTTATAGTTCCACCCAACCAGTCTTTACTTGGAGCAGGATAAGGTTTACCTTTTTGTATCTTAATAAGTTCATCAACAAATGTATTCATTTCTGCATTGTTGTCAATAAATTTATTTAACTCTCTTAGATCTGTTTTAGATAATCCAGGAACGTTTAGACCTTGTCTTGTCCATGCGGCAACTCTAGCTGCTTGAGAAAATGTAAAACCGCCATAACCCATTTCTTTTGATAAACTTTTAGGTAGCGTTTTTAAGTTTCTTTTTAAAGCTTTAAAATCACTTGCAGCCTGTATCTTAGCTTTTGTCACAGATAGCTCAGCTCTGTCATAAGGATCTAATAAGTTTTTCTTATAGAAATCTAACTGTGCATCACCTATTTTACCTTTGCCTAAAGTTTTATATAATAAACCTAAAAAGTCTTCAGCTGAAGGAGTAGTAAAGAAACTAAACTTTCCTTTATTTTTCCCTGTCATTATTCCTTTAGCTTTAGAATAATCTTTAAATGTTTCAATGCCAGTAGAACTTTCTATTATATCGTTAAAAACCTTATCAAATGTTTTCTTTTTACTCTCCTTAGCTATTTGAACTTTTGAATCTACATCGACTTGGCTTAAAACTTCTTGTACAGCTTCTACATTTTTATAAGCATCATCTGCAAAGTAAAAATCATTATAACCTTGAGCGGCTTTACCTGCAACCCAATTGCCTTTAGCTATTGGTGATCCGTCAGCTAAACCTGTTATATTTTCTATAGGTAAGTTTAAACCAATGCCATCTAAAAACGTTTGTATAGCTTGAGCAGAAGCTTGTGGTCTTGCTGTTAAAACAAATATGTCTTTGCTGCCAAACTTGTCTTGTCTACGTAAAGCTAGATCAGCTAGTGGTCCTTTGGCAGTGCCTTTGGCAACACCTTCAAAATTACTAAAATCAAATGTAGCGCCTTCAGATTCTAATTGAGTAGCTGTTTCAGCGAACTTAGCTGCAGATATTTCTGTACTAGTTCCATCTAGTTTATTTACTATAACTTTTTCTTTAGTCTTAGCAAGAGTATCATCGAAATCAAATACACTAATACCTTTTTTAGGCGCGTCTAAAGCTCTAGCTTTTCTAGCGGCTTGATCATATGTTCCTAAAATAGTTAACTGTTCAGCTATAGTCATTTCAGGATTTACTTTGCCACCATATGTTTTAGTGTTTTTCTTACTAGATTTTAATTCTAAAGCCGCTATTGGTTCATAAGCTTTTATTCTATCTTGAGCTAGTTTAGCTATATCTTTGCTAATCATTTCAGCTTGAACCTTTGCTTTTTGGTTATCGTTTAACTTAAAGTAATTTGCTTCATCAAATAATCTACTAGAAACAACTTCAACCATACCAAAAGTATCAAACTTTTTCATAGCTGCTTTATCCATTGTAACATCTACTTTAATATCACCAACTAATTGCTCATTTATTAATTTGTTTTGAGCATATATAATGTTTGGATTTTTTTTAGAAGCCTTCGACTGAACACCAACATTGTTTATTTCAGCTAAAGTTTTACCCGTTTTAGCATCTATTATGTTATTTAAGTTTATATTAGCCGTTGTAAATCTAACAACAGGATTATCAAATATACTATAACCTTCTGGCAAAGTAGACGCTAGTCCAGCTCTATCTAATTTAGTATCATCAATTTTTGAAAGCTGAGTTTGAGTATAGTTTTTTCTAATAGCTTCCATTACTGGGCCAGTGGCGTTATTCTTTAAACCCCATATAATACTAGCACCTATAACAGAAGCAGGTGGATTATGTTCTTCTCTAAATTTAGCTCCTGTTTTATCACTTGCTTTTCCATCTGTAGCATAATCAAAGCTTGTTGAAACATTAACAAATGGAGCAGCTATTTTTATTATACCTCTAGTAGCTTGATAACCTTGAGCTATAAATGTAGCTGCAATTTTCATTGACATGCCGTTGTTTACGGCTTCTTGAAGTTGATTAACAGTATTTTCTAAAATATCCATATTTATTTTAGACTGCTCAAGATTTTTATCTACAAAGTTTTTATCTATTTTTTGATCTTTCTTTATAGATATTCTTTTTGATTTTAAAGCGGGTTTTTTTGTGTTTAAAATAGCAGCTTCTTTAGCTAGTTTAAAAGCAGGATCTGTAACACCATAATAAAGTCTACCTCTTGCCGGTAGAAAAGTTCCATCTTTTACAGCTTTGTTATAGGCTTTTGTTCCTTCTTTTACTTTACTACCGTCTGTTAAAGTGAAAAACTTAACATCGTTTATTTTTTGATATTGTCTTCCTGAATTAGCAAATGCACTACCTAAGAAGGTATTTAAATCTAAACCATACTTTTCAATAGCTTGTAAAGTCTGTGCTTGAACTTCAACTCTATTTTCTGGGGTTATAGATATATCACCAATATCAGTTTTTTCTGTAACTTGATTTATATTTTTTAAATTAGAAACCTCTTTTACCTCATCAAGTTGCTTTTTGTTTAGTGTTTCTATTTTAGGTTTTTTACTAAACTTAACACCTGTAGTTTTTCTAGCTATAGCATCAGGTACTGCTTGTTCAAATATTCTGTTTCTAAGTGATAATGCTATTAAACCTTTTATTGTCTGAGCTTCACTAGCTCTATAAACAGGTTTTACCATGTCGCCTAATAAATCCCTATAGTCTTTAATAGTTTTACTTTTATCTAAAACAAATTGACCTTTATCGTTTTTCTTATATAAAGCTTTCTTTACGTTTTCAGGTATAAATGTAGCTTTACCAGTTCCAGAAGCAAATGCATCAGGTAGATTATTAAAATCTCTTTGAGCATTAGTATCTAAATATTGTTTTACAGCGGTTAGAGCGCCAGAGGTAGCATCCTTCTTTGATATGTTTTTAGTTTTATCTGTAAAAACTTTAGCCGGCATACCAGTCGCTTTTTCTATTAAAGCAGCTAGTGCAGGTCCTATGTTTTTAGTTTGACCGAAAGTTGTTACTTGTCCCATAGCCTCTAGATCTTTAGCTATAGCTTCGTCAAATTGTTTTTGAACATCTTCGTTTATCTCTGCTTGAGTTTTGCCTTCTGTATTGACATCAAGATTACCAACAAAGTCCGATGTAAACTTAGTTGTTTCTCTTGGTGATTGAGCTTTTCTAGTTTCAGTTTCTGTTCTTACATCACTATCTGTTTTAGTTGTAACGTTCGAAGCTGTATCTATGCTTTGATCAATACCTTGCTCAACAGATTTAATTCCTAGTCTCTCAGCTAAACTATTTGCTCTTAAAAAACCTCTACTTGTGATAAACTTTTCTAAAGGTTGTTTAGCTAGAAACTCATTGTTAACCATTGTAGTTATATCAGACTTCATAGATTCTACGAAGTCTTGTCTTGTAACACCTTTTTTAGCGTCTGGCGCTATAGGATCATACAGCGCTTTAGTTCTGCTTTCTACAAAACTATCAACAGTAGGCTTTATATCTGCAGCAAGTTCAGTCTCTAATCTTTGTTGCTTAACACTTTTTACAAAAGGTTTGTCAAACTTTTTAGCCAAAGCTTCACCTTCTTTCTGAAGCTCTTGTATTTCTTTTACTTTATTTTGAGCTTGTTGATCTTGCTCAGGCGTAAGTTTTCTAGACTCTTTAACAGTGCCTAAATCTACTTCCGCAACTAACCCCATGTCTACCTCTGCGGTATCTAAAGTTTGTTGAGACAAACCTTTACCGCTCATAACATCTGAATTAAATCCTTTTAAAAAGTCTAAAACTTGGTCACCATCTTTAAAACTTTGCTTCCAACCTATTGTTTCTAAGAAATTATTTAAAAACGTTTTTAATTTTCCAGGTTTAGTTACTGTAATACCTATATTTCCATTAGCATCTGGAGTAAGAGCGTCGCTAGTAACGGCCATTACTTCTTCATAGAAAGTAGCTTCATTTATTTTTCCGTCTTTTAAATCAGCTTCATACTCATTTAATAAAGATTGAGTTTCAGCACTAACTTTTATGTTAGGGTTGCTATCTAGACTGTTTTTCAAGTCCATACCCATTTTAGCTAATTTAGCCGGATCCATTTTAGCAGCAAAAGCATGTAGTATTTCATGCTTGTCTGCAGGTAAAACACCGTCAGCTTCACTTGAAGCGTTATTTATAATAACTTGCTGAGTACCATCAGGCAAAGTAGCGATTAAACCATAACCTTGATCTTTAGCGTCTAAAGTTTCACCTGCTTCGTTAGTTGCTACTTCTACTTTTATGCCTTGAGCTTTCAAGGTTTCAATACCACCCAAAAACTCTTCTGTAGTATCAAATCTAGATATACCAGTATCGCCTAACTGTTCAGCTACAACATCTGATCCTTCTTGAACTCTCTGTGTTAAGTCTACAGTTTGACTAGTGTCTATATCGCTATCAGCTTGTATGTAAGGTTCTAGTATTTTGTTTTTCTTTATGTCTAGCTCTAGAATTTCATTTTGAATTCTATTTATCTCAGCGCTTTTGTCGTTAAAATTAGGATCAGCGTTGACCTCATCAATAGCTTTTCTTTTTATATTTATACCTAGCTCTAAATCTGATAAAGCGTCTATCTCAGATCTATCCATTTCGGTAAATCTATTTAGCGTTTTATTTATTTCATTACTAGAGTCTTTAACTAGATCAACTATTTGATCATTTAACCTAGCCATATTGGCTTTAGACATTTTAGGGTTTGAAGCTATTGTATTTTCTAAATCTTTTATTTTCTGCTGATTGTTTGCTATCTTAGTATTGCTGTCTGGTCCTTGAACCATTTGAGATATATTAGCAAATAAAGCTGGTGCTTTATAAACACCACCGGCCATAACCGCACCACTAAATGTAGCATCTGCAACTCCTTCAAAAAGATTTACGTTTTTGCCTAGTATTATTCTATCAAATAAATTGCTACCTAATTCAACGCCACCTTCAGACAAACCTTCTTTAGTAACGTCTAAAGCGTAATAACCCGTAGCTTTAGCGGCTCTAGCGGCTCCTTTTTTAGTTAACAGGCTGCTAACTTGTTGAGCAAAACCTTGTTTAACACTTGGACCCATAGCGTTAAAAGCGGCCCTAGATCTACCTATTATACCTAAAGATATTCTTTCAGAAGCATATTCCAAAACACCATTACCCATGGCTGTTGTATACATTTGAAAAGGTGAAAACGTTTCTAAACCTAAATCTTCTCTTTTTTTATTTTCTTTTTCCATTTCACCGTAGCTAGAACCTACAGCTTGAGCCGTTAATATAGGTAGAGCAGCACCACCAGTTCCAAACATAACAGCGGTATTGAAAGTTTGACTACCAAGCATTGTTGAGAAATATCTACCCCAATCACTACCGTCTTTTAAGTCACTTAAAGTTTGAGAGTGCGCTATGCCTTGCATCGTTTGATTGACATAATTTTCAACTTGAGCTTTCATTTCCTCTCTTGTTTCTTGGTAAGGTTGACTTTTAACAAACTTAGCAGCTAATGAAGAGAGAGGAGAAACAATACTGAGAGCTTTACTAGCATAAGGATTTTCTTCTATACCAAAAGCGTTACGTGCATCTGCAACCATGTGTGCTAAATCTGCCAAAGCCACACCAGCGTTAGCAATACCTACTTTTACATTTTCGCTGTAAATAGCGACAGGATTAAAGTTTCTAGTTAAATAATCTAATCTTGTTCCTAGATCTTTATACTCAGGCTTTAGCATCATTTCGTTAAGATCTTCAACCTTGCCTTCGTATAAACTTAAAACTTCATCTCTTTTTTTACTTAGCTTTGCTAGTAAGGCTTTACCCTGCGCAACCTCTTTAGGTGTTTGGTATTTAGCGTCTGCAATAAGTTTCATTTGAGAAGTTAAACCTTCTAAAGTGCTTTTTGCTGTAGTGGCAAAATCGTTGGCATTTTTAGAAGCATCATCTAAATTAAGTTTTCTAGTTTGCTGTATAGCTTCAACCATTTTTTGTTTATCGCCTCTGTCAAAAGCTTCAGTAACAGCCGTTCCAGAATTTAATCCAAATAAACTTACGGCTTTTTTCAGGTCAAACCCACCTTCTTGAGATTCGATCCAAGTTTCTAGTTTTTCTTTTTCTGCCTGTTTTTTTAATAAATTAGCATGATTAGATTTCATGTCTGTTTCAATCCACTCTTGCTCTGTAACATCTTCTGGCTTAGAATCTAAGGCATCCCAAGCTTTTTTAGACTCTATTTCAGCTTGTTCCCATTCCGGGTTTGGTATTATATTACCTGTAGGTACTTCTCTAGTTCTTGTTTGAGTACCTCCGCCTGGTATTGTAATAGTATAACTTTCTTTTTTTGTTTCTTTTAAAGTACTATTGTTAAACCACTTATTAGTATTTGTTTCAATTTTATTTTCGTCATCATCAGTTAAAGCAGTTTCTTCTAAAAACTTTTTTTCTAACTCTTCTTGCTTTGGACTTAAAGTTCTTTCTTTTGGTTCACCAATATTTAAACCACCATCAATTCCAATATAAAGCTCTTCGCCTTGTTTAAGTGTATCTTTTGTTTTATTATATTCATCTAGATTAAAATCAGAATGTCCAAACTGACTAGCTATAGATAAATTAGCGGCGCTTTGCTTATTGTCATACGTTTTCCAAGAACTATTGTCAGATCCTTTAGGTTTATAAAAATACTCTCCATTGGTATCATATTTTAAATCAAAACCATTTTTAGTTATAACTTCGTTTGGTTTAGCCACAGAAGCGTAATCTACGTATTGTTTTTGTAACTTTCTAGCTTGATCTATTTCTTCTGGAGTCATGCCAGGTTTAAAAAAGTTAGATTCTTGAGATTCTAATTCTCCATTTCCAGACTCTAAATTCTCGGATGCTTCCGGGGTAGTTGCTGCAGGTGCATCCTTCTCCACAACAACTTTTGGCTTTGCTTCTTCAACTTTGTTTGATTCTACTTTTTCCTCAACATCTGGTTGGTTCTGCTTTTTCCATTTTTGGACTTTAGCCGGTATATCTGTTGCTCCTTGATCTTGAAGTGATTGTACGTATTCTAGTAATGTCATTTAATTAAATTTATAGGTTATTATCGTCAATAAACTTTTGAGCTTTAGCTTTTTTAGCTTCAGCTAAATCAAACACAGCAGCATCTTCTTCAACTGTTGGAAATCTATTTGTTAAAAAAGGTGTTACATAGTTGTTTAAGAAATAATCTTTATATTTTTTTTCAAATTTAATTTTTTTATCTTGGCTAAGTGGAAGATCTTTTTCATATGACCAAGATGAACTACCAGCATTAGCATTTTGTACCATTTGATCATCTTCATCAACACTTGTGCCCTTAGAAATGTAAACATTCCAAGCCGCTATGGCTTCTTGCTCTGAACTTAATAAACCAGCTACTTCTGCGTTAATAAAAGGTTCTGCTTTTGTTTTAATTTTATTTAAATCAAATTTAAGTATGTTTCTACCTTTACCACCACCTATATCTATTATTTCATAATCATAAGAACCATCTGGATTTTTAATTACGAATTCATCAGAAATAGTTGCCATAGGTGATAACTCTCCTTCTATTATTTGATCTTGAGTAAATAATCCAACTTTTGTTAAAAGAGTTTGCATTTCTGCTTGTATATCTGGTGTCTCAGCTATTAAGTCCGTATTTGATTTTATTAAAGCTGTTAAAGCAGTGCTGTTTATAGCTAATGGATATTCAAACATAGGCCCATCAAAGACTATTGTTTGACTTGAGTCTTGGTTTAGCGTTAAACCAACATAATAACCATCTGTTTTTGAAAAACCAGCTTTACTGGTCATAATGTTATTAGCAATAGTATATTCATAATTGTTATTAACATCAAAGTTTTGTGTTTCAACAACTTCTAGCTCAGCCATTAAATTTTGCAAAAAATCAACAGTTATCTGAGGAGCAGCATCGAGTCTTTTAATTTCTTTATATTCATATTCACAAGACGGATCTGTACAGGTTTTTTGTTGTATATCCATTTTTAAGCGGGCATACAATTTACCTGTACCTTTATAGGCGTGTTCTAATATATTATAACCATAATCTGAAGTGCTAGCTAAAAATCTTTTATTGTAAGCAATAGCGTTACTTTCGTTGAATTGCTTTATAATAAGATTATTTAATATGTTTTTATCTTCCATTTTTTATTATTTACTAAAAGCATTCATGCCAATTGAAGTTACAGAACCAATCATGCCTGTTAGCGCGGCCGTTTGATCTCTTCTAGCAGAAGCTGCAGCTTGACCAGCAGCGCCTGCTAAAGCCGCGTGCCTATTTATTTTAGCGTTTTGTCTATCTTCTCTTGCATTAAACATAAACGTTTGACCAGCAGCGTCTGCTGATTGAACTCTTCTAGCTTCAGATATGTTAACACCTTGAACTCTTTGAGCTTCTGACAATTCAGCTTGATTCTGCTGTTGTTTTCCTTGAGCTCTTAATTTTTCATTTGCAGCTTCTTGACTTTCAATGCTAGCAGCAACACCTTGTTTGCTTCTTAAAGCCGCTTGAGCTAATGCGGTTGCACCACCGGCACCTGCTCCAGTAGCCAACATAGCGTCTAGTGATGTAGCTAAAGCAGTATCAGATTCTTGTATCTGCATTTCAGCGGCTTTAGTAGCTACACCTAAATTTGCAAAAGGATTTGAAATTTTAGAAGACAAGTCTAATGCCATATTAGCAACGCTTTTAGTGTTTTTATATGGATTAATTATTTCTTGTCTACTTTTTTCTTGCTTGTTAACTATTGCTAAATGTTTTGCTTTTTCTCTAGCGGCTCTTCTTGCTGCTCTTTTAGCTCTACCACCGCCTATAAGACCACCGACAATGCTACCCGCGGCGCCAATACCTGCTGCTACTACACTCATGTTATTTATTTTTTAATTTTAAATATTTTTTCATATTTTCTATGCTAATATCTGGATCATTAAAGTCTTTAGCTACTATATCATTAAGAGTTTCTTCTACACTTTCTTTGTCAGTAGCATGTACTGTTATCCATATAGAATCTTCATGTATAAATATTATTCTTTTAGTGCCAGGATCTGTTATTCCGTGATATGGGGCTTTAATGTTTGTTATACCGTCTTGACTTAATACAGATATCTCTCCTTTTAGCACAAAATATGGATGTTTTTTCTTATGTATTCCTGTAGAAATTATTTGACCTTTAGGCATGAATATTTCTCTAATATACAAACCATCTGCAAAAGTATGCTTTAATGGATTTATTTTATTAGCAACTTCGCTCATTCCAGGATTACTAGGATCTCCATAAGATCCTTCTATGTCTAAAAGTTGTTCTTCAAAAAGCATTATATTTTCTCTAAAATGCTCTATTTTTTGTATTTCTTTTAACTCTTTTTTTGTTAAAGTGTTTTTCATTTAATTTAATTAATATGATGATCTAACGTACTCTAAAGAAGCAGCGAAAAGTTCTTTTCTGCCACCAAAATCAGTTACGTTGTCTGTTTTTAGTGTTACTATATTATAATATCCTTTTATGCCGGTCATATCAGGGCCAAACAACACTTCTCCTTGACTTAGCGAAGAATTGTTTTTTATTACAGCTTTGTATTTACCTTCTTGCTTCATGAAACCAGCATAATTTATTGGAGCTACAGAACCAGGTCCTATAGCAGATTGACCAGTTAAAGGCGGTATACTTGAATCATAGGTTCCTTGTAAATAACTTAATATAGTACTAGCTATATCACCTTCAGAAGTTGTCATAGAAAATACTTCCCAACCACTATCACCTTCGTAGTTTATTGTTTTAAATACTTTAGACGTACTAACTTGTTGATTTGAAACAAAAGTTATAGCACTATCGTAATTCACACCATAAAAGCTACCATGATTTACATTTGGACTATAGTGCTCCCATACAGAGTCATCTACAGTTGTATAAAATTTTCCTTTTATACTAAACATAAAGTCAGGTTTATAAGACATAAAACTAACCCAGCCTTGAACAGACTCATCGAAAACAACAGTGTCATTTACTTCGGAAAAAGGACCTTTAGCTCTAAGAGATAATATATATTGTTTAGAATAAATATCATAAGAACCTAAAGCTTTACCTTCATTTTGAGCAACTATAGATAAGTTGTCTCTAAAATAATCTATCATGCCAAAATTAGATATCTCTTGTATACCGCTTCCAGATAATCTAAGAACAGCATTTCTATTTGAATCCACAAAGTATTTAGCAAAACCATAAACAGCAAAGCTTTCTGGATTTTTACTAATACCATATTCGCCGGCATAAGGTTGTATTGTTCCTATAGTTGTATTAACGTTAGTTATAGCTCCTCCTCCTTCTGCAGTATATATAGCATCTTTATCTATTAAAGCTCTAGATACTTTATTTTCTTGAAATATAATTAAATTAGTATCTTCAGCATAAAGTTTTTGTATTGATCCATTTGCTGGATCACCAGACTTAGTAATTTCTTCACCTACTGAAAAAACGTTAGTTTGATTTACGCCTGTTCTAGAATTAAATATACCAGAGTATATAAGACTATTATCTCTAAGAGACGCTAATGGCTGTGGTTCTACGGCATAAGCCTTGACACCAAATCCAACTTGAGTGTTATTATAACCACCTCTTATTCTAGATTCTTCTATAACCCAACCTTCTCCATCTTCGTCTGGCCCATCGTAAGCTTGTTGAGGAAATACAGGTAATATAGTATTATTAGCCGTGGTAGCTGTTATAAGGCTTGGCCACGTAGCGCCCCAATCTATATTTCCACCAGCTGGACCAATTTGACATTTGGATTGATCACCGTTAGTACAATCTCTTCCATCAGCAAGAACCTTCTTTAACGTGAAAGAGTTAAAATATTTTACTTCAAGAGCGTAAGCCATATTTATTTATTATTACTTATTAATTTAATTAATTACTTATACAGTAGAATTGTTTATAGTAACCAATAGTGGAGGTGAGGTTACTTGACCAGTTGCATCTATTTGACATTTAAGTAAACCGTTTCCACCTCTATCTAAATATCTAGTACCGTAAACACCTTTCTCTATCGCAGGAGCTGAATTAACATTAGCGCTTCTATACCAGTTTCCTCTATATCCCAGTCCATCGCTAATACTTCCATAGTTCATAGCAGAACCTTCTCTAAAGTTGTTATTATTTAGAGGCGGGACGTTATAATTTACAGGTGTGGGTTTAAATAAAACCCAACCAGCTCCATTTGGAGGTATATAAGGTGTTGTTAGATCTGGATCTGTAAAAAATCTTACTGCATAATCAGGAAGCCAAGAAGATATCCACACTTGTTGGTTAAGTAAAGAACTCGTGTAATCATCTGTTGGATTATTAGTTGCGTCAGCAGGATTTACATAAGTAGAGCATGCTGTAAGTGGTGCTGAAGCGTTTTGTGTTGTTTCTACTATAGTGCAAAGAAAAGATGTTGGTGATGGATTTCCAGGACTGTCTCCTTGAGGATTAATACACTTACTGCATTCACCTATTTGATCTGATGAAGGTGTATTGAAAGCATCTCCTTGAGTAAAATACTCTCCGTCTTGAACAGTTAAAGATATATTCCAATTACCAGTCTGCTCGCCACTATAGTAATTATCAGAAGCAGTTCCACACGCTATACAATCACTAAGTTCACCACCATCGTCTAACCAAGTTTGATAACCACAAGGACTGTAATTTCCATTAGCAAGATCTTGGGCGTCAGGTCTAGTGTTAACTATTTTATAATCGCCAGGTTGATTTACTTTTATATATTGAATTATATTACCTGTTTGTCCACTAAGTGAATTACTACCATTTAATATATTTATAGGTCTTAAAGGTAAATTATTAGCATCTACAGGAGCTAATGTTGAACTGTTGAAAGTTGTAGTTTAATTGTAACTGCCGTTTGAAACTAGTGCAGGATTGTTGAAGAAATTATTAGAATACTGTGCATCATAAGTACCTTGTATTATTGCAGCTTTTCCTGCAGCATCAGTAGCTAAAATCCACGCGCCAGAGTCTGTACTTGAAGTTCCATTAGAGTTTAAAGGCCTGTAATAAACTTTAGCTCCTGTAAAATAATTGGAATCAGCGCCTAATTTTGGTATTCTAATGTAGAAACTAAGCATTAGACTTTGATTTTCAGGTAAACTTACAGGATCAGTACCTGTTAGTAACACATCACCATTGTTACACCCATCATTTATAAATAATGGTGTTCCAGGATTAAATCCTATTGTGACATCCTTGTCAAAAGTACATGTAAATGGAAACCCACTACCACCTGTACCTGCCGCAGAGGCAATGATTGTTCCAGGAGGTATAATGACACCTGGTTGACACTGGTATATAGCATTGCCAAAATAAATACAGTCAACCTGTTTACCAACGGAACTCGCCATGTTAACTTGCACGCCTATACTAGTGCCGGCTGGAACCGCTGTTAGTTGACCTGGGGTTCCTGATAAAGCAGAAAACGTTGTGGTTTGATTAGCACTTGTCGCTGTGGGTTGTAATACTCTTTGAAAAGTAGCAAATTTAACACCTGGACTATACGAAGAATTATAACAAGCGAAAGGATATACTTCTGATTTTTGTCCGAATTGTGAACTTCCAAAATTAGCATTATCACAAACCCTTAATACTGTAGCGCCTGTTCCACCACCTACTACGTTTTCTACATCTAGTAATGTATTTGTAGTGGTGTACTGCGTGCCAGGTTGTACCATTTCAATGTTGGTAATAACTCCGGGACCGCCTGTAGCTCCATTATCTATTTCAGTTATATTAAAAGTAAAACCAGCACCACCATCTGCCGGAAGTGTCGTTAAATTAGTACCTACGCTATAGCCTGTACCACCACTAGTGCCAGCGCCTACATATCCACCAATTGCATCTGGATATTTAGCAATAACCCAAGTGGTTTCATCTCCATCAAAACTTAAAGCTGCAAGATCAGTTCCTGTGTCAGTATTGCTTCTACTAGGCGTACAAGTGTCTGAAGGATCACTATTGCAAAAACAACCCCCAAATCCTTCTGTTTGAAGACCTAGATAAACAGAATTACCTCCGTAACCAACAACAAACTGACAAGATCCTTCTAAAAATCTAAAATTAGTTCCACCACTACCAGCTGGAGCATAGGCATTTGCATCTTTGACTACTAAGTTTAAAGAATAAGCCGCTTGAGGTGCTCCAGATATAACACTAACCAGACCAGTGTCTGCGTCTACACCAAAAGTTACGCCATCAGCTGTAAATTCTTGCGTACCATTTGAAAAAGAAAATATAAGTTGCTGCGTGTCTCTTGTTGTGTCAAAACTTCCATTTTCAGCTGTTAATGTTATTATATCAGTTTGAGTTTCTAAAAGCTGTATTTCATTTGGACAGTTTGTAAAAAACGGCGCGTTGTTAGATAATCTACCAGTTTTATTAATTAGTGTTTGATCATCTGGAGTTGCAGTTGCCGCAACTTTAAAACTAAACGTATAGTTTTCGTTTATATTTGCATCTGTTAAATAACAAAAAGAATCATTAATAGCTATTTGATATTTACCAGTATTACCAGAAGGTGCTGGAATTATTTCAAATTCAGACGTTCTATCGTTAGGCGGAGATGCTTGATCAAAAGCAGAAAAAGTTCCTGGAACTATTATACCTGTTAGATCCAAACCTCCAGCTTGATTTGTTACTCCCCATTCATTTGTAACTAGTCTAGAATCAGCAGAACCATATACACTTCCTGTGCCCGCTGGATCTTGATCTTCGAAGTGTAAATATTCAAACTCTGTTATACCTCCTGGAGAATTACCAGAAACTAAAATATCTTCGTTTAGTTGAGAAACCCAACCCCATGTTGATGTTTCCCAGAATATTTCTAAATTAGACACAATAGGATTTGTTTCATATACAGCTAAAGATTGAAATAAATTATTTCCAAAAACAGGTCTTTCTAAAGTTCCAGACCTAAAATCTTGCTCTCCTATAGTTTTTCTAGTAGAAAGTCTAGCTATGTAGGGATCAGAGTCGTATTGATATACACTAGCGTTAGCGGGGTTTGTAAATGTTCCACCTCTCAGTACATCACCATTTGTATCGTAAAATTGACCTGGCAAACCTCTAGGCTCAAAAATATCTTGAAGAGTTAAAGAAAGCATTTCATCTGCTTGACCAATAGCATCTACAGAATCTGCTAATCTACCAGGGTAATACTGTTTGTTATATGGCGGTTTAGATTCTATAAACGGAACAGTCTGACTTGTATTTAAGAAAATGTTTGTATTTGTAACTCTACCATAAAGCCTAACGCTACTTCTGTATTGCTTTTGCTCTGGACCAACTTCAGATAAATCTCTAGGAACTTTGTTAACGTTGTCAGAATAAAGTGTTGTAAAAGCTGTTACGCCAATTTCGTTGTCTGAAAAGTAAACGCCTAGTTGTCCTGGGGGTGTTGTTGTTAAAAAGTTTTGATCATTAGAAGGGTAACCATTTATAATTCCAGGTAAATAAACATTATAATAATCTTGTTCTAGTTGCTTTACAACAACTTTGTACATAAACCAACCACCTGGATTCATTTTTGTAGAATCAAACTGATTATATGATTGTATTCCTGGCGTTCCGGTTCCACTAAATTCTGTTAAATTATTTCTAAATGAATTTATTTGATCATTGAATAATATTTTTATAGAATCTCCAGGCCAATCTAAAGTGTCAGTTTCATTTGTAGCATTATTTCTATACGGAGCGTAAAATGTAGATCCTCCAAAATTTATATTACCTTCAACTGTAGAATCATTTATACTTGATAATATAGGAGAAGAAGATCTTCCATATCTATCAGAAAGAACTAATGCTACTTGATAGTTTCTATTATGTTTAACAGTGTGTTGAGGATATTCTACTATCGATGTTCTTCCAGCTGTTATATTGTTTGTTGTTAAAGGAAACTTATCGCTTAAAGCTACATTGTAATCTAATGTTTTAGGCGGAGTTAGTTTGTCTACATAATTACCATAAACAACTCTATTGCTTATAATTTCTTGTGTTTTTGCTCTCGGAGGCACTTTATCAAAAACTCTTACAAATTCTCTTTCTGGTAAAGTTTTAAAAGGTTTTCTAGCCTCATAGTTATATTCAAAATATCTTTCAGAACCTTCTGCTGTTATGTCTTGTACCTCTATAGTATCTAAAACTTGAAGTCTTAAGTCATCTGATTCTTTGTATAGTATTTGTAATTGAGTTACCTTAAGATCACTCGCAACTTCATCGCATTGCATGAAATTATCTTCTGGATTTGCTAAAGAAGGATCACCATCTATCTTAAAAGGCATGGGAACTCTAATAAGTATATTGTTTACTTTATTTTCCATAAATTCAACAATTGTACTTTGATAAGTCTCTACATCATCAGCAGTGCCGTTGGCTGTAGTAGGCGGATATCCTAAGAAAAAACCATCTTGTTTAGGTATAAAAGCGGCTTGTGTAAATGGGGCTGAAAGAGAATATTCACCATCATCAAATTTAAATCTGTAACTAAATCTTACAAATTTATCTTCTAAATAATCAGGATCACCTGCATAATCTGGAATATAATATGGATTAGGGCTAAATATTAATTCATCTAAGTCAGACAAGGTTACGTTGTTACTTAATTTAACAGTTGGAGCCGGAAGCCCTGAAGTACCTGAATTATCAAACTCTAAAACTGTGGTTCCTGCTGGTATATTAGAAGGAGCAGCCGCTGTTGTTGTGACAATACTACCTACATTAACATAACCATCTATACTTTTTAGAGAAAATAAATCAGTAGGAAATGACGCTCCAGATGCATTGCAAAATGCAACAGAGCCATTAGGTAGATTTTTACTTACAACGTCACGCATCGTAGTTTCATAACTAGGACCAGACGGATGTAAAGCGTCATCATATTGTTTCCAGAGCTGTATAGGTATTACTGGAGCATATTTAGCTACGCTTATATGGTCTTCGTTTTTATAGTAACCCCATGTGCCTTGAGAATACTGAAGTTGGCTTGTAAACGTGTTTTGAGATGCAGTTTGTACGTTTATTTTTCTTGGTTGATTTCTATCGTCTGTCCAGAATAATAAGTTTTCTAGTAAATTAGAGTTTATTATAAGAGAATTTTTAGAAAAATTTAACCAAGCGCCTTGCACTAAAACTATAGGTGTTGATGTTGGTGTAAAAGTATCATACTCTAATATAGCTGATATCCCGGAGTTTAATCCATCTATAGCGCAAAAATCACTTATAAGATCAGCAGATGTATCTGTATAGTTTGTAGCAAATATATAAACTTTACTTGTTTTTTCATTAGGCAAAACACCAATTATTTCCATGTTAGGTGTTATTGTAATAACAGATCCATTAGATAATTCAGATGTATAATCACCTGATATAGAAAGTGTAGTCCCTGATGTTCCCTCGTTAGATAAACCAACAATAGTAGTATTAAATACATTGTTAATGCTAGCTTTATACCCAACAGCTAGTCTATAATCCCATTCACCGTTAGAACTATTTCTACCAGTGTCTGATATATAATTAAAAGAAGTTACTCCTGAAGAAAATGTAGCTGATCCGTTTACCGCTACAGTGAAAGATTGAAGAAGATTTGCTTTTTTAATATTGCCTAGTACGTTTTCTAAAGCACCAACGTCTTCGCCTTCTGATTTATTAACAGCGATATTTAAACCTGTTCTATATTCTCCAGATGGTATTAATCTATCATCTAGGTCTCTGTTCATCTTAGACCTTAAAAAAGTATTTTTAGCTTCTGCCATTTGATTTTAGTGTTTTATCCATTTAGATTTACCTCTCATGACTTGAACTATCTCGTCAAGCTTTATGTTTGATAATCTAATTTTTGCATTTCGCATTTTTGAGCTTTTTTCTTTTTTTAATCTTTGAACAACATACTCTTGTTGTCCAGCCCTAGTAGATAATATAGAATAACTTATATAATTATAAAGAGCATCTTCAACCATCTTTGGAACTTTTATATCACCATTATATGCTAAACCGTCAGATATGTATTCTAGTACTATTAATTTATTAGTTAAGTTACTTGAAAAAGATATCTTACCTTCTCTTTCGTTCATGTTAAACCAGCCGTTTGATTGAGAGTACTGAGGATTTAAACCATATTGTTGCCCATAAAATAACCCGTTGTCAAAGCCATAATAATTCGCCCAATAAGCATAATCGTCTAAATTATTAAAAACTGTTTCGTTTATGAGTTTATCATTTGCATTTTTCCATCTTTCTTCAGTAATAGAAGTTCCTTCTATATTTGAGCCAAAATTATCTTGAATTGGAATTCCTGTAGCGTCTTGTACAGGGTTTTTATAAGGACTAGTTGTTAAATTATTAGCAGGATATATAGGTCTTTTAATACCTAATTGATCAATATAACAAACACTTACATAATTAACATAGTCTTGAGGTAATATTAAGCTTAAAGAAGCTGGTATGGTTAATTCTTGTGATTTAATGCTTTTTAAAATATCATAACTAAATTCCTGTAATCCTCTTTTAGCATGAAACATCACATCAAACTTTTTAACTTTTTGAATTAATTTTCCATCACCAACATATCCAATTAAATAGTTATCAATAAGATCGTCTAGCGATATGTAAGAATATCCACCGTAATTATTTTCTACAGTATTTCCATAAGCTTTTTGGCTTTCGCTTGTGGCAAAATTACCACCACTTAATGATTTTAATTGACAAGCTATATATGTATTAGAGTTGTAAGGTGTGGTAAATGTAATCGTAGACTCAAAAGTACCGTCAGGCGATTCTACAGATTTTACAGTGTATTCATCTGTTATTTCAGAGAAACTTCCAGGAAGTCCGCTAGGACTACTATATATTTTAAAATTATTTAAAGCATAATATATATTTGTAGGATTCCAAGCATCAATTGTAGCTCCTAATTTTAAAGGAGTATCAAATGTGAAAACAACACTACTTACAGCGTTTATTCCATCTGGTGATATTATTTGAGAACCAGCATAATATTGTTCGTTAGTTTCGCTTATTAATCCCATTTATTATGATTTTTCGTTAACTTCTTCTTGTTGCAATTCTGATGATGCAACTTGTATTATTTGAGGGTCGCTTATAACAACACCTGCGTAGAATAATATTTTTAATATCAATTTGTTCTGCTCACTTGGATTTAATTCAAAGTTATTACTTCCTAAAGAATCGTATAAATAAGCTCCAACATTTTGATCTATAGTATAACCCCAGATAGGATCTAAAGGTTGAACTATTAATTCAGAAAAAACAGAATTTTGTTTTGTACCTACTAAAGCTGGTGTAGGAAAAACATTTATCTTAGGTATTGAACTATTCCAGTTGTCTATATAGTAAACTGGATTATTAGATGTAGGAGCTGTTAATTTAGATCTTATTATTTTTTCATAATCTTTTCTAGAAACTTTGTCGCATACTGAAGTTTTTGTAACACCTGGAACACTAGGAGAAGATCCTATAAATAGAGGTGCTTGATCATTATATATAGCTGATACATTTCCAACCTGCTTAATCTCTCTTCCATTAAGGTCAGACCTAGTGGTAGTAGATAAGACGTGCTGATTACTTCCATTACTACCTGTCCATATAGCGTTTCTATATATAAAAGGTTCGACTAAAGTCAAGGCGTTTTCGTAAGCATTAAACCAAGCCGTGTCGTTTTGTGTGTTGTTTTGGTTTTTTCTATTTGCTTGATCTCCATCTGGAAAATAACTTTCAAAAATCTCTAACTGAACTTGAGCTGATATTCTATTGAACTCATTAGGCGTCATATAGCCTCTTTGTTCTTTGTTTAATATAGCTAAAACAGTTTGATATACCGTGTTTACGTTTACTGCCATTTTATATTTTTTAAATACTAAAAAGGCGGCCGAAACCGCCTATATTATAGTATCACTTGTTTTTATAGTTTTTTATCTATAGATTTATAGATTTCAACACCTTCGTCTGTTTTCAAGAAAGCAGCAAATGCTGAGTAAGGGTTTTCGTCAAAAGGTACATTCATTAATTTTCTACCGTTTGATCCCCAGGTAAATGTTCTTTGATCGCTTGATAAATTAATTATACCAGCTTCTGCAGCTCTAATCGCTACATTTCTTAGTTGAACATTATCATCATTAGCTAAACTAATAAATAACTCTGGATTACTTCTAGCGAATAATAGTAAGTCTCTTTTAAGTTCTTTAGAACTCATGCTATTTACTTTAGATCCAACTTCGACTCTTAGTATAGCTTCTGCTTGATCAATATCTATGTTTCTAGCTGCATTTAAAGCATCAATTTGAAGATCTAGTATTTCTAATTGATCTACAGCCTCTGCTTTTGCGCTAAACTCATCATATAGTTTACCTTTTAATGGGTGATACAATGAAAGTAACTTTTGCAGATTTTGTTTTTCTTTTTTAACAGTTAGTGTTCCATCGTAAAATCTAATATGTCCCATTGTAACCTCACCTTTTTGTTCATCAACAAAGGGAGATGATTGATTTGTAGCGTATCTTAACTCTCTTTGTTCACCTGTTTTATTATCAAAATATAACAACGAGTGTTTTCTAGTATGCTTACCTGGAATAGTTAGAGTTAATGGATTTTTATTTCCTCTTAAATAATAAACTCTATCTTTAATTTCCCACGTTGGTTTTGTGGGTTTAGGAGCGGTTTTTACCGCAACCTCTTGAGGTGCAACCTCAACAGTTTCTACTGCTTTAGCTTTTTTAGCCATAATATAATAAAATTAAATAGTTAATAAAAAACCCTAGGGCTACGCTCACTATGTAGCCCCGAGGGTTTAATTTAAGAAGTAATTATACTCCTTGGAATAATACAAAGTTGTTAGCAGCTTGTGTTACTAAACATCTTTCAGATAGGAAGTTTACTTCCATAGCATCTAAAGTAGATGTAAAAGCTCCACCAGCAGAACCAGTCAACCAAGACTTCATGCGACGATCATCACTTTGTGAAGCTCTGTATCGTACGTGCAAGAAAGGTCTACGGATGTTTGTTCCTAGTACTTGATCGTATACAGTTGAAGTTCCAGCAGGTATTAATACACCTTCGATAGAATTCACACCTTGCACACCTCCACGAGTAGAAGCATCGTTCAAGTATTTCCAGTCTGTTTTATAGAAATCATAAGATCCTCTACGGAAACCGCTGAACCCTAAGTTCAATGCCATTTCTTCTGAGTTTTCAAATAATCCAAAAGCAGTACCACCAGCAGCTCCGCCAGAGATTGCAGCTAACATATCGTCAAAATCCAAAGCAGTTTGTCTTTGTAAGAACAACATGTTTTCTTCAATAGCTCCTTGAGTATCTAAGTTTTTAAGAATTGCATCAAATTCGTCTAATCCGTTAGCAGCAGTAAATCCTACTTCTACGTTTCCACGAGATTTAATAGCAGCAAATAAACCTTCAGATCCTGGTACAAGAGCAGCATTACCACCTTGATTGTACTCACTTTCAATCATTGCCATTTCTAGGTAATCTTCAAAACGTAAACGAGTTTCAGATTCAGCTTTTAAATACCATAGGTATCCAGAAGCACCGTCTTCAGTAGCAACTTCTACCCAGCCAATTTGAGCCATATCAGAACCAGATACTACGTATTGGTTTCTTAGGATAATTGGTGAGTTAGAAAATTGAGTTAATTGAGGTTCTACAGAAATTCTAGCATCAGCACCAGTTGTATTAGATCCTTTTCCATAAGAAGATCCGTATACAAATACTTTAATAGCACCGTTTGTAAATCCAGCAAATCCATTACCATCAAAAGTTGTAAC
>Ga0181419_1000166_pt1 | contig 22668 bp, 21 predicted proteins | sample 42SPOviralmetaG_FD_130144 | JGI IMG/M metagenome (GOLD analysis project Ga0181419, IMG submission 130144) | Marine viral communities from the oligotrophic San Pedro Time Series (SPOT) site, San Pedro Channel, CA, USA - 42 SPOT_SRF_2013-04-24 | ecosystem: Environmental > Aquatic > Marine > Strait...
ACCATATACAGTATGAATTCAGGGGTGAACGCCATTTTGAGGATTGAATTGGATGAAAATATGAATGATGATGTTATCTTATTAGGAAATGTACGATTATTAAATTTGAATCAAGAAATTGTCATACCATCTTATTATTCTATAGAGTTCATCACACCAACACCGTCAATAACGATTTCTAAATCACTGACCCCTACGATTTATCCGACACCTACAATGTCCGTTACTCCTACTGTTTCTCTTACACCGACGATTTCAATGACGCCTACCTATGTTTTGGTAGATGGGTTTGATGGATACTTGAACATAAAGATGATGCACGAAAATAACAAAAAATGGGCGCAGGTCGAATTCTGGCCGAAACGCGACTTTAATGATGGAATGACTGAGAGTACGATTCAGATGGGTCTGAAGGGAGTAAATGGAGATTCTCTAAATGGTATTTTGGGATACATGCCGTATGATAACCATGGGTATTATAAACCTATTGCCTATTATACCGATGAAATATTAGGTGATGTGAAATATTTAGAAAATGCGAAGAGATTCCGTATGGTACATGGTTACACGCGTTTAGAGATTACGTTCGATACGAATACATTCCTATTAGAATTGAACAAGTGGAACGTACTTTTCAGACTTCCTTATTTGTATAACTGGCACAAAGATTTAATATTTTCAGACACCGCATATTTCAATGGTATTGAGATGTATACAGGACACTCAGAAGCAACACCAACACCAACGCCAGAACCAACGCCAACATATACCCAAGGGCCTACACCAACACCGGTACCAACACAAACCCCGACACCCACGTTATCAATGACGCCCACGATTTCACAAACCGCCCTACCTACACCGACGCCCACGATTTCACAAACCCTGACACCCTCATTTTACCCCACGTCTGTTAATGTGGAACTGGAGAGAACACTTCTACACAACCCCCCGTATGAGAAAAATCATCGTGTCATTCATCCTTTCGTATTGAACAAGGATGCTGTACAATTGAAGATTAATGGTGTTTCAAAAGGGTTTTCAGATCTCACAATGGATATGTTCATGTCAGAAGATATAACTATGATGATGGAAATAAATGAAAACGACCAATATCATGTAACCGAAGAAACCATAAAACACATTCGGTACACTATTTCTATGACCGGTTTTGTGCACACGTCTACATCTGCGGATGGATCTAGAATATTCAAGAGAAACAACGAGAACGTATTAGGTGAGTTGAAGATACAGATAGGATACGAATTCGTTGAAGATAATGGTTATTATTATAAAGATGGTTTTATATATGCTTTATATAACCCTATTACTGTCACAATCAAAGATGACACATTTTATACAGTTAACGATAACCGATTAATTGAAACGGATTATATGCATTCTAAATACATTATTTTAGAGGAAGATGGTGTTGTGTATGACAATGCGTCAAAAGCATCAATTGTCGTATTGAACAAAACAATCAATAAATATTACACGATGAGTTTTGACGAATATGATATATATAGGTCTAGATATGATACGGATTCAAATATTAGACGATATACTGATTGGACTAAGTTTAGTTTCAAAGATACTAATGGAGAAGCTATAGAATATCATAACGTATTTACTATAGGTCATACGTTTACCCTTAATTTGTATAGGGGAACGTTCAATCCTTACAATAGAATGTACGTAAATGAGAACTGTAAAGTCTTAGATTTCGTTCCTACGATTTCCTCTGGGTTTTCGACAAACGAAAGTGATGACGACGTTGTACGTCTCGCTGAACCGATAAATATGTCCTTTGAATACACGATGATATTGGATTACGTGAACGATAACGTCAATCATGATAAATTACAACCAATTGTATACGGACAATTCGAGTATAGTGATAATAGTTCCGATAGTACTAGTGACGATTACAAAACATTGAGCCTTCACGAAAAGAGTCAAATAAATAATGGATGGTATCTGAAATATGAAAATACTAATGATTATGGTGTTACTAAAACGTACAAATTTCCTTTTAACATTGAAGACTCGCTAATCCCATCTGGAATTCATCAAGATGATAAAAATAAAGTATACCCTAGAGATATTGGGTACGTTTCTACGTATTTTGCGGAAATATCGGATTATAGGTCGGCCGATCCTAACACGACAGATTTCACAGGGGGGCGAACCTATGTGCTCGATATTGGTCATGACGACCCGCATGTGGAAATCGCGCGATCGATAACAATGCGAACTGGTAGAGGCTTCACGCTCGATAGCGGTACGACGACGACAAATTGGACAAAGTTGAATGATGTTCTAACATATCTTTCTAGTGGCGTATTGAACAAGTCAATGTACAATTTCTCGCTCAACAAACTTGATGACTACGATTTGTCTTATGATGAAGTAGAAAATGTCCTGACATTCACAATGTCTGATATGGGATATATGACATTACTCGGTGAAATACCAGAATTTGAAAACATGTTTGCGATTCTCCTTGATAGTAAACAAAAATACGACGCGTCTAATTTACTACTCGACGTGCGACCAGAACTGTATAATCCAATAACAGTGACATACAAAACACAAACAGGGCATATGTTTATCATCCCAGAAGATGGATACGTGGATCTATATGTCAATATGTGGCATGGCATAGATAACGTGGGTGATCTAACGGATAGTAATACAGACATTCTCAGTGTAGAAGAGATACACGCCTACATTGATACGCAATACTTCACAGTGACATCAGTCGAAGGTTTGAAGGGCTCTTTCGATATCATTCAACAAGGAAATGGATGTAAATTAACATTACAGAGCAATGCATCTTCGGAGACCATTCCGTTATCTAATGATGATGCCCCTGTAAACGTCGCGCGTCTATGGGGAACGTACACCTATAAACGCTACTGGTCGCGATCAGAATTAATTTGGGAACAGAGTAAGATGGTCGTAAAAGATAAAGAGAGGGTCTTCAAAAGTCGTTACGTAAATGGTGGTTATATGATTAATATGAAAGATATTAATATAACTGATAACAATGGATCATATACATGGGGTGGAGTTACGGTGGGAGGACCGGATTACCTTTATGATGTAGGGTATCCAGACCCATCTGGATTAACGTTTTCTGATACATCGACAGAGATACGGCTCGGTGAATCAACATCGCAAATAGTCAATTATGACTCACAATCAATATTAGCCTTAGATGTTTTCATAAAGGTTTCAGATACTAATATATCTACTCTAGTTTTACACTTCGAAAATTTCGTGTTCGAATCTATGGATAGAGAAGGCAGAACACCGGATCGTAATTTTTATACCCTATCAGATATCAGAGGAATTGATTTTAGTATGGATGGAACAAAGAATATAATGACCATTGAAAATTTCAATGATAGATTTAGAGGAAACAAAAATGAACTTACACTACTCGTTCGAATTGGGGGTAATAAGATAGATTCGAACGAGAGCGTGAGTTTGAAACAATACGCCGTACACACCGACAGTGGTCTAGACCATCCACCCATAGACCAACAATCTCGGGTCGTGGCAATCACAGATGGATCATTAAAACGCTATGATGACATAAAATATAAATCCAACGCAAATGTAGGTGAGATCGATTTCATGATATCACAAGCTTCTACACAAAAGGCGATGCTTGTCACACAAGGTTTCGAATCGCACCCGGTACCATCAGATGCCATTGCCATAGATGCCTCAATTGACTTCTCAACACATAGGACTTCATCTGACGATTTCATAACTTCATACGTACAATGTAAGTTAGCAAGTTCACAAATTATTCCTGGTGTGATACAAAGCGTCGCCATACCAATGAAAATACGCGATATTGAAACGTATCAACACACAGATGGTACAATATTTACAAGAAACGGAAATGAGGCTATTCACATGACAACCGATGTCACGTGGAAATATGTGAAGCCTGATGAATATGGCGGTATGTATAAGTTTGATTATATATTTTACAGATGGTCATTATCTGATGTGGATAATGTGCTGAGATCGGAAATCTTTGATAAAACAACTTTCCATGTGAGATATTATGACTGGAGTTATAACGAACAAGGGGGTGAGTCTGTGATTGGTTTGGAAGGGATAAGGGAACTCCTTAGTCGTGGATGGGATCAGGAGTTACAACATGGGACTCAAATAACTCACTTCTCTTTTGGTACAGGAATTTCGAGCTATAAGTTAAATAGGCAAACTACTTATATAAGGATTATGCCGGGCTCGTCTGGGCCATTTATCTATGTAAATAATTCAAATAAGCTCCGTCCCCCTCGTATGTATCGGTATTCTGATCGTACCATGTCAGGAATCATGAACGCGAGTCTAGTGATGATTGAATTCAATGGAACTAACGTCGAAGCTACGACTCTTTTGGAAGCAGATGATGCAACTTTTTCTACAACAGTAAGAACCATTGATTATTGGGATACAAAAGAAGAAGTTTCCAAACATGTTACATCATTTGACGCTATAAAACAGGCTATTTTCGATTACCTTGATACAGGATACGGTAGGTTTAAAATTGACAATTTTACTATGAACGAGAAGACGATTAGCTTTACAAGTGGGTCAGGGTTGTACCTTGATGATGGGTGGATTAGAGATTTTGACTATGAGGGTTCAGAGCATGATAGATGGATTGGGACTATAGATGTCACATCGACTTAAAACAATACACAAATTGATAATATAATGAAGGTAATCAAATCAAAGTTTGGATCGTGTGTTCAAGAAAAAGGGAAACCCGTTGAATGTATCATCGATGCGACGTTTTTAGGAAAGTTTGAACATGATGGGCGATGGTACATGCGCGTTCGTCCGATGCAAAACGAAAAAATCGATGAAATATATCACATCGCAGATATCCAGATGAATCCAGAAATTGTGATTAAGATGCCGTATAGATACAAAAAGTTTTCTTTTTACGTATCGAAGGACGGTGCCCCTAGTAGTGTGTATGAGATGGAACATGGGAATGAAATTCGTATTCAATTGGTGATGACAAACATATCATCGAACGAACCTTTGATAAATTGGAAATGTAACAATATAAATATAAAAACGTTGTAACATACATGAACTTTTATTATTACAGACATCTAAGAAGCATAGAAGATGGGCATCATGTGCTTATACATGGAGCGGCGACATCTGGAAAAAAGACATTAGCCACGAGGTTAGTGCAAAGTCGATTGAATTATTCAATGTCATCGTGTCCGTTTAATCATGAGTTTTTCAGAGTGGAGACATCGAACAATAAGGTGAGCGAACTGAACACTTGGATGAGAAAAGGTAAGTTTCACATAGAGCTTGATTTTTATAACACCCAGGTATCGTATGACGTACACATAGTATCACATATTTTGAAGATGATAGAGTATGGAACGATAGGAGACGATGGGAATTTACAGCGGGTATACATCATGCTGTTTCATTTTGACAAGGCGAGCATGGAGACGCAATATATGTTACGGAGGTGTATAGAGAAAATGCGTTTTGTGACATTTGTGATAACAGCAAAAAATTCGAGCAAATTAATAGAGAGTTTAAAGAGTCGGTTTTATTGCATACGATTACCAAAGTTGATATATCCTGAAAAAGATAAAAAATTCGAGATGAATATAGAATTACACGAAAGTGTATCAGAAACGATAATACATGCGAGGAAAAAGATCTACGACGCATTATTGATTGGAGTTGAGCCACTCGATGTATTAAAAGAAATATACAAAACTTTTCTAAAATCTGGATGTTATGATGCCCATCAGCTCATTCAGATTTTTAGCAAAAAAGACGCGGAAATGGCAAATAGTACGAAGCCAATTTACCATATAGAACATGCTATTTATCAGACATTAACGACGGCTCGTTTGGAGAAGTAGAATAGAAGATGTGCGAGAAGTACGTCGAGGAAAAGAAGATCTGAAGAAGTTTTTCTGGAACCGACACTTATGTAAAGCATACCAGCCATCAAGCCATAGCCGATGATGGCAAGATCTCTAGGTATGATACCGGAGTATATCAACATGAGTATAGAAATAGCACCTATCCCCATGTGATATAAGGGTTCTTGTTCGCGGTCACCGAGTGCATACATCATGCTCTTTGCGAAGATATAATATGAAACTGCAACGGATACGTGTTCAGTGTAGACGAATTTACTTGTATTACTGATGAGTACCACCAATGGTATGAAGGCTACTGTGTAAAGTAAACCAGTTGGTATTTTCATAGGAGGAATCGCTTTGAATAAAGGGTCGTTAATATCCTTTGTCTTTTTATGCGCACTGAGTACGAGATAGGTGAGTATAAAGGAAAAGATGTGATACAATTCCATATTATAATCAGACAATATTTAATTTTTGTTTAAATTCTTTGAATGGGAGATATCCGTGAACCATTGCACCAGATACGCTATTAATAGAAACGGGGACTCCGGAAACTTCAAGGGATTTGAAAGCAGCCGCACCTTCTTTTGTGTCAACATCTACAAATGTAACATCTTTCCAAACCTTATTCTTTTTAAGTTCGTCGATAAGTTTAACTGTGTATCCACAAGAACGCGTACCGTAAACGACGACATCTTCAAACGTAGGTTTAGATTCGAGAGCTTCTAAGAGTTCGGGGGTTTTCATAGAACCCATGGCGGTTTGGCCAGATTCTTCGTTTACGAAAAATGGAACAGCACTTGCAGGTGTTTTATTGAATTCTTTCTTACCGTAAGCAGAAGAGACCTCAATGTACCTAAAATCTTGTATAACTCCATCTTTGCGTAAACGCTCTTTCATATCAACGCAGTGAGGACAGGATTCTCTACCATACATGATATATTTACAGCGTTTGTATGACATCATAGCGATGAAGTGTAAGATGAGTAAGATGAGCAAAATATTTTTCATTACTATAACCAATAAAAAAATGTCACAGGATGCTTCGCATACTCGGGAGTTAATGGGGATGATAATGCAGGCGATGGAACAAGGTCAAGGGGGGTTAACAGAAGAAGAAATATCAAGATTGGATATTACGTCATATGAAGGGGATGACGTACAATGTTCTATATGTTTGAACAACATAACAACGGGACAAGATGTGACATCTTTATCATGCGAGCATACGTTTCATTCACAATGCATACAAAGGTGGTTTAGACGTAATGCGACGTGTCCAGTGTGTAGGGCAGAACAGCCCCGTTCAAACACTGAACAAACGGTGTCCAGAAGATTTAGGTTAAATAACACTACGATTTTTACGTTTGAATGGAACGATACGACGATTAGAACATCATGGTCACTTCAAAACCACACGCTTGCTGATGTCATGGATTTTGTATCTCGATTAGAGGGAATCGATCAGGTGTTCCAAATTCAGAGCGATACGCTTACATTCAAGAGCACGGAAGGATACAATACATTAAAAAAGACATTAAATAGAACGGGTATTACAGGGGATATGACTTTCCGGGTGGCGAATCATCCGAATGTCGTGGTTTTCGATATCATTTAAAGCTTACACTGATAGTTTACTCAAGAAAGATGACTGGACTCAACGAGAAGAAAGATACCTCTACTAAGACTACGGAAGAAAGACGTAAATACTTTGATGAACAAGAAAAGCGTCGTCAAGAGATTTGCCTCCAAGGCATGGATGGACCGAAGATCAGATATGAGTCTACAGGTAATCCGGGAAAATTTTTGAAATATCTAAAGGAATACGGCATTCCGAAGTGGGAAAGTTTGTCACAAAAAGGAGGAAATGGTACCCATTATGCGAAGAGAATGCTCGAAAAGACGCAACATCTTGTGAGTAATTTTTCTGTGTAATGAATAATGAAGCAGGTGTTCTGCAATACAATAATAGTTGTATTATTAGTATATTTGATGATGCAACTATTGAAACCCTGTGAAACCGAAGGGTTCGAAGGGGGTAAAAAGGCAATAGTAAATTTTAAGGAAGTGATGTTTAAGGGTAAGCCGGCGTTATTAGTTGTTGACACTGACTCGTCGGTCGTTCAAGAAAATACAGCAAAAATTGAAATAGATGATAATGCTATAACTTCTATTGACGGACAAACAAACCCAGATGGAAACACGGTCACTGAACCACAAAAAACGGAAGAAGATGAAGCATCTGGTATATTGCCAAACGGAGAAATTAAAGATAATTCAGAAAAGGATTCGAAGCCGGACCCCAAGCCGGTTTACACGGCTTCTCAATTAACAACCGCTTTCAATACAGAATATGATCATTCTACATGTGCGTCGTTCAAGACGTTCATGGACGACCCTTCTTTAATTATTACAGATGTTGTTATAAGCGAACTTCTTCCAAATTATGAGAAATACGATCTGGAGTCCAATGTAAACGAAACATTGAAAGAATTGAATGAAGTGAGAGGTAGTAAATTGGCTACATGCAGAGAAACATTTGGAAAAATTACAAAAGCATTTGATGGATTCATAAATGAAGAGAATTTACTAGAATATGAAAAGAAGCCAAGTGGAAAGGGTTGTGGTGAATATAAGAGTATATCTTTCTCTCCAAAAGGAAAAGAAGGTGAATTTAAAAAGATTTCTGAGCAATTTGACACATCTGAGTATGATGAGTTCAGAAATTCTATAATTAAGAAAGAAAATGAAGTAATGAATCTTGTACAAGACAAGTATGATACATGTTTAATAAAATTTGTGACAAAACCTATGGATAAGGTTAAGTTTTTACATGGGAGAGATTACCTGTATTTTAACGAAAAGAAATCAGATGTTATGGCTGGGAAAGGGAGGAGATATGCACAGGCTTGGCAAGTAAAAGAAATATTACAGGATGATACAGGTAAAAGCATTGGTGCACTTATAGAGTCAAGTAACTCGAAAAAATGGAAAGGGTTAAATGGTATGTGTATATCTATTGATGATAAAGATGTGGTATTAGCTACATGCAATAAAGATGATACGAAACAACATTTCAACATAGACAAATCTCAATTTTCCAATAAATTAAGTACGATATGTCACGCAGAAAAGAAAACAAATGGTGTACCACATTGTATCAAAAAGAATAGGAAAAATGTGATCGCTGCACCACTTGAAAAAACGAATGATTTTGGTTGGACAATGAGAAAGACATATAGATAATATAATGAAAATATATATATATAAAGTAAGATGAACATTACTGATATGTTCGAAACCAATTCGTCGGAAGAGATTACGTATACCATAGATAGATTATATGAAAAATACGATCATGAGAAGTTACCCGTTCCGACTCCAACGCCGTCACCTACATATACACCTAGTGATACAATGACACCTACATATACACCTAGTGATACAATGACACCTACATATACACCTAGTGATACAATGACAGAAACTGTAACGATTACGAGAACATTAACACGGATTGAGGTAGGATTTAATGAGTACAACGGTGAATATGTCCAGATGAGTGTTTTGATACCAGATGATAAGACTTTAACAGGGTTTGCATTTGATTATAGTGACGCCGAATATTATAACATAGCCATGGCGGCTCACAATGTTTCTCCTAATGCATTTATATATGAGCCATCTACAATAGACACCCGTATAAAGAGATGTGCATTCGTGGCACAGTCTGGTGTGAAAAATAGAATAGATGTAGTATACAAGTATACGGCTACTGCGAGACACGATAAGAATACCCAAGAATACACAGGGCCAAAGATTCAAGGCCTACATGTAACAGATTTCATCGCATACGATGAAAATAGGCAGGAGATTCAATATGAAATACAAGATGTATTGGTTGAAAATAGTGCACTATATGAACAACCGATTGGATCTTAAAAATTATTTAAAGCCTACGTTTGTATCATACATATAAGTATGGAGTCATCAAAGACTGATGAATATTGCTTTCAAGCGGAGATCAAGCAACTCATGAGTCTTATTATCCATTCGTTTTATTCGAATAGGGAGATATTTTTGAGAGAACTCGTTTCTAACGCAGCGGATGCTATTGATAAGCAACGTCATGCGAAACTTTCAAATAAACATACCAGAAATGAAACAGATTACAGGATTTATGTTACACCTGAAATGGATAACAAGAAGCTTATTATCGAAGACAACGGGATCGGAATGACAAAGCAGGATCTTATTGATAACCTGGGAACGATCGCGAGGAGTGGAACGAGGGCTTTTATAGAATCGCATAAAAAAAGTAAAAATACAGCGGACCTCATTGGGCAATTCGGAGTTGGGTTCTACTCTGCGTATCTAGTAGCACATAACGTGGATGTGACGAGTGTAAAAGATGGTGAAATGCATATATGGAAATCCGATGCGTGCGGGTCATTTACTATTACAGAACTTGAAAAACCAAAAAATATTCATGCGCATGGGACCAAGATAGAGCTTCATATGAAGGACGACGAGTTACATTATCTTGAACCAATGAAGATCAGAGATCTCCTAAAAAGACACACACAATTCATCACCCACCCCATTTACATTCAGACGAGTCCCCATGAATTTTTGCACGTAAATAAAGATCCTCCATTGTGGACGAAGGATCCAAAAACGATCACGAAAGATGAATATAACCTGTTTTATAAAAAATTAACGAATGACCGCTTTGATCCAATCGCATATACACACTTTTCAGTTGAAGGCCCACTTGAGTACAAGGGTATTATATACATACCTAGTACGGTCCCTCCTGATATGTTTGAGAATCATAAACCAAAAAGTCTAAAATTGTTCGTCCGCAAGATTTTCGTGACGGATGAGTCAGAACACGTTGTTCCGGATTGGCTAGTTTTCATGAAAGGTATCATTGATTCGAGTGATCTTCCTTTGAACATTAGCAGGGAACAACTTCAGAACAATACGATCATGGACAAAATCAAGAAAACCATTGTAAAGAAGAGCCTGGAGCTACTTTCTGGTTTAACGGACGAGCAATGGAATGTGTTTTATTCTCAGTTTTCAAAGAATGTGAAGCTTGGAGCTTATCAGGACGACAGTCTCCGGGACAAGCTTACAAATATCATGCGATATGATTCGTTGTTGACGAATTCGAAAAAGATTTCGTTTGAAAAATACGTTGACGAAATGATTCATTGCAACTCTGAGCTTGAAGACTATGAGCAGCAGGACAAAATATATTACATCGTCGGTGATAATAGGGAAAGTATGTGGATGAGCCCCTGTGTTGAAAAGTGTAAAGATGCTGGTATAAATGTGTTGTTCATGACTGATCCGATAGATGAGTATATGATGCAAAAGGTGAAAACGTATACGCATCCAAACGGAAATACATACAACTTCGTGTGTATGTCTAAAGAAGGGGTCGTGCTTCCAACAAAGTATGAACCTGTAAAGCAAGAAGATATTGATTTCTGTGAAGACCTCAAACAGACGCTCGATGGTCGCGTTGATGAAGTCATTGTTACTACCCGTGTGACTGATTCACCGTGTTGTGTAGTGACTGGAAATGAAGGGTGGAGTGCCAATATGGAGCGCATGTTCAAGACCCAGGCGTTACGTATTGATAATGGTATATCCGATATGATGAAATCGAGGAGAATCTTGGAGATTAACCCGAATCATCCGTTAATTGAAAAAATGAAAAATTCTGAAGATGAAATGTATTCAGAGAAGATCACGATGCTCGAGACAGCTTTTCTAGCATCTGGATTTGCCGTTCAGAACACGTGTGGATTAGCAAATCGATTCTTTCAGTTACTCACAAATGCGCATTGCAACGACGATTAATATCCAGGACCGTATCCACCACCTCCACCCATTCCTCCTCTCCCACCTTTAGATTGCATATAATAAAATAAAAAAGCGGCTCCGCATAAAACAATGAGTAACATAAACTGTTGACCACCAAGAGCTGTGTTGACACCTTCACCTACCCCTTTAGCAGCAGTTGAAACACCTTCTCCTACACCTTTAGAACTAGTAGAAACAGCTTCACCCGCACCCACTACAGCGGCGGCAATAGCACCGCCAGCCGCCTCGAGAGTCCCTTCACTAAGGTCCATATTCACTATCTCATTTTCGATACCTTTCATGATTTCAGTAGTCATTTTGTTTACGACTTCTGTGTTTGTGACGCATTTGACAACCATTTTTACTTTATTTTGTTGTGTAAGATCTAATTTTGCTAATCGTGTTGCATTCACTGTTAAGTTTTTAAATTGCATATCATTGATACCTTTAACGTCAGCTTTACATTCGTTTAACGTTTCTGTTGATAAATTATTATCCATTGTTGTTTGTGTGATATTTTGGAGGTTGACTTCGTTAATATTTTCATTAATGTCTTTGGAAATGTTTGTTATATCTTTTTGAGATTTATTTTTAATATTCAATGTTTTTTCTGTATTTGTATTTGTATTTGTTCTTGATCCAGCACCGAACATCCCATCTATAGCAGCCTTGCCAACATCAGCCACTTGATCTACCGTATTATTGAATGCATCACCTGCTTCTGATATTGCGTTATTTAAAACTTCACTCCCTTTGTCTATGTAATTGTTCGCTACACCAGCAGCTTTGTCCACTGCATTATTTACGACACCTCCGAATACTTCCCCTAGTTTTTCTCCATCCTTCGTCTGATCAGTTATTTTTTCTGAAACACTTTCAGACACTTTTTGCTTAATTTCATTAATAACCTTTGTTTGGGCTGTCATGTCCGCTTCAACTTTTTGTTGATTACTTTGTCCGGCTGTTATTAATACATCTTCACCATTTATTTCAGCGTCTGAAATTGTCAATACGTTTGTGCTCGATGCTACTACGTTAAGAATATTATCTGTGTTTGTGACTACATCAACCATGACATTTGTCATCATTTTGTTGAAAGAATCTGTGACGTTTTTGTTTATATTTTCCTTTACGTTTTCAATATATTCGTTGTAAATATGTTCTTGTTCTTCTGTGAGATTGTACGTATCTTTGATTGTTGTGCTTGATTTATCAGGACCATGTATTAATTTTCCGATAAACATTTCTCGTTTACTTAATATCACAGCACCACCGCACATACCGCGACGAAATGCACGACGATTTTTTTCCACGTCTATCTTCTTAGGTTTCCAATCCGCAGGTCCATGCGAAATTCCCATTATAAGATACGATGAAAAAATTTTTACATCATCAACAACATGAACACAACACCAGCAACACCGTATGCAAGTTCATCATCAACAGGTAATCCGAGTTTACGCTTAGAATTCATAGGTGGTATGGGTGGTGGTTTCATACCTCCCCTGCCACCCTGTGTATCATCTGCGCCTGACATTCTCGAATTCCCGCTTGAACTTCTGCTTTCACTACCAGAACCCCCATCTCCTCCGCCGCTACTAGACGCCGATGGGTCGGGGTCGTTGAAGGTGGGTGCATCATCGGCTGTATTCATTTGTCCGGTTGGGTCAGCCGGCGTTGCTTTTGACGAATCTGTTCTGGTATTCGCACACGAACTTTCTTGACGAACATTTACCTTAGCAGTTTTTCCAGCATTGATTTTAACATTATTGAAATCAGCAACGTTCACACACTGCATATCGTTTTGAAGGAAGTCCAATTTTAAATATGCCGCATTTTTCCCTTCGTCGTAATTTTCTCTTCCGAAGCAAGCAGAATCTACGAAATTCACCTTTTTCCTTAAGATAGCGGATGAATTAAAAACTTTACCCAAATGTTTCCCCGCGTCCGAATTGTATAAATCCCCATACGGTGAAAGTTCACAAGTGGACTCGGTTGGGTAATTGAATGCCGGGTGAAATGTTGAACTTTCTCCTGGATTTCTTATGAGTTCATCGCCTTGTCTACATCCAGGTTTCCTCACGTCCAATATTTTTTTATCAGGGTCTTGACCCCTGCATACTTTTCCGAATCCCAATGTGTCAAGTTCTTCCTGATCTATATCACGTATTTCACCGCATGTTGTTATACATTGGCGTTCTACGATGGTTTGTTTAGAGTATGCTTCCATAAAAGTATCGCATGTTTTCCTAGTATTTTGCGTTTCCGCTTTTCTATTATCCTTATCTTGAGGATACCCTTTGTATTCTTTGGTACCTGTTTTGGAGGTTTCAACAAAACGATCTTTCGTAGGTTCAAATGAACAAGAAGGTACGTTTCCTTTTGAAAATCCAAGGTTTTTAATAGTCATGCCTTGGGACATCAAACGTTTTGCATCCGATGTAGGCATCATGTCTCCGAGATTCTCTTTTACAAAATCGTTTTCGTATGGATTCTCATTTTCCAACACCTTCCCGTCACCGTCCTTGTACACGTAATTACTTTTTACAGCTTTTTGCCATTTATTATCAAAATTATTCTTTGATGCGTACCCTCCAAAATCCGTAATACCTATATTTGCTATTGGAACCTCTAATCCATTTTCTGCGCTCGGTTGACCATCTGTGAGACCCATGCAACACGCTCGCTTTTGTAATACGGGGTTATTTTTAATAATGATTCGTTCAATTTCTTTCCCAAATATGGTCCCGTTATTCCACATAGTTGAATCTTTTCCTTTCAAGTCGGATAAGTCTTGTTGTCCCGATATGACGTTACCCATTACTTACCCTGTATAATTTATTTACAGAAACGTGTTTCTGATATCATCTCTTTTATCAGGTCAGTAAAATACACGATCATGGCATCATCGCTCGTTCCGTAGAACCCAACGAGTCCGTGACCTGTTCCATCGTCATCGTTCATGACGAAAAATTGTTCAGAGTCCATTAACTTCAAAACAAATCCTCCTTTACCGATGATTTCATCATCGTACACTTCGAAAGCGACTGGTTTTCCATCTTCGGGATTCTTCTTCCCTTTCTTTTCTAAATACAGTAATCCCTTAGAATCGACAAAAACTTGTTCATGTTTCGAGTTCGCGCGCACGAACATGGTGTATCCGAGTTCTGGTTTTCGCTTATCGATTTCTTTCACGACGAGCGCATAATGTTTGAATTCCTCTTGAAGGACTTTCTTGTCGATGTTGAAAGAACAATCATGGTATGTTAAATGATACGTTTCGTATCTCCCAGCATTCTTAGGTCCCGCGCCGATGTATACGCGTTTAGTGCCTACGTCTGTGGTCATGAAAGATAACATGTGCACAGGTACGTTCAACTGTTCACGAATATCGAGGAAACCCCCCTTAAAAGGCTCGACACCACCATCTCGGCAGCCAAACAACATCATAAAAAGCATTACGACGATGAGTACATAAATAATATTTCGCGCTATGTCACGTGACATTCTTATTATCACTGACATATTACGTTTTCTGTATTCGATATGAATAAAAAATTAGTTGCTTGTATTTTTTATACTGTTGATGAAGTTATTCTTGTTGATGTTGGCGCTCACGAATTTGAATCCATTTTGTTTGATTTTATTCTTTAGTTTTTCATTCGATATAGAAACTTTCTTTCCTTTATTTGTATAATATTTCATCAAATTTGCTTTCAATGTATTGAATTTATTTTGATTAGTAATATTAGTTCTATATGCATTTAAGTTTGTGTTTAGGATGTTAACTGTGATGGAAGCACCACTATTTGTTTCGGTGGTCTCAGAAGCGGGACCAATGGTTCTGGTACCTGGTCCGGTGTTTCCGTTTAAAGGTTTAAGTTTTGACTTATGCACTGCACCACTAACTATACCATTTATGTTTATGAACATTTCTCTAAAATCTTGTTGTTCTTCTGCAGATATATAATTCTGTTTGACTTGTTCAATAAGTTTTTTAATCTTTTCAGTTTTATCTTTGTTCGTGGACATGAAATTTGCCTTCCACCATGTTACAAATTCCTTTGTTTCCATGAATTTTCGACGTTCATCCGTTTCAATATCTGTAAACATATATTCCCCATTAGAATTTGTCATTAATAAACAGGCAAATAGTTCTCCAATTCTTCCATTAAATGTAGTGTCATTATTTGTTTTATTTATATAATTTGTGTTGTATTTAGTCCGCATGAAACCGCCACTTTTATTTTCTTTGAATGTAAAAAACTTTTCCCTCAAAGCATAGGGCAACATTTTACCAGACACGGAACCGGAAAACATGGGGAATTTTTGAAGATGAAGTATTCCCTTGTATTTTTTTAAACTATTAAACCATGTTTCGACAGTTTGCAATTTGTTGTAATTAGACTGGTTATTCACCATTCTTTTATTCATACGTGATAAAAAAATTACGCGGAGTATATGTCTAGAACTTCTGCGACGGCGGGATGACGATGTATATCTTCTGTTGTAAGATTCACGAGATCGATGAATTCGTTATCCCTTTTGCTCGCGAGCATGATGAATTCCTCGAGCCCATTTTCCTCCACGTCGCATTGTTGGACGTCACCGTTCAACACCATTTTGCTCTTAGTTCCAATACGGGTCAACATCATGCGCAGTTGGTTCCCCGAGCAATTTTGCATCTCATCGGCGAGAATGTATGCGTCGTTAAATGTCCTTCCCCGCATGTATGCTAACGGGCTTACTTCAAGTCGTTCGTGTCGCTTCAGAGCATTCAATTCGTTCCTTCCGATTGTATCGATTATGGGACGAATCCAAGGTTCAAACTTATCGTCTAGCGTTCCAGGAAGGAATCCAAATTGTTCGTTATCCACGCTTTGTGCAGGACGTGTGATGATGAGTTTTTTGACGTCCCCTCCGTACAGCGCGTCTAAACCTTCCTTACACGCGAGAAATGTTTTGCCACAACCGGCGGGACCAGAGCACACAGTGATGGGACGTTCGAAATTACGAAGACTCGATACGTAGGCCATCTGTGCTGGACTTAAAACGAGACTGTTCATATGATTTACTCTTAACACATCTTAAAATATCTTTTGTTTTGCGCGGGAAAACGGAACGACGAGTCCGATGAACACGAAAACACCGAACATCGCGGTTCCAATCGCCGCGCGAGTTTTCTCATCGAGACCAATATCTTCGTCTGACGCATCGAAGAGGTTGACCGGTTCCTTTCCGCATCTGTTCCATTTCATGGAATTACCGATGGACAGTAGGAAGATGGCAAACATGGCGAAGGGGACTCGGCGATTGAGTGACTCAGCGCCCGGAACGTTATACGCCATAAATAGGCTTGAGGCCACTGCCGTGGCGAGCATGATGACATCGTTGGCTACTCGTCCTTCTTTGTCTCCGTCCGTGTATGCCCATCTGAAACGAGTGTCGTTCGTGTACGCTTGAAACGTAGCCACACCTACGATGCTTTGAAGCAAGGATGCGAAGTTACGTCGGACGGTCTGACCGTACCCAAGGAAGTTATTAGGGATGCTATTCTTGGCGTCCATGAAGTATAATTTGATGACATCTTGGATGGGATTCGATATGAACATGTCGAGGAATACGGTGATGATGTATCTGAAAAACGTAGGACTCGCGAGCGAACCCATGGCGTACATGGCACCACCCAAACCACCGCGTTTGGTTTTACGGAGTCCTTCTTCTGTCGCCACGCCGACGTCGAGGAGATATCCGATGACGGGTGAAAGGACGAACCCGTAGTTCAAGACGATATATCCATCGGGAACCCCCTTGCGTGCCATCAATGATCCTACGAGGTTAATCAAAAACGCGGACATCAAAGAGACGAGCAAACCTCTGTTCTTTTCACGATCTTCTTCTTCTGAACTCTCCGAACCTCCGTCCTTATCCCCATCGGCGCATTTTTCCTTACCCCCAGAATCCCCCGGGTCCCCCGAGCCCGAATCAGGAACGGCAGATGTTTTGAAGAGGGTATTATCACCGAGGAGACGCCCGATGTATACGATAGACATCATGGATAGTAAGATGGGTGTGGCGCGAAGCGCTTGCATGGATAAAGTCATCCTTATCATACCTTGCGTTTTTTTCTAAATGATAATAAATATGAGATGGTTTAGTAGTAAATCAAGGGGAATCAGAGATTCATCTAAGGATTATGCGAGGAGTGGCATAAAACAAAAAAGACAAATACAAAACTATACAAAGCAAGGCATTAGAGGTATGAAAAGTGTGGGTAGAAATGCCGATAGATTTGTTGGAAATAGGATGCGTGATGCTAGGGGGGTGGCATCTTGGATGACTTGGGGGTTAATAAAAAATGGAGAAACGAAAAACCAAGCGATAAAACGTAGAGCAGAAGATAATAGAAGACGTAAGGTAGCCATGCAACGATACGACAGTGGACAGAAAAATAGCAGATTAATGTATAATGAAAAATTTGATCCAAAAAGAAATATGATGAAAAATAAGATTAGAAATAGTTTGAATAGATACACAAAATATGAATTACAATCATTTGGCGCACCTATACAGGATGTTCTTAAAAGTAATGATAATATAATTAAACAAGGGGAATACGAAAGAGTATCAAGTATCCTAAATACTATGATAAAACGAAAAAGTGAACATGAAATGGAGACACAACTGCGATTATTATTAAAGAAAATTCCAAATGCGAACATGGCTCGTGGTAAGAGAGGAGAGCTTATTAAAAAAATACGTAACTCTATTCCTCAACAAATTACAGTTACGTCATCAAAATACCAAAATGCCGTTAAAAGCAATAAATTCAAACCGATGATTGAAATATCTAAGAAAAACCAACAAATTAAGAATTTAGAGGCTAAACTTGCATCCAAAAATCCAGTGGTTGTAAATAACCCGAACGGAACTAAGGCGGTTGGCGTGCCAAATTAACCTCCACGCTAAATGTCTTTTCAATGAATCGTGCTGCGTCTCGTATGTCAGGAAAGCTCCATAAAAGCCAACGCGACCAAAACCCAGCGGAACGAATACCTCGAATACCCCAGGATTCCGTATCGCTCGACGCAACGCGAAGCATCTTTTTCTGAACCTCATCTCGCGAAGTACTCGACAGCAGCCGAACGGGAATCTTCCCCCCATGTCTGCCAACGTATCTTCTCATGATGAAAGGGTCTTTATGCTTTGTGTAATCACTGTAAGGAACTCCGTTTGGACGAACACCACCAAAGTCAACGACGTCTACCTTCCCGCGATCGTACACGGTCGCTCTGAATTTCTTATCACTCAAGGGGCTTTTGCGTATGACAACCCGCATTATTAATACAAAACAAAAAAACACCTAAAGGTCCTAACAACATAAACAATAAACAAAAATAAAAATGTATTCGCTCATCGATTTGCAGTTCATGTTCAAGAACGACAACAAGCTCGCGCATTTCATGTCACGCGCGAGAGAGAACCAAGTATACGTCGGAAACAGACGTATGCGAATAGGAGAAACACTGAGCATAGACCATATCAACGATGAAATCCAGTGTTTCAATGATGCTATCACGCATCATAGGTATTACAACGGATTTGAATTGTGCTCGATTCAACAACATACGGATGAACTTGAGCATATCAAGGACCTTCTTTTTCAAGCGAAAGCAAAGAGGGGATGTGATCTGTATGGCATAACACTTTCTTGTATGCAATAACATAAAAATACGTTCGTTTAATAATATATATAACATGGACGCTACTGGTATCATAGCGATAGTAGTCTTTTTATCATTCGCATGTTGCATAATAGCGTGTACGATGCACTGTATATGTAAAGTATCGTAAAACGATTATTATTTTATTCGTTTACGATACTCTATGTGATAAAAATAAAGCAATGCAAGTAAATAAAAATTACTTAGAACAACTCCTCATCAACCAGTCACACAAAGAACTTTGTGAACGACAGTTGAAAATGTATAAGGAAAAATACGAACTCTTGAGAAAGACGTGGCAACAATACACCATGTCAGCCAAGAAAGGGTACGAAGAGTACAAGAAGATGGAACAGAACATAAAAACCATGGAAAAGGAATTAGAAAGAAAAAACAAAAACGTCCAAAGAATATCGAGTAAATTGAACGCATTTGAGAAGAAAGTATCACGGGGTTCGAGAAGTACACGTGGAAAACGGCCAAATAAATACAGTCCACCCTAAAAACTTAATCACCTAAAGAATGTAAATTTTTTTATAAAATCATTGTAGGGGACGCGATGGAATCCATCATTCAAGAATCTTTTTCAATTTTGGAAAATAAAAAAGTTGAAACAGATATTCGACATGAAGGAAGATGGATTGTATACATCGCAATGGAGGAAGGGGAAATATCAAATTTTGACCTACAGACACATGATGGCCAAAACTTGATATATGCTGCAAAAACACCTGAACAGTCTATGGCTTGCTTAAAGAACCCGAAGAAAGTAAACGTATTCAAGGCGATCGTACACCCTAATGTTTCGAAAACCGTTGGATACATGCCAATTGCGCAGTCATACAGGGATGATTATGACATATACGTGGATAACATACATTATCCAGGAATTTTTCTTATAAAACCAGACCGGGTTAAAATAGCAGAATTAGAAAGATGGTTTATTCAAAGTAAGTAGAATCATAGCCGTAACTGATACCTTTTAATACAAATTGTATTGTCTTAATTGTTCCATTAATATATCCTAAATCCCACTCCACTGAAGATTCAGATGTCACGAGAGATTCTTCTGTGTGAGTAACTGTGGATGAAACCCCCGAATCTCCAACATACACTATGACTGCGTAAGAAATCATTAATGTTCCATCTGATTCTATTCGTAAAGTTCCCACATTATCATTTATATTTCCTGTGAGACTTCTATAATATAATGTTGTGTTATTGATCAGACTAGGGCCAAGTGTTTCATCAAGAAAAAGGGTTACGGATTGTCCTGGATTGAGGAGACCTCCTTTTATATTGTTGTACTTTGCCCAGTCTGCGAGCCCCGGATACATCATTTCGTCAGCCCCTTCGTATCGAACGGTGTAACCGAGATCTTCCATGAACCCAGCGGTAATACGAGATAATATCATTGGTTCGTCGTCAACTGATTCTGAATATCCGGTCATCAATTCCCTATCCAGCCCGGGATATGTGATTCCGTTTTTCATTCGAACTACTCCTGTACCTTCTTCTGGGTGTCCATCAGCTGTACCTATGCCTCCATCATCTTCTATTGGTATGAATTCTAGTTGTTGATTTCCTATAACATTCCTATATTCTCGTAATGCATTCACACCTGTATATTCTCTCGAGTCGCTTACCAAAGAATCCCAAAGAGTTCCAATACCGAAAACATGGAATATTTCGTGTAATACTGTGTAATACGCAAGACTGTATTTATCTTTTTTTATGACATCTTTTTGATATTGCCAATTTGATATATTCATCTGTACGATTCCTCGGTATGGATACACCTTTCCATCCAAAACAGTTGTTCCTGTCCACCCGGCTTGGCCTAACACACCATCCCCTAGTGTTAACACAGAAAAATCTACTGTGATTGTGATGGCTGGTCCCAATACAACTTCATATACTCGTTTCCGAACCGCGTGTAAAATATACATATCATCTATTGTCAACCCCGTTCCGTCTCCTATATCGAAGAGAAGGACAAACCCTTCAGAAGAACTGAATTCTTTTGTTCCTATGTTTCTGTATGTAGCATCCTGAATGTGTGTAATATCTTCTGAACCACCATCCACGTGCCTCATCAGAAAGTCGATATCATACATTCCTTACTATCATCTCGAAAATATATGCTTACTTGTACATGTACACAAAAATAAGGAATGCGATAATTGAACCAAAGAAGCCCCCTAAAAGACTTTTGATTGTGTTATTGTTCGCCATGTTATATCTTGACTGAAATCTGTGCACATCATCAAATGGGTCGAATGTTTCTGCAAGTTTTTTCAGATCTATCGGTGCGGATTGTTTTATTCCCAGATTCACAAATGTAACACCGAAGACTGCTATGAGTAATAAAACATTTATGATTATTCCTAAAACATCTTTATAATTTAGAGACATGCACCCTGTAATGGTGGACATCATGAAAATACATATGAGGAAGATCGGAAGGAACATAATAAATGTGATACTTTGAAGATTCTTTTCGTAGCTCTTTTTGAATTCGGAATGCACGACGTTTGGTATATTAGAATTTATTGTTTTGAATGTCAAGTACTCATGAAATCCAAACATTTGCCCAAAATTGAAGACAATGTTGTTATGAACTCTTTCAATATTATACCAGTATACAAAGATAGTTTCAGAAACAGTCATCAGTAAGCTCACTGTTAATAAACTAAACATTGTATTTGATTTACTTGTACTATCCATGAGACACCCTCGAACGCGTAAGCGGAATAAAGCATACATACCAACTATTGGTATCAATATGACAAGTAAAAGAATTACATTTTCTCGTACGTTTTTTACTAAATCAACGAGTTTCATTTTACTGTGATATCCATTTTTATCGTTTATAACGTCATCTTCATCAGGTATGTAGGATTCATCATTTTTTACCCTTATCATTTCTTCTTTTCCTATAACATCACTCTTCCAACCAGTGTAAACATTTTTATTATCCGAAACTACTGTTTCAGCCTTCTTCTTATCATCATTAGCATCGGATGCACCAGATGTTTTCTGGGTGGTAGATGATCCAGATGCACCAGATGTTTTCTGGGTGGTAGATGATCCAGATGTACCAGACGTTTTCTGGGTTGTAGATG
>Ga0181419_1000172_pt1 | contig 22217 bp, 11 predicted proteins | sample 42SPOviralmetaG_FD_130144 | JGI IMG/M metagenome (GOLD analysis project Ga0181419, IMG submission 130144) | Marine viral communities from the oligotrophic San Pedro Time Series (SPOT) site, San Pedro Channel, CA, USA - 42 SPOT_SRF_2013-04-24 | ecosystem: Environmental > Aquatic > Marine > Strait...
ACAAAACGCTTCTTTTGATGGGGGCTAAGACCACTGGAAGCTTTCTAGAGGGTTATTATTATATAGAGGAAAGTTTATACATCGATGAGGCTGCCTCGCTCCATTCGTTCTGTACGTGGATTGACGACCATATTGGTGGCGCAGGTCCAGCAAACATTGATATGCTTTGGTTAGGGTTTAAATATCCGGAAGTAGATAGGTATTCTGAAGCATGTGTCGAGATTAAAAAAGATATGGACAGAATTAACTCATACTGCTAATATGAAAGATTTTAAATGTGTAATTTGCGAGAAGACTATTAAAGAGCAATACGGTAATAATCCGGCTCCTGTTGTCAACAAAGGAAAATGCTGTGACACTTGTAATACTAAGGTAGTTATCCCTACCAGAATTAACCTAATCTTAGGCTATCAGAATTAATTTGAGATTTATTGAAGTTTTTTGAAACCTTTTCTGGGAACTAGCATATAAGTTATGTATTTAACTCAAGGGCAGAGTAGTGCCGTGGTTGGAGTTGAAGCAGAGACTAGCCAGAGAGGGCTTGAAGCAGAGATTTGGTTAGTCCGGCAAATTTTCCCCAAGTTTAGTGTGAAGATAATGATTTAGGAACCAAGCATCGACTAGGTCATCAAAAGGCTTTGGCACTTTTTTAACCTCACCAATTTCAGAGACACAATATTTATATAGAGGACTGTTAGCTAACTCAGGAGATTCGCAAACATTATTTAAGAATGCCATCCAAAGAGCAGCTTTATTCATATTTCCTTTGCCAGCATGTTTCTTAATTGTAGTAGGAGCAACTGTTAAAATATCTTTAACCTGAGTCATATCCATAAAGTGCTTCTTGAGAATTGCCGCGCCTGCTGCCATATCTATAATATTATTAGTTCCCATTTTAGATCCATACGAACTACCTTCAAATGCAATCCAATAATCTTTAGTGTCACCAATATGGTCTACTATAATTGAAACAATATCTTGCGACATTTCAATATATCTTCTAACCTTAGCAAATTCGTTCTTAGAGTAATCACCAAATTTTGTTTTCCAATCTGGTTGATGAACAAGCGTAACATCTGAGAAAGTACTTATTTCTTCTTGTCTCTTTTGTTCTGCTTTTGTACCGGAATTAGGTTTAATATATGAGATAAATTGATACCTGTTCGTGCTAGACTGCCAGATACAAATACCAGGGGAATTAAGCGAGAAGTCAACTGTAACTAAATTCAATTTAGATTCTTTTACCCATCGCAGCACCTAAGGCAGCACCGACTAGTCTGGAAGTTAATAAATCGTAGAAAATACCTTTTTGAATACCTAGTACTTTAGCAAGCATCTTACCAACAGATTTTCCTAATGCAAAACCTGCAAGACCGCCAAAGATAGAACCTAAAAGTCCTTCATTGACAATACCTTCTTCTAATCTATCTAAATCAAAAGAGCCATCTTCGTTTGCATATTGTTGCACAAATTGCTCTAATGCAAAATCAACTTTTTCTTCTAACTCAGTAGTCCACTCTGATTGTAGACCTTCTTGTAGAAGTTTCATATCAGTATCTGTTAACTGTTGTTCAACTAAGTAATCATTAAATGTTTTCATAATGTATATATCTTTTAATCTATTTCTAATCTCAGGTTTAACTTATTGTAAACAAATGTACATTCAAACGTACTGAAATCAGATACATTTTCTGCCATATTTAGATTTAACTCATTTATCGAGTTCATAATAATACTGCTAAATTCCATATAGGCTACTGAAGCTCCTTCGGCATCTAAGATTCTTAGAGTCATTGGTTCTATATAAGGCTCTTTAGTAGATCTAGCATAATAGTAAAGTAAAGTGTCCATCATAACCCAGTAATTAATAAAACCATCTAATAACTGAAATGTCACTGTGAATTCTCTAGTAATTGTGTTTTGAATTGGCACCGCACCTCTATGACTTCTTACAGTACCGTCATTATCTGATTGGGTAATTGGTTCGAAAGCTACACCTGGAATATTAAGGCCTTGGATAGAGTAGTTAACAAAATCAATTGGTTCTGCTAAAAGTCCACCAGGCACTCTGTTTAAATACTTCTTGTATTTTTCAGCCACCTCATCCGGAATAAACTTCCTAGGGAATCTAAAATCGTATGCGTTATTTCTGCTGTTTAAAATCATTATCCAATAGTAAATTTACCTTTAGTAACCATCGTCTCTTCTGTCCCATTATCAATGCTAATATAGAAAGCGTCAGTTTGCATACCCCTAATGCTAGTTGCATTTGCCTCGTTAATCGTAAACAGAACTTCACCTAATCCCATGTCAATATCTTTATTAAAGACATGGTTGAATTTTAATTTTTGTTTACCATCGTTAAATGTAAGTATAACTCTTTCTGCATTTTCAAATGAAATCATATCGAAATCATCTCCTCTCTTTTTAGCAATAGCAAATTTATAGTAAGATGCAAAAGGAGGAATACTAATAGATAAATCGCCTTCGTTCACAAAATCAGTTGTATCAAATTCTTCAACATCTTTTATGATTGGGTTATCACCAGTACCGACTAAGTTTACTTTCGCAGAACTAGCAATTACATTATGTCTCTCAACAAATGCAGGTACTGTTTTTACTGATCTTGGTAGATTGTCAGTAATAAAACCTGAGATAATTTTATTAGCAGCTAGGCTAGGTAAAACATTGTAAACCTCAGTTAATATATTTGGATTATCAATCTTTAAAGATGCTAATTTCTTACCATATCTAGCAGCTTGGTCTATCGTTAGACTAGCTCTTTTTACGATTTGAGTATTATCTGTTTGATTGTAAAGTCTCATTGTTACTTCAATAGAGAAGTTAACAGCTATATTAGCCTGGTTAATTACAGGTCTAAATTTTATTGGATCGTTAAAACTCTCATATTGTGTAAATGTAGTTGTATATGATTTAACTTGAGCTGTACCTATTTGTTCAAAAACATCAACGTCATATATAACTACAATATCATCTGATGAAGTTCTAATTCTATCTAATATATGTCCTTCAAATCCTGCAAGTGAATTATCTTTCTCTCCGTAGATATTAAAGTAATCACCATCTGTAGCATCTTCAACTACAACTGTGAAATCAGCAAATTCATCTTCTCTAGAAACTGTAAACTTATTCTCTTCTCCAGTATAAACATAATCAAACCCTTCAATAGTTTTTAAACTATCTAATAGAGCAAATCTAATTCCGTAATTTGAACTAGGGTCTAAATCACTTGAACCTAAAGAGCCGTTTCCATAAAATCTATCATTAAACTCTGTATTCTGATTAACAAGAGAAGGTACTTTTAAATTAATAAATTTAGACCAAAGAGTCTCACCTAAAATAAATGGCTTAGGGTTTGAGAACTCGTAATTACTCTGGTTTAAATAAACTAATTGAGTTAAGAAGTTCTCTTCTCCAGACAATCTTCCAGAAGTTACTTCAAATAGAAAACCTTCATAACCTCTTGCAGCAAAACTAAAACCAGACTTTAAGTGAAGTCTAATACTATCATATAAGATATAATTAATATTTTGAGTTGCTTCACTCTGATAATTTAAAAGATCAGCCTCATTACCGCCTTGCCATTCTAAATTATTGTTGATATAATTATGCATATCATAATCACCAGTAGAATCATATCCTAATAGTGCATACTTTGTTGTATCTGCTAGACCAGGAGTTTTAATCGCATGGTATCTTCCAATTGTTTGGTTAATATCATTCCCAGTTGCTTCATCCGGTGAAGAGAATAGAGGATTAGCTCTAGTATCAACATAAATTACACCACCTTTTAAATTAGGGTATGTATATTCTATCTTACCATTTATTGTTGGAGTAAAAGTTCCGATTTGCGTAACCGCTGAATAGTTGTAAATACCTAAAGCTCCAGAGATTGCAAAATCAGCTGGGTTAGTCAATCCACTTAAATCAAACTTATACGTCTTACCATTTTGCAAAAGTAAAGTTCTAGCCGCAAAGTTTTCTACAGCAAGGTAACCACTAATAATTGTTACATCAAAATTAACTACAGCAGAACCTAATTCATTAATTAAGTGTCTAGGCTGATACGGATTTTGATCTACCGTATCTAGAAACATAACCTCGCTACCATTGTCATCTACCTCAATTCGATACTTATCTGCATCTCCTTGGTCATGGTAAATAAACTCTAACAGGATGTCTTCGTCTATTCTAAAATATCTACTTGATTGCGCCATTTAAAATCTTAAAAATTTTGGTGACCAATATAAGCCAAGCCCGATTGAAGGACCTGTACTAATCACTTGATTGTTGTTTAAATTAATACCATATCCTACACCAATACCAATACCCCAACCAGCTTTTTTCTCTGATCTTCTATTTAGTCTAGTATTTACTAGGTTGATATTTTCAATATCTTTAATCACTAAACCTGGATACGTCGTTGATAGTTTTAATCTATCTGCACCATCTTCACCCTCTTCAATTGCAGCCATTAAGCTTAGTGTTTGTTTTAACTCAAATTTAGACTCTAACACTTTAAACTGACCAAAGTCATATTTAACAGTAGAGAACCCGGTTAAAAACCTTGAGTTACCGTTGCCGAAATCTTTACTAGATTCGAAATTAATTTTTGTTGTTGTAGTATCTACAATCTCCGTTGACGTTGCAACGTCTAGGCTATCTGTAATTTCTAATTCTGCAGAAATCAGGGAGTTAACCTTCTTCAAGTCATCATTTAACGCAAGTGCCTTTTGGTACTTTTTAGTTAATTTAGCTTGACTACCTTGTAAGTTAGATAGATCAAATTCAAAAGATCTAATCTGTGCTAACTGGTCTCCGTTATCATTTCTTAAAACAGTAACTGAATCTTGAGCAGCTTTAAAATTATTCAGATTTCTATCAGCATCTTGTTGTGCTAACTTAACATCTTGTTTTAAATTCTCAATATTGTTACATTGTTTAAGAAACAATAAACACAGAAGAGCTCCCGCAACGAAAGTTACCAGAGTCCTATTTGCCAATATATTTTTTAATTTGTCCTTCATATTCTATTTATTACTGAAAGTATTCTGTGCACAATTGTGACGTTTTTGTATACATTCCACTCTCTATTTTAGCAAATAAACTAGGGAATATATTTGTTTTACTAGGAGAATTCCACTCAAACTTATTTATGCCTTGAGCTGGTGAAGTGACTGTATCTGCACTAAATTCAACAGAACTAAGCACTTTACCATCAATCTCCCAATGCCAACCCATGTGGTTTGTCATATAAAAAAAGCCGGCACCTGGACCATCTGTTTCATAATCAATTACATTATCAGAAGTGGTAGCATATATGTCTAGCATTAAATCTTCATTTAAAGCTAATTGTTGAGCACCGGTTAATACCGATAAAAGCTCTGCATAATCCCAATCTCCTTTAGGGCAAATAACAACATCCAAATCTAAACTTTGAACGCCATTAACAAAAGCACCAACAAAATACCAGTCATAATTATCCCAACCAGTAATGTTAGCTATATTTGCCCACCAACTGGCAACTCTACCTTCACTATCAGTACCATCTAGCCCTCTACATGGAGTGGTATGTTCTAGTGTGCCTATTTTGTATTTAAAACCCATGACTTATTTACTTTATTTTATACCTCACCTCTACCTTCGTATAAGGAGTAGTCTTCTATTTGTTTAAACTCTACATCTATTAGATCGTAGTTAACCACATCGTATCCTTCTGAGTCAACGCTAACTGCTTCGGCTGGAACTTCATCAGACATTACACCCTCGAACAATCCACATCCGTATCTACAATCTTTATACTCAAACGTGTATATGTTAATACCACTATCTGAAGTACCTATTAGATTTATATTATTTTTTAATCTTCTATCAGAGTAATTATTACTACCTTGGAAAGCAACACCTTGTAAAGCAATCTGACCGGTTGATACAGTAACATTATTACCGCCATTGTCATTTCCTGTCGCTGTTATTTCTATCCACCCTGATTGAGTTTGGTTTTGACCTTCGTAATCAACGGTAAACGTGTTTCCGGTTGAAGTTATCGTGAAGTATGTAGAACTAGATACAGTATATGCTAATGTTGGAGTATTAGCAAAATTACTCGTAGTCACTACAACGTCTATTGGAGAGAACTCTACAACTTGATGTGGAGACACTGTTACAGGGTTTGTAACGTAACTAATAGCTGCCGGTGCGTAGTTTGGCGCCGGATTATTACCTGTTTTACCTTGATTACCTGTATTACCTGAACCACATGCAGATGGCGCGCCCATCCATCCACCGTTAACGCTGATTTGTACAGCCTCATCTGCAAACAGCCCTATAGGACTACCGCTTTCAAATATACCTGTTATATGAATCCATCCATTATTACTATATTGCAATGAAGCAGCGTGGTGTGCACCCGCAGCTGATTGTGCTGCCGACAACTTATCAGCATTAGAATCACCTGTATTCCAAGTGACCGGTTGCCCCGTTACACCACCACCATAGGATGCTGATTGCGAGTCACATGCTCCACCATTAGTAGAACCATACCAATAATTATATGTACCACTTACCTGTGTTGAAACGGTTGTAGCTTCAAAAGTAAAGTTTGTTGTACCGCCCGAGCCTGGTAAAGTAACGTTAAGTATTAACTGTGCATCTTCGTCATTATTAGATAATGCCTGAGATACTATAGTATACGCAACGCCTTGTGATCCTGTTATTGATAATGGATCCGCCGTAAACGCTAAGTTACTACCAGCAGATGATAATAATTCAACTTGTATTGCAGTATTTGGTAATGCATCTACCGACAGTGTTCCACCGCCCGATGTTGGGTTAAATGAGTTTTGAGTCGCGCCGTTAGAGTTTCCTACAACTAGTGTTGCAGAAGCCACATCCCAGCTAGAACCAGAATTACCTTCATTTAAGTTTAAGATAAATGTCTCTGTGCTTGGAGCAGAATAATTAGTAGGTTGAACCACTGAAATGTTATCTTGAACAGTACCACCCGCATTAGAGTATCCACTTGGAACTTCAACTGTAACTAGGAAAGATAATGTGTTAGTGCCAGGGGTGTTGTTCTGAGCTACTTGCGAAGCAGGATCTGTAGTCACGTTTATACCATTACCATTAGTAATACTTACTACACCTGCAGCGTTAACTGAAACCAAACCAGTCCAATCACTAAAATTAAACAGAGCCAATGAGCCAACTTCTGTTCCATCAGGATTAAGGTCTAAGTTATCACCAGATATACTAATAGAACCTCCACCGCCTGCACCACATCCAGCGCCACTGTCCATACAGAACGCCTTCCATTGTCCACTAATAAAACCTTCAAACTTATTACCACTAGCATTATATCTAATCATACCTGGCTCTTCAATAACTGGAGAGTTTACAGGAGCAAAGTTATCAAGTTTAAATGGTTCAGTTAAAACCGTATGTGTATTAATATGAAGTCTAATATCTTCTGGGTTACCAACAATCGGTTGCGCGGGAGTTATATTCCATCTAACCGTAACAGTACCTTGAACATCCTCAGAATCAATTTTAAGTTTTTTGTTAGCATTATGCCAAAAAGTCATATACTCTGCCTCAACTTGACCTGAAGATAAATTGTAATGTCTACCAACATTCAAACTAGATCTTAACGAAGTATCTCCATCAAAAGCAGTACTATCAGAATCAACATTAAAGAATGAAGAATCCCCTATCCAAATAACAGGAGTTGCTTTATCAGTATCTGGTTTAGGTTTTAAAATTGTAAGGTTATCTCTATTATCTCCAGGATCTAAATCAATTGCAATACTCTTCCAAGGACTAGTAGTTTCACCTGATTGTCCTTTGTCTCCTTTGTTACCTTGTGGTCCGACTGCACCTGTATTTCCTGTTTCACCTTTGAAACCAATGTCACCTTTTGGACCTTCTGGTCCGCCGCCATTGACTACTAGTTGATCGAAGTTATAGTTAATCTTCGAGAACTTGATACTATCGGAGTCACTAGGGTGTAGTATTTCTTGAATGTTAATGGCCATCTGTTATGACTTTATTTTTATCATAGGTCTAATTCTATAAGAATAACCTAATCTTTTATTATATATCAACCTAAAATTAAGGGGCTTTTGTTCGTGAGACTTAAATGTAAAGTTTGTGTCATTCATATAGCCACCATCATCTAGGTTTGCAATACTTGCAGTAGAAAGGATTTCTGAATATTTGCCCTTTATTCTGTTAGTATAAATTTTTATCATGTCTAAATTAAAAGCGTTTAGTAGGTTATTTTCTACATATAGTAACGCATCATCTTTAGTTGTAGTTTTATCACCCGCTGAATCTACAGGAGCAACAAACTTATTTAAAGAAGTCAACACGCCATCTTGGCTTAATAATTTCTTAACGGTTGTCGTGATATAGAAATCTATATACACCTTATTTTTATCTTCGAACACAACGACATCCGTTGTATTGTTATCATTTGCTAGAATTGAATCTTGTTCCTCTTGACTAAATACTTGATTTGAAGTAAATTCAAGCATCTCGTATGAATCTTTTACTTTCATAATTGTAGAACCTAAATAAGATCTTTCCTCTTTAGTTTCAAATGTTCCAGGCACTGCTTCGTTTACTCCTCCTGATAAAGACCTAGTATAATAGTTTTTATCCCAAGAAGATTTAAACACATTAACGTCTTTTTTGTCAATTGCAACTTCACCAATTAGTGGGTAAAGTGGCAGTTTATCTGTAGAGGTAGACAATTTAGTTACCGCAGCAGCATTAGACTCATTTACTTTTCTATAGAAGTGGTTTTTAATTATACCCCAAGCAGAATCATGATTTCCATTATCTAAAATAAACCCTAAGTTAAATGCAGTTCCACATCTATTGTATCTTTTATAGTAATCTCTAGCTAATTTAATTTCTTCAGCATTAGTTAAAGAGTGTTTGTACGCACTTTCTTCACGATTTATCTCAGTTTGATTTAATGAAGTCTGTAACGTATTTGTCTTAAAGTGAGTATACATATCTGTAAAAGTAACAATAGGCCTAGTATCTACAGTGTAGTTACCGTTATGTCTAACTAAGAATGGATAGTAAGTATCAGCAGAATATAGATTAAAACCAATTAGTCCCTTTCTTAATCTGAAAGATCTAGGTTTATCTTCATCTGGAACTGTAAGTAAACTAGCGTCTTTAATAATTTCAACACCATTCTCAAACTGTAACTCAAATCTATTATTTAGAGTAGTACCATCTTCGTCAATCGTTGTATATTTAATTGTACCATCGTTTAAGTCTAACAAGTCACTTACGTTTCTAACCGACAGTTGGTCTAAGATAGACGTAAATGCGTTCTTACCTCCTTGTTTGTATACATACTCTGCATCATTTTGAATGTAACCAGCAATATTAGAAATGTTTACTGGGTTGCCGTTTAAGTCTGTTGCGTTATCAGATAGTGTTATCTGATCTTGGTCATCAACAGATTTTATTTCTAACTCAATAGTAACTGGACCAGTTGAGTCTGTAATTGTAACTTGAATCTTACCAAACTCATTATCTTCATCTGAATTAATTTGATCTAAGAATTTAGGCTCTGTACCGTTTGAATGAGAAATACCCCTTACAACTCTATAATCAACTCCGTTTGGATTTGAAAAGTTAATATCGTTTAAATTCATCGCACCTTGTAACTGAACATCAGAATATGCAAAGTTTTCTAATTCAGTATTCCAAACAAAACTATGATTCATTTCATATAACAGTTTTCTATTTAAAGCTCCATCAATCCATAAATCATCTAAGGAAACGGTGATTAAGAATATAACAAACTTAAACTTCTTGTTTTGAATTATTTCATAATCAATACCGTTAGTATCATTAGCACCTCTTACTAATAATAGAGTACTAAACTTATAGCCGTTAAAATCTGAAGTCTTAACAAACTCCTTAGCTTTAGCATTTAAGAACTCTTTTCTATTCTTAAAGTCTACTCTAATTCCTTTAAATATTGTACTAGCAAACGACGCAGTATTACCACCGCCAATTAAAGTATATTTCTTTTGTAAATTTGTTTTAGTAAACGTCTTAATTCCAAACTCATCTTTAGTTTCAAATCCTTCAGTAACCATAAACCTATCAAAGTAATTAAACTCAGTACTCTTAAAGTATTCTGGTTTTATTTTAAAATCATTTACGAAATTTATATAACTAAAAGTGTTATTAAGATCTGTATTCTCAACATACGCAGGTAGATTATCCATATAGAACCACTCATGTGTCATACCCAATCTATCTCTCTCAACAGACTCAAAGTTTGGAGAAAAGTTAGTTTGACCAAACGCTTCGTTTGCATTTAGATAATAAGGTTGTTCTCTTACTGTTAAACTATCTTTTAATACCCACTTATTTATATTAGGAACTACTCTAGATCTTGTAGCAAATTCTTTTAAATTATTCTCTTGTAATCTATCGTATTCACTAAATAATTTATTTTCATTATATTCATCTTCAGTCTCTTCAGGTAGAACGTCGCTAATACCAGTAAAATAACTATATACATCGCCGATCTCATAGTCATTACCAAATACTGGCAGAGTATTCTGTGAACTTCTTTCAGGTTCGTAATTAATCTTTACTGCAGTTTCTAATTCTAACTCTTTTAACTCAGAATTTTCTATATCATAGAAATCAAAGTTCATATCGTGAATATCGTATGCAGAAAATAAACCAATTCTAGCTACGTTTTCAGCGTATACTTTTTGTTCACCACTTTCGATACTATTCTTTTTATCTAAGATTAATTTCTTGTAAATTGTATTAGGAGTCTTTATATCATCAACAATATCAATAATTTGATTAAAGACGCCCTCGTTAGATGTAGACAACATATCCCCTATCGAAATATCTGAAACAGAATCTTGAGTTACTAAAACTGATTTACCAGGTGAATTACCACCGTTCATATAATACACCTCATTGTTATCCGTTACGACTGTCGAGAGTCCAAGTAAACCATCGGGGTTATTTAATGTTCGTACATCTCTGTTAGTTAATTCAAGGAAGTCAATAGAGTTTAGGTTAGGTATTGTAATACCCGACTGTAAAAGCCTGTAACCACTTACTCCATTCTTAATATAAAACTCATCAGTACCTTCCTCTATTATAGCATCAAAATTAATAGGGTTACTATTAACACAACCAGAGATTGCTACTGCAATATCAATAGACGTCCCTTGAGAAGAAAACTTGTTACCATTAAATAAACCAGGAGATAAAGTATTATCTGCAAAGAAAGTAAACATTGTATCACTAGATTGTAATTGAGTAACTTTAGCAATAGAACTAGATGCCAATGGCTGCGTAGGATTAAATTCAACCTGTAAATCTCCGAGCGACGCATTTATTTCATTAATAAAAATCTTGTCTCCCGATGATGTAACAGAAATATTAGTATAAGTATTTAGATTACCTGCTATATTGTTAGCTAATAAGCCAACAGAATTTGGAATAACAATATTTGTTGTTACTATAGTTCCACCGTCGTTAATTTTTAAAGTCCAACTTTCGTTAGGTATTAATCTTAAAATTTTAATTTCGTATGAAGATTCTCTAGACTCAAAAATAGTAAACCTATCATTTACTGCCGGGGTATCAGTTACTTTAAATTTAACAAAGTCAAACCCTGGTGAGTCTTCTCTTACAATATCTATAGAATTACCATTTGGAGCAATCTTAATCTCAGAAGCAATTTTATTATTATCATCTTCTACTCTTATATTAAGAGCACTTTCATCGTATGTTGTTCTAGAAGATATTTTATAGAATTCATCACTTACACTAACATAACCTAAAGTAGGAGTTGATGAAATCTGTTTAAACGAAGGTATTGCAGATTCTTGAGACTCATTAATATATGAGTTTAAGTTTTTAAAGATAATATTACCACTATCTGCAGAACTTACATTACCATAACCAGAATCAATGTCATTTACATATAGCCCGAAGTATCTATTAATAGTATAATCAGACACATTGTCGTCGTCAAATAAGAATTCTAAATTAAGTAGATTAGCGCACGCTAATTTGTTTCTCTCAAAACCATCAGTTATCATAGCGTTAGCTGCAATTAACGGACTATCCATTCTGACAAAATCTTTATATAGATATTCACCTTTACTTGTAAATCCACCCTTTCCTAAATCAATCCCGTTAAAGCTACTCTTTTCTCTTCTTTCAAAATTAAATTGAACAGGTGTCTTGGGGAACGATTCTGCATTTACATGCCCTCTAATGTATTGCCCTAAAGCAGAGTCAGAAGTTAAATCAAATGTTTTAACAATTTCAGAGTTCTTAAGAATATCTTGCATGTTATCAAAGTTACCTCTTGTATCAAAATCCATTTCACCTACAGGATCGTTTACTCTAAATACAACAAATCTTTTAGGAACATCTTTATCTAACCAGATAGGTGCTAACATTCTAAAACCTTCAGCATGAAGTTTAGAATAGTTGTATGTTGTACCGTAATGGTATACCTCTTCTATTTGTTTATCAAAAGAATCCTGTACTGTAAAATCTGAATAGTCTTTTCTTGTAGCATACATTAAGTCTGCCGGAGTAAAACTATTTTTATAGAATTTATATAAGTCTTGTGAGTAGTCTCCTCTTGGATTAAGTGCCCATCTTTTATACTCAACAGATGCTAACTCTTTAGTTGCGTCAATAGATTCTAAGAATATTTCATCTGAACTATTAGCTACTATTTTAGCATTGGTCGATAATTTAGGGTTTGTTCTTAATAAAGGCTTAGATACATTATCTAGTGTATAATTTACTTCTAAATCAAAGTTAGGCTGAGTTCTATCTAAAACCTCAGCATTGTCTATTGCTGGGAATGTATAATTAGCCCAATCCCAGTTTACACCTGGTGATTGAGTTTCACATGAGTAACATATTAATGCCTCATCATCTGGCGATGTAATATTCCTCCAAGTAAGTTGAGCTTGGCTACCTAAACCTAAATCAACTGCATTAATAGAAACCGCTAATGCGTTTAAGTCTCCTCCAATAGAATCAACCGCTATTTGCATTTGACCTACAGCGTCTTCTATATTAGTGGCAACTATATAATTTGTATAAGTTAAACACTCTCCTGTCGCAAGTCTAATTTGAGATCTTACGTCTAAGTCTGTGCTCATCGATAGTATAAAATCACTAATATACGATACTCCAGTTTGAGTGTACTCCGTATAGTCTGTCATACCATCGACAATGTATATTGGGAAATAAGGTTCCCCTCCTGGTACTCCAGGGTCTAATTGGGCGTCGCATGCATAAAATGCATAGTAAACTGACCTTCTAGAACTGCTCTCCGCTCCAAGTTGGATTGATTGAGCAACTTGAACATTACCATTTGAATCTAATATATTTGATCTAATATCCCATAAGCCTGTTCTTTGATAATCTGCCTGAGGTCCGCCGACACCATCTCCACAACCACCTAGAACAGAAGTATTTTGCATTATCTCTAATACATTATTTCCATCGAATCCGTACCAGCCATAACTACCGTCAAATCCACTAAAATCATTATTATCCCATAATACAAAACCTCCATTATATTGATCTACTAAAATAGAACTAGTAAACAATGAGGAGTAGTTTTGACTATCTGCTGCATTTTCGCTAACAAAAATTAGAGGGGAATCTTTTGCTACAGTTAATAAATTAGGCATTTGATTAACTAATGATGAATCCCATCTAAAGTAAATTGTAACTAGTTCAAAATTAGCTTGAGATGCAATGTTCCACTGAGTCCCTATTGCATCACATACTGCAGATATATTAGTAGGATCTGCACTATAATAATAAACTTGTAACTGTTTAGTTACGTAATTTATAGGAGGTGTACATACAAATCTATTTGGGTTCGCCGCGTCATAATCCGGGTCGTTTATGTCAACTGCTATCCAAGAACCATCATAATCACTTTGATAATAGTTATTAGCTGCAGTTCCAGGGTCACCAGGTTCTCTATAAATACCAGATGCTAGTATATAATTTGTTGGAGCATCGTTGTTTGTATACTGGTTAGCATAATATTCTGAGGCGAATAACTGTCCAGGAGCCGGTGCTCCATTCTGATCTACCGCATTTACAACTTGTGATAGTGTTGCACCATCAGCTATGTTTTGCCATGCCTCTCCCGTTTGAACTTGACCTGCACAGAAATCATTTGAGTTCTCTGCATATTCAACAATTATTGGCCATGCCGCCCCACTCTGAACAGAACAGTTTAATATCTGTTCAATCGCACCTGAGCCAAGATTAAGCTTAACAGCTTTTACTTGTAAATTTCCATTGTTATCATAGCCTTCAATAGACATCCACTCATACCCACTGGTTGTAGGCTTAGTAACGCTTGTAGGCTGTAAGTCGTCATCGTCATAAATAAAGTCTCCTACTGCTATATCTCCTATAAAGTCTGTTCCATTTGGACCGGTCGAATAAAACTTGGTACCACTTGATGTAGACAAGTTACCCGATCTAGATAAATTACATACCGCCGTATCTGAGTTTGAAAACGTAGAAAACTTAAGAGGTCTATCTGCTGACGCACTTGCTGAAAATGCAAATGTAGTTGATGCAGATCCTCCGCTAAAACCATCGTTAGCTGTAATCGTAATACTGCCTCCAGCAGCCGATGTAGCAGTAACTGTTAATTGTCCTGTATTTGGATCATATACTCCGGTTATAGCACTGGGGTTTGATGCTGTTACTGAATATGTAAGTGTATGTCCATCTGGATCAGTAGCCACTGCAGATACAACCTCTGGAGTACCTGCTGTAAGACTAATAGTACCGCCGGGGTTGGATGGATTCCATACAGGTGGGTTATTACCAGGTGCTATGTTTTGAATCTGCACTTGAATTGGAGCTGATGTCTCCGGATTTGAATCATCATCTGTTACTTTATAGTAAAAAACATCTTCTAAAGCATTTCCACCTGGGTTTACATTTAATCCGCTATTCTGTGTATATGTAAATCCTTGTACGTTTGAGTTAGCAGCAATTTGACCATGGTTTAACGCCGCATTAATTTGAGCCAGGGTTTGTGTTGTACCACCCTGCTGCTGAGATAAGCACCATTCAAACGTTAAGTTAGCTTGGGATGTATTATCATCCGTGGCAAGTCTCTGGAACTGTGTATCGTTTGTAGTACCATCAGCTATTAAATTAATTGAGATTGCATTTCCAGTAGGCGCTTGGTTTTGGGGTTGGTTAATAGTAATAGTTGCAGTCGCATCAGCAGATTGACCACCGCCTGGATATGTGTTAGTACCATCTTCTGCAGTCCATGTAAATGTAGCTGTAGAAGGAGCACCTGTATTATCAGGTCTATAGATAACACTACTTCCAGATAATGTATGTGGAAATGTTGTTATATTATTACCAACCGTTGGCCCGCCAGTATCTCTTACAGAGCCAGTTAAAGGCGCAGTTAAAATCTTCCATGTTAATGGATCTGCAGGAAGAGTCGTGTCTTGTGTATGTTGTGAAAGATCTATTGTTACAGAATCATTACCCTGTCCATTTTGTGTTACACTAGCCGTTGCCGCTGTTGGCGTATCTAAATTCGGTAGTAAGTTAGGAGTAAGAGATGTATCGTTTATGTCAACATCATGTGTAAGACCTCCAGTAGTAACACCATTACTATCCGTAGCATCTAATGTCACGGTCATAGTTTCTACACCACCGTCTGTAAAAGCATCTGCTAATGGAGTAATAGTGACCGAACCGGTATCATTTGTAATAGTTATTGTTCCAGTTAGCGTATTGCCTGTAATATCAGAAGCGTCCACTCCTGTTATAGTATATCCTACTGTTGTACCATCTGGTATATTATTAGTATCTAATGTGAATTCAACAGGACTGCCCTCATTGACAGTCGTTATGTCTGGATCAAATGCATCATAAGATACTTCAACTATTGCGCTTACCATTCCAACATTATTTGGACTTACATACGCAACACCAGTGTTGTCATTAAACGGATAATACGTTGGCATGATTTGTATTGCCAACTGTCTACCTACCTGTACTGGGGTAAAAGAAGATGTTGAAGGATCGTAACTGGCTAAATTCTCCACGGCAAAATGCCATTGATCTTGGGTGCCTGTCGGGAATGGAGTTGTCCAAGCCTCCGGAGGTCCTGGTGTATAGGTAGTAAAAAGCGTATCACCTACCTCTAATACACCGTTATTAGCATTTGACAGGGCTATTGAGTTACCCGAAGCATCATTATATGTTGCAGCTCCGGAGTCAAAATATACATTTTGAGCATTACCACCTGCCTGAGCTATCGCCAGTTCAGATGAGCTTACTAAAAGTCCTTTAATTTTTAATTGTGCCATTCAGTTTTAAATCTTATTCTAGAGACATTTCCGTCTCTATTATATATCAAGATTATTATCTAACTAAATGAAGGATTATTGCAGAATATTTCTACGGCCAGTACCGGTGCCAACTTGTGTATACCATGATTGGACTGGGGTACTTACGACATCTCTAGTTAACTGTGCAGCTTTGATAGAGTTTCTATTTTTACCCTTTGGACTGTACTTAGCAAATACCTCTAAGTCAAAAGAGAATTGTTCACCAAATTTGTCGAAAATATCAAAACCAATTTTCTTAGTATAAGTTAAGTTGTTGTAGGCTAATCTAGCAAATCCTCCAATTCTACCAGTGTCTAGTTCTTCGTTGTTACCAAAGTAGTCTGTCATTCTATATTGGAATACAACCTCAACAGAAACCGCATTAGATGAATTATCTTTTTTAGGTTTTATTTCTTTTTTACTTCTTCTAGTATCGCCACCAACCTTTAATGTTTCTAAGTTAATCGGGTTCATATATAAGAACGCACCACAAGATCTACCACCTAATAAGTATTGGTCATTTTCTTCGAATGACATTTTAACAGGTCTTCCTAAATCTTCTGGAATAGTTGGGTCTGCCCATAAACCTTTTGCTTTTATATCTCTACCATCATGGAACGCTGTTTGTTGTTTATTTCCAACACGAGCACTGGTTAAAGCTGAATTATATCCAAAGAAACTAAATAGCGTAGCTCCAAAAGCCTGCGTTGCAGTTTTAGGCATTGAGAAAATAGCGCTGTTTACTACAGCATCCATATCTAAATTACTTTGAGCTGCAGCATCTTCCCATACATTTTCTAATAACGGGTGGTCTTTGTGTAGATATAAACCTCTGTTATATCCATAAAGAGTAATATCACCTACACTTGTAGTATTTACATAACTAGGATCCCATACACTAGCAGGGGCTAAGTTAGTAAATGAACCTGCCCAAATAAAGTCATTTGCGCCGTTAGTTATATTATATGGATTTGTCGGGTCGTAACTTAATTGATGTTCATAGTCACTAATATCATAAGGAAGTGTCGCTGTTTCAAGCGGCTCAACTATATAATGTGGATTTTGATTTGCAACATCCATATATCTACTATATACAAATTGACCTCTTCTTTGCATTGACTGGTATGGAGCATCTCCCGTATGTTCAATGTTACCCGAGTCTACATTCTGATATTGAATAGGAGCTAAATCATATTTACCTTCAGTTAAGTAGTAAGTATCACTTTCTATTTTTCTATCAGGTGCTTGACCTCCAGCGTCATTGGCCTCTAAACCGAATCCGTTTGTAGATTCAGTTGAACCATTTGTAGAAGATCTATAAGCAGCTTTGTTTCTATCACCGACAAGTTTAGAAACTAATTCTAGTTTAGTAGCTTTACTATTTTCTAATACTAGATTAAATGTTTTATTTACAATATGTCCTTTTCTAATTGTAAGGTCTGCAACTTCATTTATATAATACCCAGCAAACAATTGAACTGTTTGATCTTTAGCAATATTTGTTACAGTACCATCTTCATCTATAATCTTAACAACCAATTCACCAACTTCAGCTTCAACTTCACCTTTAAGTCCCTGAATCATAGCTTCTAGTTCTGCAATTTTATCATATACAGAAATTGGTTTTTGTTCTCCTGTTAAGAATCCAGATGCAATATTTGTAGCGGTATGCGCATAATAACTTTCGTTAGCAGTAAAAGAATCACCAACGTGAGTGTAAATACCTTGAGCAGTTAACTCCTCGTTCATTCTTACTCTAGCTAATTCCGCTAAGTTAGCTTCAACCGTAGCAGCAATATCTGCAGTGTCAATTTCTGCTTCTGGGAAAGCAACTGTCATCGACTCTGACCAATCAGACATGATTGGATTCTGAGGATAACCAGCTTCAGAGATAGATTTAATTCTAACCTCTACAGTTTCACCTTGACTAATTGCAATATCTAATTGATTGAAATTAATTTCTTGACCATCTTCAACTTTTGATGGTTGCCATGTAAACTTAGTAGATACTGAACCATCTGGCGCAATCGACTTAGCTCTTGGTCTTACTTTAGTTTTCTTTTCAATCCAGTTTGAGAATACTGCTGTTTTCTCTCTACCTGATTCTTTAAATTTAAGTTGAGCAGCCTCTCCTGATTTACCAGAAGTTGATAGGTATCTATATGCAACAATAAATTGTACTACTTCTTGGTCTGCAGTATCTGCAACCTTCTTAGCACCTGGTATTGACCAGAAACCTCTAATTCTGTATTTAGGAGTAACATTCTTAACGTTAGTATCTGCAGAAACACTTTGGATTTGATTTACAATAGAACTAAACATTTTAGCCTCAGAAGTTCTTTCTTCTATAAGAGAGTTTAACTCTGATTTATCTTTATCTCTTTGTACCGCAGACTCATATTTCTTAGTAGCAATTTCTCCACGCTTTTTAGAGATAGTTGAATCTAATTTTTTAACTGATTCATCGACTGTAATTTTATCAGCAGATAGTTTTGTAATCTTACCCTTAGCGTCATTTGCACTTAAGTGAGTATTTACCTGAACTACTTTAAAGTTTTCTGAATCTAAAACTGGAGCATCCGGAGTTACACCAATTGCAGCAGGAGGAATTGAGTCTACTTTTAATGCATCAATCATTCTACTGAAATCAGCTACATTCTCTTTATAGTACTCAGCTAGTGTAATTTTTACACCATTCTCTTGAGTAAGAGTTAATTCGTTTGTATAATAACCAACACCTGGGGACCAGTTTTCTGCTAATAATTTAGAATCAGCATCAATAGCCTTCATAAACATTAAGACTCTCTCATTGAATCCACATGGAACTTCAATTTGTAGATTGTTATCTTCATTCTTATAGATGCCAAGTGCATTAGCTCCAATCTTAATTGGTTCATAGCCCTCAACTAATCTAAGCTCAACCTGTCTAGTTGAAGAGTCCAGCTTGTTAATTACATATCTTGTGTTCTTTGAGCCGCCAGCGACCATTAATTCATCACCTACGCGTAGTAATTCAGTCTGATCTAGATCTTTTGATTTATCAGAGTAAGTTAGCTTGTCTAAAGTGTATAATTTAATTGCTGTCTTTTTAGTTACGCCATCAACTAAAACTTCTCTTTGAGAATTAGAAATTGATATGACATCAAACTTTCCAGTATATTGTCCAGTTCTGTATGGCATGTCTCTTAATTCTTCGTCAACAATATATGCAATATTATTATTTACTACATCTCTAATAGCAGTTAAATAATCTACACTCTCTTGGTTTCTATAATTTTCATTAAACCAGTCTACTGCAGTTTGATTTGAAGAATCAAAGATAATTCTTTTTACTAAAACTCTTTCAGTGTCGTTTGGAATTTGACCGCTTACATCGAAAGTAGTTTTAAGCATTGGGTTTAAGAAGTCTTCGGCAAAATAGTTTGGAGCAGTCGAAAAGTTGATCGGTCTTGCTACCGCAGTTAAATCATTTGCTGGACTCTTAAGAGCAGATGTAATAATATTTTGAAAAGTTCCATCTGGTAATTTAATCCTAGTTGTACCTTTACCTAAACCAGTTAGCGCCTTAAGATTAGTATCTAATCTCTGTAACTCTTTTTGCATAAAGCCAAATCCAGGTATAGATACTATTTTAGTACCCTCGTCAGTAAGTATTTCTAATGGAATACTTTTCTGCTCAGTAGTTACTGCTTCATTAATTCTTTCAAAAGTTTTTAATGAATTAGTGTTAAGCTCTAAGAGCTTTTTTAGTGAGTTGGAAATAGAGTTGTTTGTGTTCATATTATCTTAAAATATCTGCTTCAAATATATAATTGGATGGGTCCATACATACAACCTCAATGTAAGGAGTTGTTGTAATCAACTGCGAAGGCAGAATATTAGCAACTGCTTGATTGAATCCTGTAGAAGTACTCGTCCAAATTTTTATATTGTTTCCGTTAATGTCTATATTATCTAATGCAACTCTAAAGATCTGACCTTTCGACCATCCGTTAGTAGAATCATCAATGTATATATTCAGGTCTGCATTGAATACCCCAGAGCCTGTAATGTTCTTTAAACTTAATCTATTAGAGAAAGGTACCAACTTAGTCCATACACCATACTGGTTAGCTGCGTTAGGTTCAAACAAGTTGCTTGTAGATAATTGATTAACTATTACGCTAGAAGCAAGGTCCCATCTAAATATATCTGCAAGTACATATCCATCAACTGTATTGTTTACCTTAATTTTACCAGCAATTGATTTATCAACAGTAGTTCCCTTTCCTGCAAAAATTACATCTGTATTATATTGTAATTCTACTGGAATTGTACCGTCAATTAGCTGGTTGATTTTTGCATGTGCATTATTTACAAGATCTAGCAAAGCTGATGAATCTTGTAATTGTAATGAAGATGCTGTAAAGTCATCTTCTAATTCTTTAATTCTATTTTCTAGTGCAGAAGCTTGAGCTGTTCCTAGAATTATATTCTCTAAACTGTCTAATCTCTCTGTCACTTTTGCATATCTATTATTAGTCTGTAATAATAAGTCTGTTGCATTTTCTAGTGCTGTAGTCGTATCCATGAAAAGGTCCATCGAGAAAGTAGTAAAATCATTTACACTTGTCTCAACACCTACATTATCTAGAGATGAATTAAATTTAAGATTTAACTTTAATGAATAAGCGTTACCATTAAGACCGGTAACTTCATTTGGCTTAAATTTAATTTGTTCGTGAATTTTTGTACCAGGTCCATACGCATCTAAAATATCATCTAATATTAAGATACCATATAGGTTGGTAGATCTGTTTGCTGGAACTGACTGGCTATATAAATCATAGTAAACTAAAACGGCGTTAAATCTAAATTGTTGGCCAGTCTTTGCAAAGTCTAATAGAGACTTTACATCCGGGTTATTTTGAATTCCTGCATAAGATAGTGTGTCCCAATCAATACCTACTGAATTTGTACCATTTGTTGTAATATTGTAGAATCCTCCATCACCTAAATTCCAATCATCTACAACTGGTAAAAGATCGATATTTGGGTCTGGGTGGGTTTGTCCCTCTCTACCATTAATATTCTGAGAATTAGGGTCTAAATAAAGCTTGCTATTTGTTGTGTTATAGTCGTATGGTCTAAATAAAACCAACGGAGTATTACCAACAGACGTAGGTACATTAATGTAGACTTCGTGATATGTGTTACCTTGGTAAGCCACATCATTCTCTGCATCGATGCTACCTAAATACTTAACTACTCTATCGTAGTTCGAACCTCCTAGAATTGCGTTGTCGTTCTCAGCGTATGCTCCGACTGAAGATTCATTTGAATCTGTAGGTCTAAAGTCAATCGCGCCTAGTGCAGATAACCACTTAAAGAAAATCTTTTCAGCATCAGATGCTAAAATAATTGGATCGTAGTCATCATCCTGAAGTAGAAGTTCTTCCATATTTAAGGCATAGTTCTGGAAAGTCTGTGCCCAATCTACATTGGGTTGTCCAGCTACATAAGCCTGTCCTGATGCTTGCTTTAAATTCAATTCAAAGTCAATAGTATTAGAGCCGTTCACAGAGTCTGTAAAATCTGGTAAGTCTAGTAAAGCGTATTTACTAAACTCAAAGTTCAGATCAGAACTGTTAAACGCCCTAGTCATATCTCTTGCTGAAGAAGCAAAAGCATACATCGTGCCACCTTGTGGCTGTGGTATTCTAACTAAAGGAGTTGCCATCTATTAGGTTTCAGTTTAATTAATTTAAGATATAGTACAAGCGT
>Ga0181419_1000175_pt1 | contig 21968 bp, 42 predicted proteins | sample 42SPOviralmetaG_FD_130144 | JGI IMG/M metagenome (GOLD analysis project Ga0181419, IMG submission 130144) | Marine viral communities from the oligotrophic San Pedro Time Series (SPOT) site, San Pedro Channel, CA, USA - 42 SPOT_SRF_2013-04-24 | ecosystem: Environmental > Aquatic > Marine > Strait...
GCTTCCAATAGGAAATAGAAAGTCTTGTTTCTATTACCATACTGAAACGGCATAATCTTTGTCACAACTCTTGGGTTAGGATTAACCTTTAGAATACAACTATCAAGCCAAGTATCAACACCATCCATAACGAATACAATGTCTTCACCTGCTTCCATTTGTTCTTTAGCAAAGTTAATGAAGTCAAGAGAGTTTTGTTCACTCTTATCAATATCCATAATGTTATCCTTTCGCATTACAATTGGACAATATACATTGATTCGGTCTGTTGCATCATGGTGTTCAAACCAAGTTGATTCAACGCCTCTATCCCAATCAAGAACATAAATGTTCTTATCGGGGAAGTCTAATGCAATTCCAGTCTTTCCGGTCTTGGGTTCTCCCCAAATACCTAATACCATTCGTGCTTTTCGTTGCGCTCTTTTTTGAGCCATCAATTCTTTAAAATTTGTTTTTTCTTTCTTAATCCCTAGCAAGCCAATCACCTATATCATTTTCATTTATATTTACATTTTTACCATTCGCTTGACACCATGCCTTGATGATGCCGAGTAATTCTTTCTTCGATGAACAGACAAACCTTGTTTCTTTTTCTCCAATGTGAAACTTAACAAAGTATGTTTCTGCTATCTTATCATTTTCATTCCAAGTTAGAAAATCAACCTTTTGCAAATCTGCAATATAACTTTCTCCCTTTAGAATGAATCTATCTTCTATAATATCATTCATTTATTTTTCCTCCTTTAAGGAATGGGCTTTGCACCCATTTTGGCCTACATTCATTGGTGTAAGACTACACACGCACTTTACTATTTAAATATCAAAACCAATCAAATGATTCTTCAACCGGCGCATCTACTTCAACAGGCGCACCACGCTTTTCAGTTACAAGAACAGAAGAAACATTGATAGTTACAGGGTCAGCAACTCCATCAATCAATCGTTGTGATGTTCGACCAACAACAATTACAGTAGAACCAATACCAAAGTCAATATTTAGATGTTCGGGAATCCAACAAGTAGTCATGTTTGATTCATTATCATAATCGAATTCAGCATTCAAGTCTGTAATATTTAGAATGCGATTACCATTTGAAGTCGGCATCATATTCATATTACAAACTGTTCCACCAGTAATAACGAAACGGTCTTTGGCAGGTAGTGTTTGGCGAGTAATGTGCGCTCGGTCAATTTCTACCAATTCAACCATATGACTTTCAAAGTTTTCATTAAGAACACTTAACCATTCTACTTCTCCCATATCTCGATAATCTGAGTTATCGGGGTCTAAGTCAGCATTACGGATAAGACTGTCTTTTGTTGTCATTGTCATACCATATAGATTACTACCATCTTCGGAAGGAATCGCTACAAAGTGAACAAAGTCATAACAATCGGGAGTAAATGCTACTCCACCATCATTCTTATATGAAAAGGTATATCGCTTCATATCAGCACCATCTACACTTCCGTAGAAAATACCTGTTCTTCGCATTTGTTCCAAAGGCAAAGGCTTACCGTAACTTCGGTTTTCTCCGCCATTCATGTATGTTTTAGTATTATCCAAAGGAATAACCATTACACCATCCGGCATTTCTTCTGCACCGGAGGGTAAATCAGCGACCATTCGCTCTTGATATTCACCATTATGGTAACGGCTAATCATCCACTTACCTAAAGCATTCTTTGTGGCAACGGCTACATGTCCTTCATTCAAAGCATTATCCGAATCACGGTTGTATTCTTCTTTTGCTTTATTACGATTCCAAGACATCATATCTCTTGGTGCTTCTAAGGCAATAAAAACACCAAAGCATTTCTTTACTAAAGAATTGCTTCCGGTAGATTTCGGAGATTCACCTTGTTTTGCTCGTCGAACAACTTGTGCCGCATATGAACGCCATAGACCTAAGCCTAAATCGTCATTTACTTCCATGTTATTATCGGAACAAATTTCCGTATATTTTTCAGTTGCTTCCTCTACCGTCATTTTCAGGTATTGTGCGCTCTTTTCTATTTCTGCTTGCATTTTTTCGCTTAACATATTTTCACTTCCTTCTTCATATTAATTGTCCAACCATCCATGATAGTAATACTTTCGGAGTCATGGTAGTTGAACGGTATTCGCTTTCTCCGACTGTTCTTAACAGTTTATACTTGGTAGCATTATCCAAGCCATCCGAAGCAATAACAGCATTATGCAAACCTAAACAGATTTGTTTAACGCTTCTACCTTCATAGATTATGCTATGAAGGGTTGCTAGTGCTTTGTTTGGATTTTTATTTAAGATTTCGATTAATATTTCATTGTATTCTTTGTGAGATGATTCTATTTGTTTCGATAAAGAGAAGCCGGAAGACTTAGCCGCCTGTATCTCGGTTATCGCTCTACGCAAGTCTCCATCTACCTCATATATGAAGGTTGCTAATTCATCATCTGCAAATACAGTTACTTGCTCTTTTTGAAGCATTGATTTGATTACACCAAGAATGACTTCATTAGTAAGTGGCTTAAAATGATAATTAGCACACCGACTTTGTAGCGGGTGAATAATCTTACTTCGGTCATTACAAGTAATAATGAAACGAACATTATGTGCATATCTTTCCATAATGCGCTTCAATGCGCTTTGAGCATCAACCGTCATTCCTCCTAATTCATCCAGTAGAATTACTCGAAAAGGCACATCTCCAATTGTTCCACTTTGGGCTACATTCTTAATTGTTGTTCTTACAACTTCAAGTCGCCTATCATCGGAAGCATTTACTTCTACAAAGTTATCATTAAAACAATCACCTAAAATATCTCTCGCTAATGCAATTCCAGATGCAGTTTTACCTGTTCCTGCATTACCAAACAATAATACATTTGGCATATTTCTTTCTTCAATCCAAGTAGCGGCATCCATTACAAAATGTTCTTGCCCTACAATATCTCCTATCTTCTTTGGTCTATATTTTTCTGTCCATAACATATTTATTCCACCTTTAATTCCCAAATTACCTGCTTCGTTTCTTTACAAAAGCCTTCTTTATTTGCAACACTTCGCATAATGTTACACAATTGGTTCATAGTAGGTGCATCTAAACGCCTATTAGAACGCTTAACTTTCTTATATCCAATTATTTCACCATTTACAGTAATCTTTCTTGTTCCTCTAGTAGATTCGTCATCTTTCAACCTTGTCATAATTTGACCTGTTGTTTTTGGCCCTTCTTCTAGAATCGCTCTAATTCTTTTTTTATTATTTTTATTTCTACTCATAGGTAATCACCTAATGTTTTTTGCTGAACCCTTATTGGGTCAGTCTTTTTTCTTCTTCTCTTTTCTCCTAATCCAAGTATTCGACAATCGCCATTGTTAAGTTTAGTTTTAGCAAACTCTACAAACTCTTCGTCTTTCTTAAACTGCTTGAATAGTCGTTCTTCTCCACTTTTAATTCCCAACCTTTTGATTAGTTTAGGTTTCTGTGAATACTTGCCTCTCTTTGGCATTGATACTTGCCCGAATGTTTTACCACTATGGGTATATGCCAACATCTCATAAAAATAAGACAAGGGCCATCTACGCTTTACTACACTATCAATGAATACTATTTTGTTTGGGTGCATGTTTTCAACCAACCAAGAAAGCATTTGTGTATCTGATGGTTTATTATACTTCAATATTTTTGCCATCAAATCTCTATCTGTTTCCTTTAGATACATTGAAACTAAACTGTAAGTGTCTTGTTCCATTGACAAAGGCTCGCAAGAGCGTGGTGCTATTTCTTGAATAGCATTTAGTAAATGTTTAGTTGAACCTGCTCTTTTGATTTGACACATACTCTTAATGTCTTTAGGCACTGACTTTTCGTTGATAGAAGTAATTATAACTTGCCCTCGATACTTTCTAAGAACATTGAGTATCTCATCTTTCTTCGGTTTAATGTGAATGTCCTCTATGATTATACCGTTTTCTATTGACATCGAACCTAATTCTCTAATATTCATTTCGTTAGCATAATACAATGCGGCATCCGGCAACCATTCTTTTGCTTTAGTTGTTTTTCCCGTTCCCGCTTTACCAGTTAAGAGTATTGGCCTTTTTATTTCCATTGTTGTAAATCCCATAATCAAACCCCTTTCAATTCAAATAATTCTTCTAAGCCGTCTAATTGTAAGTGCCTATCATTGGCTACAATATCTACTGCTTTCCTAAATACTAGCCATTCATCCTTTGCATCCGGTAAAGTCTCAGGAATTAAAAGACATAATTTATACAAGTTTTTAATTCCACCAATCCTAAGAATTGGTTTAGGGCGGCTCTTATGTTCAGTCTCCTTATAGGTAGTGCCTATTTGGTGTTGTTCTAAACTTCGTTGAATCGCTAAAAGAAACTCAGCGTTTGCTCGAAGATTTACCCTAAGCCTAACTCTATAACCAATTTGTGACTTATCATTTCTATCTAAGTAAATATCAGTCTTAGACATACCGAGAATAATACCAATCAACATATCTTTACTAAACACACTTATTCCTCCTTCTTTGCATATTCGTTCTGTGTGGGCCAATAGCCACGAACTTGCATATTAGTCTCCAACCAATAAATATCTCCTGCTTGGATTGTTTTTGCACCTCTACGCATAGCATTATGTTGTGCATTGATAATGGCATTACGAATTCCTGTATCTGCCCATTCAGATAATAGTCGTATTGCTGAATTACTAATCGACATTTCTACTTCTTCCTTTGCTACTTTTCTTACACTGATTTTAGTTTTTACTTTAAACTCTTCCACTGGTTCAGGTTCAGGTGTAATAAAAACGCCATTCTCAAAATACGGAACTAATACTGCTTTCATTTTCTTTGGTCTTCCCTGCGTAGTAGTTATGTCTTTTAAGTGTGCATATCCTTCCGTGTCAATTTTAACACAAGAATATGTCTTAAAATCTATTACTGTTAATCCTCCTACTTCTATCATATTAATCTCTCCACATCTTCAATAGTGTTTATGTCTGCTACAAACTTATCATTTCTAATTCGTTTCATTCTAGGGAATCGCAAACCTATATTTCCCTTTGCATCTCGGCTAATTAAATCAGCCTTAACTTCCAAAACAATTCGAGGAAGGAATACATACCTTCCATCATTGTAAGACTCTACAACCTTACGCAACTGATTAGTTAAACTAATCAAATCGCTATCAGTAAACCCACTACCAATAGAACCAATGTTAGTAAATCCACTTTCGGACTTAACGCCCATCTCAAAAGTTCCGAATACATTTGCTCTACGACCTTCTCCGTAAGAAGCCGCAAGAATAACAACATCTAATTCAATTTGAGGCGGTTTGTATTTAGCCCAACCTGTGCTTCTTTTACCTGCTTCATATGGTAATGTAGTGTCTTTTACAATAATACCTTCAAAGCCATCGTTAATTGCATTGTTATAGAATGCCATAATGTCTCCGTCTTTTTCCATTCTGTGCGCTTGGTCGGGATTAGACTTGAATTTCTCTAATCGTTGAGCATAAGAAAGATTCATAATAGTTTCGCTTTCCCATTTCAAACAATCGAAAATAACCCATCGAACCGGCACTCTTTCCATAGCCTCGGCATGGTCTTTAGAATGCACTCTCGTTCCCATTTTCTTGTGTTCATCGGGGCTTCCGTCTTCCTTTATCGGGTAGATTTCGCCGTCGAATATGGCTTGCATAACCTCATACTTACTTACTTGTTCTGCAACATCAGCAAATTGGGCAGTTACAATATTACCTTTACGATTAAAAATAATTACATTATCTCTATTCTTATGAATTTGATAACGATTGCCGTCATACTTATAATCAACAATAGGTTTACTAGGCCATTTCTTCATAGGTATTTCCTTAGCAAGCATAGGTGAAATAAACTTTCCATGTGTTAAATCACATGGGGGTTCTTCATCACGCTCATAATAAGAAACTACATCTTTGATAGAATTGAAATTACAGTGTTTCTTAACAATTGATATTTTCTTATTATAATGTTTGGCTATAATCTTTTTAACTACTCCATCACGCAAGCCATTACGGGTTGTCTTTAACCAGTAACGAATAAACCATTTTGCTTCCAATGCAGATAAACCTGCTAAGAAGAAGTCAATAGTTTTATAGGCATCCGAATCAACGCCTCCACAATCTAAAGAAAGAATCCTATGAAATGTAGCAAGGTTATGTTTTGTTTTAGTTACAGCCGATGTATCGAGATAATAAACAGCATCACCTAAATCATCATGCACACTATATTCTTGTTCAATTTCATCATCAAATCAATCATACATTTTAGTAAGCCATTTCTTAGCCTTTGCTAAACCAATATTGTTTGATGGGTATTCTTGGGCTAGAATAGAAAAGAAAATATCTTTCTCTTCAAAATTCTCCAGTGCCTTCGAAATTGATGTTACTTGTTGTGTTGGAGTCATTTCCTCCGTTGCTTCCAGTAGTCTTGTCATTCTCGTCATTGTCATCTATAATCACTTCCATATTTTCGTGTATTTCTTTTATCAGTTGTTTTAACAGCCTACTGATGCGCTGATTCATTTTTTCGTTGTTTTCTGCATATGCCCACATTAGTTGTGAGATATATACCCAATCATTCTTCTTCATCTAAACCACCCAAAAGCCGTGTAAAATTAATGTTCATCATGTGAACTGCGTTGGCTTCTTGCATTTTATTTATTTGCAAAAATTTATCAGCCATAGTCATTAAAGTGGCTTGTGTAATATATACTGCATACTTAGACAAATTATCATCTGTTTGTATTTCCCAATAGATTACAAAGGTTGCTTTAATGTAAAGGTTGGCTTTACTCATGGTAGCCTGTTGTTGATTAAACAAATCTAAGTATCTACCGGATAATTTCCTTCGCATATTTTTTGCCCATTGATTCATGGACTTGTCTGTTTTCCAATGTTTTTCATAATTCATTCTTCTTCATCTCCATTTATGGCAATTCTTACGGAAGCCATCAATTCCAATTCTTTCTTTAAGAAGGCATCTAATTCCATCTCTAGTTTTAGATATGCCATATTTACATGGCTAGTAGTTACTCTACAACCGTGACCTGTATTTGGTGCTTTAATCATTTGGTTATCAACATACGCCGCAAACAAATCTATAATTGCACTTGCCTTCGTTCTAAATCTATCTACCGAACCATCGGCATATTGTCTCTTTGGATTAGCCAATCTTAGGGCTTTTCTTGCCTGTTGATAGGGAATCCTATTTTCTTGATATTCTCTTTCTTCACTCATCTAAAACCCTCTTTAATACATTTAATAGTTTCTTTGCTTCTTCCATATTCAATCGAATACCTTTCCTTGTAGGCTTTGATAAGGTGTGCCAACGAATATCCAAGACTTCGATATTATAATATTCACCTGTTTTGATTAGGATTTCATCCTTTTCATTTCTTGCAATTGTTCCTCTTGTTTCAAAATCATCACTCATTAAACCACCCCTGCTTAAACTTGTCTAATTCCTTTCTTGAAGTAAAATACTTTGGTGATTCTAAATCATCTAAGCGATTTACAATCCAACAAGCACCACCCAAAGACGAAACTTGAACAATTTCATATTGCCCATCATTTATATTAACTACTTCAGTAGTGCTAAACTCAGGAACAAGCCCATACAATTTAGTTATTTCTTTTGCTACTTCATGTATGTTATCCACAACATACTTAATAATATGCGCCCTTTGAATAGGAATCTTCGGTGCAACTTTAATTGATAACTTACCCTTCAATCCACACACTTTACATTTGTTTCCTTCGCAAATAGGGCAAGGTATTTCCGCATTATGTGGGGCAGGTAGTGTTACGGTAACTGCTCTCTTTTTCATTTTTTACCCCTCGACTTCAAATCATAAATACAATTTACGCACATACCATAGTTTTTCATATAATGGGCATTCGTTTCTTCTTCACATTTAGGACACTTCATATTTATTCCTCCCCTCTAAAATAATGGACTGTTGCCTTATAATTTGTCTTAACTGGTTTATTAGTTGCATTGCTAAGAAATACCTTAGAATAATTCCTAGCGAGGTAGTATTGTAATTCACTCCTAGTAGGCATTGTAGATTTATTAGAAGCACTATTATTTTTTCCTGCTTGTTTGAACAAATCGTCTAATATTGACTGAAACGGTCTTGGTTCAGAAGTTATTACTTCATCTATATTTTTTACCGCCCATTGGCTTATTCCTCTAATTCCCATATTTATTCCTCCAATAACACAGCAACTTCAGTAGTCAAGAATAATGAAGCAATTGAGATTGCCGCATTAAAACTTCCCTTTGTTACCTTTACAGGGTCAAAGACACCTGCATCCCACAAGTTTTCATATTTTTCAGAAAGGGCATTGTAACCGTAGTGAGGTTCACTTAAATTATAAGCCAAACCACTTTTTCCACTATTTTGCAAAAGAACAAGAGCAGGTTTAGATAACGCATCATAAACAATCTTATGTCCAGTCTTCTCAATTGCTAAGGCATTTCTTGCATTTAATAGACCAATACCACCACCTGTAATGATACCTTCGGACAATGCCGCTTTTGTTGCATTCAAAGCATCATCCAACCTTTCTTTCTTTTCACGCATTTCCATAGAAGAAGAAGCACCGATTTGAATAGTAGCAATACCACCACTTAAACGAGAGATACGCTTTTTCATACGCTTCTTATCGAAATCATCATCTAGTGTTTCAAACACTGACTTGAGAGTATTGATTCTCTCATCCGCAGAATTGCCACCTATAATAGTAGTAGTCTCCTTTGTAATAACAATCTTTTCACAAGAACCTAATTCTTCCTTGGTAATCAATTCTGGGTCATCCTTACTTTCGTCAGTATAGAGGCGACCTCCAACAATAGAAACAATATCACCCAATTCATCCAATTGAGCATCTCCAAAATTAGGAGAAGTAACAACTGCTACTTCAATTGTCTTTTGAAGAACATTCATAATAATATTATTCAAAGCACTTCCATCCATTCCTTTCACGAACATTACCATTGGTCGCTTCTCAACCGCCGCTAATTCTAACATTGGTAGAATATCACTAAAGTTTTTAATCGCTAGATTAGAAGTAAAGATAAGAGGATTATTGAATTGAACCTTACCATCTTCACCATTAGCCATTAAATGACTCAAATACCCTTCATCAATTTCTAATCCTTTACGGACAACTAAGTTTGTTCGGTGACTATTTGATTCTTCTACTGTAATAATACCATCTCTTCCGACTTCATTAAGTGCCTCTTCAATTAAACCACCCAAGTAAGAATCATTGTTTGCCGCAATTGTAGCAACAGAAACAATATCGGCATCTCCAACATCTACTGCCATCATTTCAAGTGCTTCTACAATAATTGCCTGTGCTTCATCCAATTCCTTACGGAGTGTATGGAGGTTTGAAACATCAGCATTATTGATTTGTTCACACAATGCTCTTGCTATAATACAAGCAGTTGTTGTTCCATCACCGGAATTATCCTGTGCTTTACTCGCTAAGTTTTGAACCATTTGAACGCCCATTTGAACATAGGGGTCAGCATGTGATACATACTTAGTAATGGTAACACCATCGTTAATAATAACTGGTGGGTTTCCTTGAAGGATTACCGTTTTGGCTTGTGGGCCAAGTGTCGGTAATACTGTATCGGCTACTAAATTAATTCCTTGTAATAGTTTTTCTTTTACTTCGTTTCCATGTATAATCATTTCAATTGCCCCCTAAAGAACTTTTCATATTTTTCCATTATTTGTCTTGCCCTTAATGGTGGGCCATCATTCATTTCTTTATAGAATAACTTAATTAACTCAATCAAGTATTCTGCATCTTTGTTATGTTTGTCTGTCATATTAAACCCTCAAAAACTTTTACCATGCATATATTCTCTATTTTGGTTATATTCAATTTTAGCAATAATTGCTCCTGCAATATCTAAATCCTTACCAAAAGAATAATCCATAATTCTAATTATGACATCTGCCAATTCTTCTTCAAGCGAAGAAAACTCAATAATCTTATTGGATGAAGGGTTTCCATCTCTAAGAGCCTCAAGTGCTTCACTGACTTCTGCGTGAATTAGTGCTATTCTTTCACCATCATTCGGAGTTTCCTTCCAGAAACCGTGATTAACAGCATTAGTATAAACCTTCTTTGCTATCTTATTCCAATCTTTTTCAAACATTATTACACCTCATATCCGTAAATCTTCGTAAAGGGAACAACAGTTAAGTGTCCAATAGTCTGATACTTTGTTCCAGTATTATCGAAATAGACAGTCTTACCGATTAAGTATTTGTAGTCATCACTTGTAGATAAGCACTTTCCTTTGTTATCCGATTTCATTACAATGCCACTCCTACTGGCTTGTTCCGTTTCAATAAGAATCCATTCTCCACAACCTTTCAACATCATTCTTCTTCCTCCTTTCCTACTCTATGGTGTGGATAATTAGGTAATTGTGAACCTAAAGAACGAATTGTTGCCCACAAATGGTCTCTCGTGTCTTGAGTATCAGAATTAAGAGCCGCATCTACCGTAAATTGCATAGCCTTTTTAATATCTAAACTTTTCACATCAGTGTCATTATCTAAAAAGTATTGAACCTTTGCAAGTTTCTCATTAAAAGCAATTCTTAATTTAGCCAGTCGTCTTTCATTTTCAACTGTCCAATCCTGTAATGCTTTAGGGTAGTATTCTTTTAGCCAACCAATATCTATTGTTACTGTTCCAAATATTTTATCCATTATTCTTCCTCCTCAAATCCTGCAACTCGCACCCAAGCCCTATTCATATTTCTATCAACAAAGGTATAGATATGTTCCTTGTAAAACTTATCCATCTTTTTAGTGTGTTTACCTGCTGTATTCCAAGTAACGCCATTCTTACCCTTTGGTATGTTATTATCGTTAGGGTGTTGTTGTTGATGGCGTTTATGTCTTTCAGTGAGAGTAATCTTTTCATATTCTCTCATTGGTATCTCTTGCATCTTACTTGCGTTTCTATCTCCTATTTTCATTCTTCTTCACTTCCTGCTTGTGTTTGTATTCGGTAACTTCCGTCTTTTTCTTTTATCTCTAAACTGTTTCTTTTGGCATTAGTCCAAAATCCATAGTGTTCATCTCCACCAATGACATATGCTGTTTGCATAACTGTATTAAATGTATTTACAGTAGTCCAATCTGTTCCGCTAAAATAAGCCGAACCGAAAGGATGAGTGTGAAACCAACACTTCATAGGCAATTCCATTCCCTTTGGTGGCATAGGAAAAGAAACATAGCCGCTTGTTCCCGATGAAATGTGCGCTCTATTCTTAGCATCAATTACTACTTGAACTTCAAGGTTTGGTAGCATTTGAGTAGAAGCATACCAAATCGAGTAATGCCATGACTTAGAGTGTATTGCATCCTCTCCGTTCATATCAAACTCTTCAATCCAATTGTTCTGCAAGAAAGAAATTATTTCGTTTCTTGCTTCTGCGACCTGCATTTGATATTCCCAGTCAATATCATTAATTCCATATCTTTCTTCATTTTGTGCGCTTTTTTCACTCATTCTTCCCATTTCATTCACCTCGTAGTTTGTTCAATTTTGCCTCAAGTTTTGCCGCCTTGCGTTCCTTCTTGAGTTGTTTTCTTGCCATTTTAGCCGCCTTCCGTCGCTTAAAATACCCGTTCTTATAGGATTCTATCTCTTTAGCCTTTCGTGCTTTAATGAAGACACTGGCTTCCATAAGTAAAGACATATGTTCAGGTTGTGCGCTTTCAAAAAGAGACTCAAGCCGAGATGCAATAGTCCCATAGTCTCGGCCATAACGCTCTTTTGCTTCCAAAATAGACAATTCATAGAAATTACAAAGCAAATCAAAGTCTTCTTCTTTAGACCATTGATTTTCTGTCTTATTAGCGACCTTCATTTTATGTAACTTTGTATTGGGGCGTTTCTTTGCTACGATTTTGGTATTGGCTTTTGCTTTTTTCCTAAGAGAATAGTAACGCTGCTTTACGGCACTTTCAGTCCTATTGGGTAATTTTAGTGCGACTGCTGACATAGCACTATGACAAGATAGAATCGCATTATTTTCTGATTCTGTCCAAGGAATATTCTTCATTCCCTTTCTACTCGACTTAACAGTATTTACCTGCAATTCTAAAGACTGAATCCTTTCACTAGCCATATCCTTAGTAAACTCCCCACTAAAAGACTTATCATAGAGTTGGTCTTCTAATGTCTTTTTTAGTTTCTTACTACCATTAGGCAGGGTTAGCCCTGCAATATAACTGCATTGTTTTCTTGTTGCTGGTTCATTTTTCCAATTCATATTTTCACTTCCTTTTTCTTCAATTAATTCATCCATTTCTTTTTTTCTTTTGTGATACTGATTCATAGCATTCTTAACAGTAGTTGTAATATTAAAGTGCTGTTGAAGCCTACGGACAATTTGAGACCACTTAGCCTTTTTAATGTTCCTTTGCTCTGTAATATAATCTACAACTTCTTCTGTCCAAATGGTTCTTACTTTTCTTATTTTCTCACTCATACATTCACAACCTTAAAATCACTTACTTCTTCCTTATTGAAATATCTTTGAATCCACTGTGCGCCCATACCTGCTATTGCTATTTGCATAAAGTGAACATTCTTATTTGTTCCATCCCAAGAATCGCCTTGGCAACTAAACGAACCATCTTCACCCATAAGCAAAGTATCGTGCATTTTAACATCTGCCATATGGCTAACAAGGGCGGCGTTCCTGCCCTGCGCTCGTAAGTCCAACCATTTAATACTTGTGTTGTATAAGGTTCGACGAACACTCAAATTATCAACACAACAGATAACCAAATCAAATCCATCCATTTGCTTTGCTGTGAGAATAGGAAACTTAGAATAATGATTGACTGATTCATACTCATTCATCATTACACTAGCCTTATTCTGCCCAACATGACCTTTCTTAAAGTTTTGATAGGTTAAGTTTTTTGTTTCAACTGAATCGGGGTCTGCAACAGTAATGTTGTATAGTCCGACTTTATCTAAGTATTGAGTCAAGAATGACCCAATTCCACCTGTTCCAATTATTAGTATTTTTCTCATACTCCCAACTCCTCTTCATTTAGCATAGCAATAATCATCGCATCAAACTTTCTATAATCATTAATTCTATTGCAAAAATCATAAAAATTAGCACTGACGGCATTCATTACTTGATGTTCAATGTCTTCCATAAGACAATAATATTCTCCCGCCATCATTCTTTCTCTAAACAATTCCCATTCTCCATAGGATAGTTCCTTTTGATGATTAAAAACATATTCATAATCTACCTGCCTGTCAATTTTTGCAGCATTTACAGCGATTTTTTCAATGTCATTTAATGCTGTTTTTTTCGATTTCTTCAGCGTTTCAATATCTGGCGCATAATTTTCTTTATCTATTTTTCTCATTAGTATTCCTCCTTATCAATTTCTTCTGCAAGAAATTCTCCTTTATTTAATCTAATAAATCTTTTTTGCTTGCTTTTCAAAAACTTTGAATAAAATTCAGAGTTTAGAATAACTCCATCAAGTTCTTCAATATGATAAGATTGAGCATATCTGAAAATAGTCCACCAATCAGCATCTAAATTAGAGTTTTTATGAATCCATCTAGCAATAGTTTTTAATGAATATCCTTCCATTTGCTTTTCAATTCTTTCAACCATACATTCTTCGCAGTAGTCTTTACTGCCTTCACTATGGTATATCTCTAATCCATGTGTTTCACATGGTATCTTAATTTCTATTTCTTTCATTTTTATTCTCTCCTTTCTAATTCACTTATTTGTTTGCCTTTTACTTGGGCACAAGTTTTTAATCCAATTAAACCTAAAAGGTCTTTGGTTTGTTTCTGTATTGCCGACCAAGAAGCATCTGTCTTCTCGGCAATAAGCGTCAATGTTATTCTTGGATATACAAAGATGTTCTTTGAAATCCAACAAATGCTTTCATAGTAAGCGTTTCTTTTATTATAGTCGCTACTATTAACTATTCTCTCAAACATTTCTAAAGTTTCCATACATTGAGAAATGAAAACAATATCATCTGTTATTTGATTGGCTACTTTCTTTAGTAAGTATTGGGGGTCGGCTTCCATATGTCTCATTCTACTACCATAATAGGTAGATATTCTGCGTATCAAACGATTCAATGACTTTCCCGAACAACTAAACTCTTCACTCAATTTTCTAATCTTGATTGGAGTTTTATTTTCTTTCATCACAAACCACACTACTGCGGTCGCTCTTACTTCTAATGAAACTCCCTTGAATATATTCTTAGAATGCAATTCTCTATACACTTCTCCTACCCTATCTCTAAGAGTAGTAGTAGAATCAAATACATTAGAAAGAACCATTTGGCACATTACTACGCCTTTCTTCAGGTGGTTGTCTTTATCACTATATCTATTGTGGATATGGGCCATTTTCCCATTACCAGAAACAATGCTACCTAATCCTGTTCTTTCGGAAGATTTTAACAATACTTCCTTATCTACTGACATTTGCCGCTCTTCAAACATTTCAGTTACAGCGATAAGGCCGCATTCTACACAGGCGGTTTCGCCCATTACTTCATCATATTCAAAATTACTTGTGTTGCACTCTAAGCATTTCATCAAAATCCATCCTATTCGTATTTTCATCTGCGACTAAATATCGCTTAATTGTATTTACTATTTGTATTGTATGAGTATCATTAATTAAGGCTAATGCCCTTGTTGCGAATTGGTCGCCAAGAGAAGAACCCTTTGCCATATTATCAATACATATTGGGCCTTTCCATTGCCAAACACATTCCGATAATGGTATTGGCATGTTATTTTCATCAGTTTTAGGCTTTGGCTGACAAACAAAAGTAGATACCATTTGAATATCGCTCTTGTATTCATTAGCATTTAGTAGCCAATCGTAGCCTTGTCCTTTGATATAAAGAGACTTGGGTTCTTTTCCTTCCATGACTAAATGAAGATTATTTGGCGATTCTTCTACTAATTCATGTAGCAATTGAATCGCTCTATCTTCTACAATGTCCTGTTGTCGGTTCTGTCTTAGGAATTGACGCATTAATTCTAAATCTGAATCAGTTGGTTCTTTCCCTAACAAGTAAGTATATAATCGCTTAATTCCCATATGCTTAAACTTACCTTGTTTCTTGTCATGTAAGAAAAAGGTGCAAAACTTATCTAATTCTTTATTAGGAATGCTTGCCCAAACGCCATCACTTATCTCAATAGCGCATTCTTTTTCTGAAATCTGCTGAACATTCAAGCGAACATCTACTTTCTCAAAATTGACATAATAATGAAATGGCACTCTGTTCTCAAGACAATACTTTACATTCTCAGATAAACTTAAAACTTTCATCAAGGATGACATTAACTTAACTGGTGATTTTTCACGAATTGCCGAAACTGTTACTCTAGCCAAGGCATTGGCAATAGTGCTAGCCGATTCGGATTTACCATTCAATCGAAATCTACCATTAGTGCGTTGTAATGCTATCGGTAGAGACTCTATGTTTATAACAATGGGTTCTGACTTAAATCGAATTCTAGGTGCGTTGTAATGCACTTTCTTAGCCAATGTTCTTTTCCAAAACTGAACAAGACCCGCATGAATTGGGTCTTTTTCATTCCTTTGATATTCGACCTTGTATTCCCAACCACTACTATAATTAATAATACTATTACTGGTTACAGTAACAGTGGGGTAGTATTCTCGACTATCATCTGGTTTTCTTATTCTTATTCCTATTCTATCCATAATCTTCACATCATATATATATTGTCATGTTTAATTTTCATAGCACAGTTATCGTGCATTTCTTTTCTAATTTCTTCTGGTATTAGCAACTGTTGGCCGCATATGCGACAAGAGGTTGCTATTCTTTTTTTGTAAGTCCTATGACTTGTTGTATAATTGGGGTTCTTTTCTTTCATGATTTCCACCTAAATGCTATTTTGCAGACCTCGCAATTGTAGTCGCATTCGTCTTTGTTATTTTCGTGATAGATAAAAGCATTTGCTCTTTCTACCAAATGCTTATCCTTCCAAGTATCAAAGCCCAGTTCTATTGCCTCATCTAATTCCCATAAAGCAGTATTAACACTTTGCTCAATTCTAAACAATCTGTCTTCCTCCGGTAACTCTTCGCAAACTTCTAAGGCTAATAATATTTTTCCTTTGCTATCTTTTGAAAATTGATTTAACAGCGACACTACCGCTTTCTTATAGCCCGAATAGGGTAATTTTCTATAAGAAAGCGGGCGAGGCAATTAACCACCTCAAATATCGCAAAGTCCACCGGCACAAGCAATTTCGCCGGATAAATCAGTATTGTCTTCACTTTCGATTACCTTAGTTAAATCAATAGAACCAAGGAGAGCATACATATCATTGTATTGTTCCTTACTAATAGTCTCAAATGGTGCTTGTTTGTATGTTCCACCATCATAAGGAAGAACAGCCAATCCATTGTAGTAATGGCGGTTAAACCACATCCATTCTGCAACATCATCCCATTCGTCTTCTTTGATTGAAATAGTCGCTGAAACATTATGAGTGTTCATTCCATCAACATGCCCATTATTAACCCACCTAATACTAAATTGTTTCACCCTTTCAAGTAAATCAAATACACTTTCTTTTCGAGTGATTGCATTATCTGGTGCTTTTTGAGGAATACTAATTACGGCTTGTTCTGTTGGATTGAAATACTCATCCTCCACTAATTCGGGATGATTGTTTGCCAAATAAGAATAAATTGCTTCATTCTTTCCAACTCGAACACGACGAATATAATACTCATCGTGCCAAGCATGTATTCCCGAAGAAGAACCTAATACAAGAGAAGTTGTTCCTGCGGGCTTAACACAAGTTACTCTACTAGCAGGATTAATTTGTAGTATTTTAGCAACTCTACGGTTCTCTAATTTTGCTTGTAGAGAAGCCGATTCAATATCCAATTTCTCAACGATATTAGATGCAATACCTGTCATTGACACACCCAACAAAGAGTCTTTCTCAGTAGTCTTTCGCCAAATATCTCTCAAGTAGTGAAAATCAGTATATCCTGCTTGTAGTGTTCCTAAAAACGAAGCCGCTTTAACTCGGTCTTCTAAATCCTTTTGTCCTTCAATGTTTGAAGCATTTACTTCTGTCAAATTACAGAATTGAAACGGCCTTAGTGCAATTTCACAACATGGATTTGTTCCCCAATCTTTATCATTACTAAAATAAATTCCGGGTTCTCCACTACCACTCAATTGTATTCTTTCCCAAATAGACATGAAAAATTCTTTATTGATTCTATGTCTAAGTAATACTGCTGAATTATTTGCTCTTCCTCGTTGTGGGCTATTTTCCCACCAATTACCGGATTTGCAAGAAAGCATCTTAGCATCATCAGCACTAAATAGGCTAATCATAGCCGCACGACGAATACCACCTGCTAATACTGCATCAGCAATATGGCACATAATATCATGTGCTTGAATAGGTTCAAGTTTAGAACCATTAGGGATATTTTGTAGCATACCTTCGACCTTTACTAAACATTCCCGCAAAGGTTGAGGGCCGGGGGCTTTTCCACCAGAAGTCTTCAAAAGAGAACCTTTGGGTCTAATATCAGAATAGTCAAACTTAGGGCTATCCTTTTTAATTCCCATGTAACATTCCATCAATACTTTAACAGCGTCTGCCCAACCTTCAATAGAATCATTAATAAGATAACGACGCTTTCTTGCGTCATTAGGTTGTTGGATTTCTGGTAATTGTTCAATATGGTGTCTTTGGACAGAATACCCAACCCCCGTTCCACCGAGAAGAAGAAACATAGATTCACTAAAAGCAATATAGGAGTCAATAGGCATATAAGCGCAGTTATAAACCCTATTCGGGCTAATCTCCACAGGCTTTCCGCCAAATTGCATAGAGCGCATTGACGGGAGGATTTTTCGGGTTCTGATAAAGTTAGTATATATGTCATGTATTTCATTCTCCAGTTGAGGGTATGTTTTTATGTGCATTTGTTCGTTTCTTGAGACTATTTCATCCCAAGTTTCTCGTCTATTTAATTCCGGTAAAAACCGAGCATATTTCATATGCACAGTAATATCAGATAGTATTTGAATTGCTTTGTTTTCTTTGTTTTCTTTCATATTTAACACCTGTATGTTTTTGCGTTTGGTAATTCTAGAAGAGAAGTAAATGAATGAAGCCATTCGCCATCTTTGTAAATGACCCATTCTTTTTCTTCAATAAACTTCCAGTTATCAAAATCTTCGACTGCTGTTTCACCATGCTTAGAAATAAGCATTTCTACACAATCGAAGGTATTACCTTGATAATTTATAATTGAATGTCCTTTAGCGCATATTTTTCCAGTCTTACCCTGCGCTATAATATACATATCTTCATAAAAGTCGGGTTTAAAGACCGCTTTCTCTCCGAAGATATGGGGAATAAGCATTTGCCAACCTTTTGTTTGTAAAAAAAGATTTAATGCTTCCTTAGAGATAAAAATAGATAAGTCCATGTTTGCCACACTCAAAAAAGGGGCAGGGGATTGCCTCGTAAGGCAACACCCCCACCCCAAGATTCGCAAGTTGTGGTCGGTTTAATAACCTGCTTATCCGCCAACGATAGCAGGAGTCAAATTAACTGAAGTAACTTCATCCCAGTTAATTTCAGTAATATTCTCCCTTGAAACCAATACATTGTCAATAAACACCCAATGAGTCGGGTGTGTATCAATTTGTTCAAGAACCCCACTACTTTCAAGTGTGAGGTCGGTGTGGCCTGTTTCATTCAAAATCCGTAATTTAATCATACATATTCCTCCGTTGTGTTCTCTCCATGTCCTACACCCTTATAAACAGATGTCTGTCGGGCGGTCTTTTCATTTTTGTTCATTTTTCCTTTATTCATTTTTTTCACTTCCTTTTCAATATTCGGCTTCATAAGCCCTATCCTCTCGCTCAAAACTTCTTTGTTCCAATAAATACGCATCTAGTAGCGAATCCATTTTCCCTTGAAGGGCTTCCATTATTCCTGCAATAACCTTTCTATTGTAACTAATCCATATCTTATGATAGATATTGACTATTACTTTAGGGTCATCGTTCTCATTCATCGTAATTACAATAGGTGGTAATTCACTATCATCAACCATTCTAAATTCGACTTTCTTTTCTTTTTCCATTATATTCATTGGTATTCCTCCATTTCAAAATTAGGTAGCACTTTGGCAACTACCTCTCCATTTTCGTCATATTCTTCTTGAGTTATTTGTTCCATTACCCACTTTGCGTCTTCGTGCATTACCATCCGAACATTGTCACTATTGTTAGAAAACAACGGCACTTCTACATTATCGAAAAAACGCCTTTGTAATTCCATGACTAATATTTCAGAATAGGCTTCTGCCGCTTCATCAGTTATAGGTAGTTCGCTATTTTTAATAATATCAGTTATTTCACTAATGGTAATAACTCCATTAGCAAACAGCAAGTTAAGTATATTTCTATCTATTTGACCCAACATGCTATTTTCCTCTTGGCCGGTTAAGGTCATACCATCACCTGCAACAAGGACACAAGGGACTCTTTATTCTTTGCCCCCACAAGGGCAAAAAGTCGCTCAAAATCAGGGTTATCGTCAGCATCAACCAAACTAATTAGAGTATCGGACAACAATCTAGCCATTCTATTCATACTCAAATCCATCAAAACCATAGTCAGTTTAACTCTTAACTCTTGTTTCATTTTTTCATGTGACATACACTCAACACAATTAACTCTCATCATTACATCATGGTAATAATCTGGTTGTAGAGTATATCCTTCATTATTACATTCTTTACAATTCATTCTTCTCCCTCCGCATTGTCGTCATCTATCCATTGAGTGTGGCAAACATTGTCGCTATCTATCCATCTACCGTTTACATAGAAAAAGCCGCAATCATTAAGTAAATCATGGCAGTCTCTTAACCTCGATATCAATACTTTATTTCGTTCTTGTAAACGCACTATTTCTTTCATTCTTCTTCATCTCCAAATAATTCTTCATAACCATCTCCATTCTCATAATCTTCACGAAGACTACTTTCATAATCACTCATTCCAACTCGATATGCTATGGGGTCAATTCGATATAATCCCACTGATGGGGAATACTCCAAACTGCCAATTTTAATCTTTGGGTAGCATTCGTCTAACATATCATCATACAATTCTTTTAATAGTTTTTCATTCATTCTTCTTCATCTCCTTCTATACCCAAATGGGCAGTTATTTTCTTCAATTCTTCTAGTATTTGTGCAAGCCAATATCCATCATTTATCATATTTATTCCTCCTGTAATTTAGCGTTATATGTTTGGTTGAACGCTTCAACCTTTTTTGCCATCATATTATCATAATGGTTCTTAGGCCACCAATTAGGCGGCGATGTTTTCCATGATGCAAACTCCCACTTACCTGTAAGGTAATAGTGTTTGTAAGAATCAATTACAAAATCCCAATCTTTAGCATTAGGATTACGATTATAGTATTCGTTTTCATCCAGTCTATATTTATCAAACATAGCAATAGTTACCGGAGTTAATCCCCTATGGGAAAATACCCATTCTTTGTGAATTCGCCAGTTATACAAGTAGATTCCATCAATTATCCTGTCATGTGAGCCATGTCTTTTACCATAGCGAAGGGTATATTCTTCGCAAAGGGCCAAACCATGCTGACAAAGCCAAAGAAAGTTGGCTTTAGATTGCCTCGCCCAAATGGTTGAGGGGTGGTTTAGCATGGCGGGCTTCATCAATTTTGACTTTGAGTGCTTGTGAAAACGCTTAAGGTCTTTCAATTGAGGTTCTTCATCCCAATCTTGAATGTATTGCATGTAAAGAATGTTAGTATGAAGCATTTGACATGTTTCAGTTGGCATCTTAACTACATGCTTATCAATCATTTGTATTGCTGATTCTGCGGGGTCTTTTGATAGTGCAAATATATTCATTCTTCTTCACACCCCGATTTGTAAGCATCAAGCATAATGTCAATTACACTACAAACAGCATATTGCATATCATGGTCGAAACCATTTACTTGTTCTCTCGCTACTTCTTTAATATACATTAGTAGCATATATTGGTCTTCTTTTAGTTGGGGTAATTCTTTCATAATCTTAATCTCCTTATTGATTTTTGGTATGCTTCAAAGTGGCGCACACCATTAGCCACATATTGTTTATAGAGCGTTACTCTTTGTTCTTCCAATACTACCAACCTATTCAAATACTTCTTTTTGTATTGGCGGTGGTAGCCAATTGGGATTATATCTTTCATATATTTCGTCATAACAATCATCACATATTTTTATTAATATTCTTTCTTCTAATTCTTCGAGTGCTAATGTTTTAAACTCCATTAGCACATATTTAGTTGCTCTAAGCCCACAAGATGCACACTTAGGAACTTTTCTTTCTTTTCTATCAGTTACAAAAAACTGCTTTATCCAATCTATCATTCTATCATCTCCTTTAGTTGGGGAAAGGGGGGAGGAACAGACAAATGAAACCCCCATCAAGAATATTGATGCTTAACCCTTTATTACCCTATAAAACCCAACTTACCTGTCAGTTAAACTGACTGGAGTTATTAACCCTCTAATATACCTTTAAGCGTTTGTAACATTCTATGAGATAGAACGCCGTCTTCAATCATTACTTGTTTTATTGAGGCAAGACTACGAATTTCATGTGATTTATATTCACCTTCTACATCAAATGGTTTGATACCATAGTAGTCGCACATATTATCAAACAATTCATTTGAACTTTCCATAATTCTTCTAGCCTCAATTACTGCTTTGCGCTGTCGAATTTTTCTTTCTCTCTCTA
>Ga0181419_1000177_pt1 | contig 21760 bp, 35 predicted proteins | sample 42SPOviralmetaG_FD_130144 | JGI IMG/M metagenome (GOLD analysis project Ga0181419, IMG submission 130144) | Marine viral communities from the oligotrophic San Pedro Time Series (SPOT) site, San Pedro Channel, CA, USA - 42 SPOT_SRF_2013-04-24 | ecosystem: Environmental > Aquatic > Marine > Strait...
GCTAACTGAAGAAGAATATGCTAAATCTAAAGAACTTACCTTTAAACAATTATATGGGGGTGTGTTTAAAGAATATAAAGAAATACCTTTCTTTAAGGCAATGAATGAATACATAGATAAGCTATGGACTTTATTTAACGCTACAGGAAAATTAGACTTAGTTGGAGGAAAAATACTAGATAAAGAACAAATACAAAACCCAACACCAAATAAAATTCTAAATTATGTGATTCAGTCCGCAGAAACGCATAATAATGTAATTTCTGTAAAACAAGTCATAGAATATTTGGAGAATAAACAAAGTAAAGTTATATTATACACATACGATTCATTCTTGATCGATTATGCAGTTGATGATGGAAAGGAAGTACTAAAAGAAATTAAAAAGTTATTAGAAATTAACGGTTATGTTATTAAGGTTGCGTATGGCCCTAATTATAATTCCTTAAAAGAAATTTAATATTTATTATGGATTACGATATAAATTTTGACGATTTGGCAAACAAATTATTTTGCACCTTTACAGCTGAAGAACAACTAGATTCCACCCTAGCTACTATAAAAGAACAATATGATATTTTATTTAATAAAATATTTGTTTTATACGTGGAATCAACTAAGGAATATGTGTGTACCTACAACGTAGATTCCTTTAATATGGCAGATTCCATATTAGAAAATACTATCCTTTTACATAGAAAAAAAGAATCTAATACTTTATATACGATTAATGCACTTAATGATTTAATTTGTTCATTAAATGGAGGAAAATTAGATAAAAGTTTTAGAGTAAATTGGCAAGATTACCGCAACTGTATTTTACTTACAACCAGTGGCGAGTTAAAAAAATTAGATACCAAAGTTTACGAAATAATTAATTTTTAATTTGGTTACCTAATAGAGGGTTATTATATTATTAACAGTTACATTAAAAACAATAAATAGTTATGGATTTAAATTTAATCTCAAGCAAGTTAGAAAAACTACAGTCCCCACAAGGACAAAAATCAGATCAAAAATTTGACAGAAGTCAGTATTTTTGGAAAGCTCCTATGGGCAAATCACAAATTAGATTTGTACCCTTTAAGGAAAACAAAGACAATCCTTTTACTGAAGTGTATTTTCACTACGGAATTGGAAATAGAACGATGATCTCACCAATTAATTATGGTGAAAAAGATCCTATCGTAGAGTTCTCAAAAGAATTACGTAAAACATCTGAACCTGAAAATTGGCGTTTAGCTAAAAAGTTAGAGCCTAAAATGAGAGTATTTGCTCCCGTTGTAATTAGAGGTGAAGAGAATAGAGGAGTACGTTTTTGGGAATTTGGAAAACAAGTATATCAAGAATTACTTAGTTATGCTGCTGATGAAGATTATGGCGACTTTACAGACGTTGTATCTGGTTTAGATATGACAGTAGAAGTAGTTCAAGGTAATCCTTACCCACAAACATCACTTAGAGTAAAACCAAAACAATCACCATTATCAGATGATAATACTTTGGTTGAAAAATGGTTAGCTGAACAACCTGAATTGTTGAAATATTATAAGAAATATTCTTATGATGAAATGAAAACGGCACTTCAAGAATGGTTAAACCCAGAAGAATCTACTGAAGAAGCAAGTGGAGGTAGTATTTTAGATGGACCTGCTACTGATTTTGGAAACAAAAGCAAGGATACAGGTTATACACTTAATGTCAAAACAAAAGAGACAGTAAGTGATAACGATTTCGACGACTTATTTAAAGATTAATTTTTATGGCTAGAAAAAAAGCAAGCCTTGGAGGCGATATCTCTAAGTCTGTTAAGGGAACATTCTCCCTTGACAAGTTCAAAGCTGCTAAAGGCTTAGGAACTTCAAACAACACCTTTAAAGAACAGGAATGGATACCACTATCTCCTGCTTGGCAAGAAATGGTATCATTACCTGGTATTCCTCATGGCCATATTACTTTATTACGTGGACATTCAGATTCAGGTAAAACAACAGCTTTATTAGAAGTAGCTGTTAATGCTCAAAAAATGGGAATTTTACCTGTTTTTATCGTTACGGAAATGAAATGGTCTTGGGAACATGCTATGATGATGGGTCTAGAAGTTGATTTGGAAAAAGACGAAAATGGTCAAGTTACTAGTGTAGATGGTAATTTTATTTATGCTGATAGAGGTCAATTAGGTACTGTTGAAGCTGTCGCAGGATTCATGGCAGATCTAATGGATGAACAGCGAAAAGGTAATTTACCAATGGATATGGTATTTTTATGGGATTCAATTGGATCTGTGCCGTGTCAAATGTCAGTTGAAAAAGCTAAAAACAATAATGAGTGGAATGCTGGTGCAATGTCAACTCAATTTGGAAACTTTATTAACCAAGAAATTCTATTATCACGTAAAGAATCTTATCCCTATACTAACTCATTAGTAGCAATTAATAAGATTTGGGTTGAAAAACCAATTGGACCAATGTCACCCCCTATTATGAAAAATAAAGGTGGAAATACAATGTTCTTTGATTCAACTTTAATTGTAACCTTTGGTAACATTTCAAATGCTGGAACTTTAAAAGTTAATGCTGTAAAAGATGGTAAGAAAGTAGAATGGGCTAAGAAAGTAAAAGTAGCCGTTGAAAAAAACCACATTTCAGGTGTTACAACTACTGGTAAAATTGTAGTAACCCCACACGGATTTATATCTGATACTAAAAAAGATATAGAAAGTTATAAGGAATTACATAAAAATGAATGGGGTGCTATTTTAGGTGAAGGTCCATTTCAAGTAGTATTAGAAGGATCAGATGAAGAAGAATTTAAAGGTATAGTTTCTTCATCAAATGGATAAAACACATCAGGATATTCTCAATAACTTGCATGAGGAGTCTACTCTGGAGCCCCTGCACCTAAATAGCAGGGTGCTCCTAATAGATTCAATGAATACCTTTTTACGCTCATTTGCAATGATTCCTGCCATTAATCCACAAGGTAATCATGTTGGTGGTTTGGTTGGGTTTATGAAGTCTTTAGGCTATGCTATAAAGTTAATACAACCTACTAGGGTTATTTTAGTATTTGATGGTCAAGGAAATATTACAAATAGAAGAAATACATATTCTGAGTATAAAGCAAATCGACAGATAAAACGAATTACTAACTTTAATGTATTTTCTACATTAGAAGAAGAATCTGAATCGGTTGGTACTCAAATGATGCGTTTATTAGATTATCTAAAAACTTTACCTGTTAATATTTCAATTATAGATAAAATTGAAGCAGATGATACTATAGCATATTTGTCTCAAAAATTAAAGGATGATGTAATAATATATTCTGCTGATCAAGATTTTCTACAGTTAGTAAATGAACGAATTACAGTTTATTCACCAATTAAAAAGAAATTCTATAGACCTAATGATGTATTTGAACAATATGGAATGCATCCTTACAATTTTATTACAATGAAATGTCTAATGGGTGATAAATCAGATAACCTCCCCGGTGTTAAAGGTTTAGGTCCTAAAAAATTAATGAAATATTTTCCTGAAATAGCAGGACAAAAGAAATTTACATTACAGGAAGCATACCAAAAAGCTACAGATAAAGTAGAGGAACATGGAATTTATGGTAATGTCCATTTATTTAAAAGTCAACTTGAAATAAATTACGAGTTGATGTGTTTAGAAGAAATTGAATTAATTGAATCTGATAAAAAGGAATTAGATGAATTAATAGAAACTAAACCCTATAACTTTAATAAGTCTAAATTTTTGGGGATGTATGAAAAAGATTTATTAGGTCGTGGAATACCTAATACAGAATTTTGGTTATCAGAGGTATTTACGTATCTTCAGAATTACAAGGTTAAATAAGTTATGACATTAAAAACATTATCCCAATACGGACCTCATTTTCAAGTAAAAGTTATACATTCTATATTAAAGAATAAAAAGTTTTTACTTAATATTAGGGATGTAATTATACCTTCTTATTTTGAAAATCAAGCACATCAATGGTTAGTAAAGGAAGCATTACAATATTTTGATGAGTTTCATACTACACCTACACTTGATTTTCTTAAAATTGAAGTTAAAAAATTAGATAATGATGTTTTAAAAACAGCAATTATTGATCAATTAAGAGAAGTTTATAAAATGGTAAACGATGATCAAGAATATGTTGAACAAGAATTTCAAAACTTCTGTAAAAACCAATGATTAAAATCAGCATTACTTAAATCAGTTGATTTACTTCAAGATGGAATGTTTGATGATATTAGATTTACAATTGATAATGCATTAAAAGCAGGACAAGATAAAAATATAGGACACGAGTATATTAAAGATGTAGAATCTCGTTATAAAGAAGAAGATCGTCAAGTAATACCTACTCCTTGGCCTATTATTAATGATAAATTAATGGGTGGTTTAGGTGGAGGTGATTTTGGTCTAATATTTGGTTCACCTGGTGGAGGTAAATCATGGACTATGGTTGCTTTAGGTGCACATGCCGTAAAATTAGGATTAAACGTTGTTCATTATACCCTAGAATTATCTGAAGGTTATGTTGGTAAGAGATATGATGCACATTTTATTAAACAACCTGTAAATGTAGTGCATTTACATAAAGAGAAAATTAATAATTATTTAGATAATTTAAAAGGTACATTAACCATTAAAGAATACGCACCTGGAGAAGCATCAATAAATACTATTGAAGGACATCTACAAAAGATGACTGATTTAGGTTATCCTGCTGATATGATTCTTATTGATTATGTTGATTTACTAAAAAGCAACACCAGTGTTAAAGACGAAAAAGAAAAACTTGATAATACTTATGTTTCTACTAAAGCATTAGCCCGAACCCATAACATTCCAATATGGTCTGTATCTCAAGTTAATAGAGCAGGTGCAAAAGATGATGTAATTGAAGGAGATAAAGCAGCAGGTTCATATAATAAAATTATGATTACAGACTTCTGTATGTCTTTATCAAGATTACCCCAAGATAAAGTTAATGGTACAGGAAGATTTTTCTTAATGAAAAATAGATATGGAATGGATGGAATGACCTATTACGCAGATGTAGATGTTGCAACTGGTCATATAGAAATGGATGAAACCCCTAGAGAATTACCTGATCCTTCAACTAATCCTCAACCAGTATTTGCAAACGAGAAAACAGAACAAGATAGAAAACAGTTAGCTCCCCTTGCTAATAATTTCTTTCAAAACTCATCAATCCCTTCATGATATATACTATAGTTATTGACCCGTTTTTAAAAAATAATCTATGAGAGACATTAAAAAAGAAAGAATAGTTTACAAACCCTTTGAATACCCAGAAGCATCAGATTACTGGTTAAAACAACAACAAGCACATTGGTTACATACAGAAGTACCCATGATGTCAGATATAACTGATTGGAAACAAAACCTAAATAAAACTGAAAAAAATATTATTGGTTCTATTTTAAAGGGTTTTGCCCAAACCGAAACAGTAGTAAATGACTACTGGACAAATTTAGTAACATCCTGGTTTAGAAAACCTGAAATTATTAAAATGGGTGTTACGTTTGGAGCATTTGAAACTATCCATGCTGAAGCTTATTCTTTATTAAATGAAACTTTAGGTTTAGATAATTTTAGTGAATTCTTAGAAGATGAATCTACAATGGCTAAAATTGAAAATTTAATGGATGTTAGAGATGCTCATGATGGAACACCTGATTGGTCTGCTAGAGCAAAATCACTAGCTATATTTTCGGCATTTACAGAAGGTGTAAATTTATTTTCGTCATTTGCTGTTTTATTGTCTTTTAAATTAAGAAACTTACTTAAAGGAGTAGGACAAATAGTAGAGTGGAGTATTAGAGATGAATCATTACATTCAAATGCAGGGTGTTGGTTATTTAGACAATTATTAGAAGAAAATCCTGATTTAAATACACCTGAATTACGAGCTGAAATAGAAGAAGCAGCAAGATTATCTTTAAAATTAGAATTAGATTTTATTAATAAAGTATATGAAATGGGAGATTTAGAAGGTTGCCCAAAATATGATTTAGTATCATTTATTAAACATAGAGTTAATACAAAAATGAGTGATTTAGGTTACGGTGCAATAGTAAATGATATTGATCCTGATGCAATACAAAGAATGAAATGGTTTGATTCACTATCAGCTGGGAAACAACATACAGATTTTTTTGCAAGTCGAGTAACAAATTATAGTAAAGGTGCCCAAAATTGGGACGCAAATGATTTATTTTAATGAAAACAATTAATACAAGTACCTGGGAATCAGGTAAAGATTATCCTAATTGGATGGATGAAATTTCTTTAGCAACAATTTCTAAAGGATATCTACTACCAGGAGAAACACCTAAAAAAGCTTATAGACGAGTAGCACAAGCAGCTGCAATTAGACTTAAAAAACCAGAACTTGAAAATAAGTTCTTTAAAATTATATGGAATGGGTGGTTAGGTTTAGCGTCTCCTGTTTTATCTAATATGGGAACTGATCGTGGTTTACCTATTTCATGTTTTGGAGTAGATACACCTGATTCTATTAGAGGGATTAGTTTAACAAATGCCGAATTAATGAAATTAACTTCTCAAGGTGGAGGAGTTGGGATTTCTGTTTCTAGAATTCGTCCTAGAGGAACTGAAATTACAGGAAATGGCACTAGTGAAGGAGTTGTTCCATGGTGTAAAATATATGATTCAGCTATTATAGCAACTAATCAAGGTTCAGTAAGACGTGGTGCTGCTTCAGTTAATTTAGATATTGAACATCCAGATACTGAAGAATTTTTACAAATTCGTAGACCAAAAGGTGATCCAAATAGACAATGTTTAAACTTACACCAATGTGTTGTTGTAGGAGATAACTTTATGCGCAAACTAGAATCAAGAGATCAAGATTCTATGGCATTATGGGCTGAACTGTTAAAATCAAGAATGGAAACGGGTGAACCTTATATTATGTACAAAGATAATGTAAATAAAAATAACCCTATTGCTTACATGATGAATAATCTTGATGTAAGTATGACTAATATTTGTACAGAAATTACATTATTTACAGATGAAGAACATTCATTTATTTGTTGTTTATCTTCTTTAAATCTAGCTAAATATGATGAGTGGAAAGATACAGATACTGTAGAATTAGCTACATGGTTTTTAGATGGAGTAATGCAAGAATTTATAGATAAATCAAATGGTAAAGATTCTTTAAAAAGAACTCATGCTCATGCTAAAAAAGGTAGAGCATTAGGTTTAGGAGTAATGGGGTGGCATACTTACTTACAGCAAAAAGGAATGCCTTTTAACTCAATTGCATCTACAGCTTATACACATAATATTTTTTCTAAAGTTAAAAATGATGCAGAAAAAGCATCAAGAGATTTAGCAGCTGAATATGGAGAACCACTATGGTGTAAAGGCACTGGTATGAGAAATACGCATTTACTTGCTGTAGCTCCTACTGTATCGAACAGTGTTATTACTGGTGGTATTTCTGCTGGTATTGAGCCATTACCTGCTAATATTTACACATTTAACGGTGCTAAAGGAACATTTATTCGTAAAAATAAAGTATTAGAAGCAATACTTGAAGAAAAAGGAGAAAACAAAGAAAAATGGTGGGATCAAATGCTAGCCGATGGAGGTTCAGCACAAAACTTACCTGATAATGTTTTAAATCCATCAGAAAAGGAATTGTTTTTAACATTCCCTGAAATTAATCAACTTGAATTAGTTCGTCAAGCAGCAATTCGTCAACGATATCTAGATCAAACACAATCTTTAAACCTTTCATTTGACCCTAATGATTCACCAAAATGGATAAATCAGGTTCATATAGAGGCTTGGAAGTTGGGAGTAAAAACATTATATTACCTTCGTACTGATTCAGTCATTAAAGGTGATTTAGGATCTAGACAAGCTGATTGTGTTAGCTGTGATGGATAATATTTACAGTTGATTAGTAGTAATAATAGTTATATTTTGTTTAATTTTAAAATCTAAAAACAACGAAAATGAAAAAACTCGTTACAGGATTGTTAATATTTTTAGCAATTGGAGCTTACGCTCAAGAATCATCTACTGAATCTAAAACTATCTTAGATGTAAATTTAGAAGAAGTAGTAGTATCTTCACGTGTTATTGATGTCGCTAAAGAAAGAGAGACACCAATTGCCGTAAGTACAATTTCAGCACAAGAGGTGTTGTTAAAAGTAGGAAACCAAGAATTTCCTGAAATTATGAACAAAACCCCTGGGGTGTATGCTACAAAACAAGGAGGGGGATATGGTGATAGTCGTATTTCACTACGAGGTTTTGATCAACGTAATACATCATTCCTAATTAATGGTCAACCCGTTAATGATATGGAAAATGGTTGGGTGTATTGGTCGAATTGGCAAGGATTAACAGATGTAACATCTAGTATCCAAATCCAACGTGGTTTAGGAGCCACTTCATTAGCAGTACCATCAGTAGGAGGTACTGTTTCTATTTTTACTAAAAGTGCTGAAAAAGCTCAAGGTGGATCTATAACTCAAATGGTTGGAAATAATGGCTATATTAAAACTACAGCCCTTTACAATACAGGAGTTAATGACAAAGGATGGTCTTCATCTTACCTGTTAACTAAATGGTCTGGTAATGGATACATTTATAATACATCAGGAGCAGGATGGACATATTTTGCCTCAGTAGGATACTCACCCGAAGGTTCAGCTCATAGCTTGAACCTTTCTGCTTTAGGTGCCGGACAATGGCATCATCAAAGAGATGTTTGGGTTTCAATACGTGATTATCAAAACTTCGGAGAAGAAGGAATTGATAGACGTTGGAACACAAATGGTGGTACTTTAAATGGTGAAGAGTGGAATTTACGTAGAAATTTCTATAATAAACCCCTAGCTACATTAAACTGGGATTGGGATATTTCAGATAATGTACAATTAAACACTTCATTATATGGTTCAGCTGGTAGAGGTGGTGGAACAGGTCCTAGAGGTAGAAATTACTATGAAGGGTCTATTGATATGTTACCTTTTAGAAAAGATTTAACTGAACATTATCTTGAAAATGGTAAAGGTACTCGTGATGCTAATGGATTTATTAATTATGATGCAGTAGTTGCTCATAACTCTCAATATGAAGTAGGATCCCACAATGATAAAGATTATGCCAGAGATGTATTAGTACGTAGAGCATCTATGAACTCTCATAACTGGATTGGAGCTATTTCTAAACTTAACATCCAGAAAGGTAAAATGAGATATTCATTAGGTGTTGATTTACGTGACTATACAGGTTATCATTATAGAGCAATGAATAATCTGTTAGGTTTAACTCAATATGCTTCTACTGGTAATCAAAACTTAGGAACTCAATTATATGATTCATCTGATTTAGTATCAGCTAATCCATTTAGAGGTACTAATATTGGAGATGATGAAGCAAAGATTGCTTATTATAATATTGGGTTTGTAAAATGGGCAGGATTTAATGGTTTAGTAGAATATGCCGGAGATGACATAACTGCTGTATTACAAGTTGGTTTATCTAATCAACAATTTCAAAGAGAAGATAGATTTGCAAACGTAGATAATCCTATTTCAGATAAAGCTAACTTAGGTGGTGGGTATCTTAAAGGAGGTATTAACTATAATTTTACTGAAAAATCAAATGTATTTGTAAATGCTGGATTTATTGATCGTCAACCTTTATTTGATGCAGTATTCCCTAATTTCCAAAATAATATTAACCCAGATCTACAAAATGAACGTATTGAATCATTTGAGATTGGATATGGATATATTGGTAAGAGATTAAAATTAAATGTAAATGCCTATAATACTAATTGGGGTAATAGATTTGTTTCAAGAAGTTTATCTAACCAACAAGGTGTAGATGGAAGTGCACAGTTTAGAAATATTGATGTTACTCACAAAGGTATTGAAGCTGAAGCTACTTATACAGTAGGTGGTACTAAACTAAGAGGTATGCTATCTCTAGGTGATTGGACCTATACTAAAGACTTCGAAGCAGAATTATTTGATGAAAATCAACAATCAATTGGTACTGGTACTCTTTACTTAAAAGGAGCTAAAGTAGGTGATGCTGCTCAAACAACTGCATTACTAGGTATTGATCAAAAAATTGGATCTAATATTAGAGTTGATTTAGATTATAGATTTGTAGATGGTTTATATGCTGATTATAGTATTACAGATTCAGCATTTACTCAACCTGATAATCCTGGTGCTTTACAATTACCATCATTTGGTTTAGTAGACTTAGGAGCTACATTTTATGCTAATAATGGATGGTCATTAAGAGCAAATATTAATAATTTATTAGATGAAACATATATTGCAGAATCTAATAGTAATATTCACACTGAAGCAGGTTCAACAACTTGGAACGGTGTAGATGTACGAAATAGTGTATGGTTCGGGTTTGGACGAACTTGGAACGTTTCGCTCAAATACAAATTTTAAATTAATGGGGGCTTCGGCCCCCATTTTTTATTTAAATGGAAGTAATAGGAGAACTTTGGCAACAACATGGGTTTAAAGATTTAGGAAACTGGATTGATGGAGCTATTGCTGTTGGTTTATTTATGGGACTCTATTATTATAAAAAATGGGTTGATCACAGATTTAAATAGATTATGAAAAATTGGAATGAGGGTGATACTTTTGGAATAATATTCATTAGTATTTTAATAGCAATGTTTTTATTTTTAGTACAACCTGCTAAAGCAGCAGACTGGGGTAAAACAGGTCACAGGATAGTAGGTGAAATTGCAGAAAGACAATTAACTGAAGAAGTAAAAGAAATTGTATATAATATTTTAGATGGTGAATCACTATCATCAGTTAGTACATGGGCAGATGAGATGAGGAGTAATCCTGATTGGAGACCTTATGATAAATGGCATTACGTAAATCTACCATTAGATATAGAATACCCAGATGCTGATGTACCTGAAGAAAATGTAGTTACTATAATTGAAAGATGTGTTGCTATACTTAAATCACCTTCTTCAGATAAGGAAATGAAAAAATTTTATCTTAAATATTTAGTTCATTTAGTAGGAGACATCCACCAACCAATGCATACAGGTAGGTATGAAGATTATGGTGGTTCTAAAATTTATATTACATTTAAAGGTAGAAAAGGATCTGATAATAAAACAAATTTGCATGTATTATGGGATACTAATCTAATAGATGATTTTAAAATGAGTTTTACTGAATGGAGTAATCATTTACAAAATAAGTATGGTAGAAAAGAAGTAAAACAGAGTGATGCATTAGAATGGACTTTTGAATCACATTGGTGGGCTAGAGATATCTACAATAACACACCAGATGGTTCATATCTTTCATATGATTACGTTTACAAATATCAACCAGTATTAGAAAAAAGACTGTATTACGCAGGAATAAGATTAGGTAATTTAATAAATGAAATATTCGAATGAACAAAGAATTATTGTATAAAATATTTGTGGTATTCATCGGTACAGGATGTATGATGGTAGGACCCTTTTTTGTTAACTTTTTATTAGGTAAAATTTTATCTGTAATAGGATTAGCTCTATTAACAATTCAAACTCAAAAAACTAAATCATATAATCTATCTCTACTAAATGCAGTAGGTATTTGTGGTTATTTATATAGTATCTTTACTCAATGAGCAAATTAGTTAATTTATTTGGAGGCCCCGGTATTGGAAAAAGTGGTATAGCAGCTGGTATAACCTACAAGCTTAAGAAAAACCATATTAGCTGTAATAATCCATATGAATTTCCTAAAACTATAGCGTGGGACAATAACCTCCCTGCAATTAAAGATCAACTCTATATATTTGCTAATCAACATAGAGGAATAGCACAGGCATATGGTAAAGTAGATTATATTATAATTGATTCTCCAATTTTATTTTCTTCAATTTACCACACTTATTATACTAAGGGTTATCCTGCTGAATATTATAGACAACCATTTCATGATTTAGTAATTGATTTACATAATCAATATGATAGTATAAACATATTATTAGAACGAGGAGAATCAGTACATAATGATGGTGAACGATTTCAAGACTTAGAAGAATCAATCATTATAGATAAATTATGCAAAACTATCCTAGATAAACATGATATACCTTATCATACTATAAAGGTAGATAAAAATGCAGTTAAAAAAATAATGAAGTTATTATAAAAGAAAGGGCGCAAAAACGCCCTTTTCTTATTTACAGCATCTAATATAAGCTGCCCACATTTTTTGTGCAGTTTTAAGATCAATTTGATCTTCATCTAGTTGATTTTGAATAAAAGTATACATTTCTTTCTTTTCTTTTTCAGTCTTATTATGACCATATAGAGATGTTAAACATCCTAATAAAAAAAGAATAGTTACTAAAAATAATCTTATTTTGTTTAATTTTCTCATAATGTTAAATTTAGTCATCGATTATAAATATTAACGTCATATTAGAGTAATATACAATAAAAAAGCGTCATATCAAAATTTGGCTACCGGGGAGACTCTTCGTATATTTACGGCATAATAATAAAAATAAAGGTTATGTCACAATTAGAATTATTCAGATCAAAAGAACAAGAAGAAAGACTTGCTTCTAACTTAGAAAGATATAAAAAACAACAACTTCAAAACGAGAAAAATTTCAATACTATTCAAGAAGAATTTGATAGAGCTGGAATGATTAAAGATCTTCATTATGAAATTGAAGGTAAACCTACATGGTCTTCTAAATCAAAAGAATTTAAAATATCAGGTTGGAAAGAACCAGATGTTATAGAAAATGTTGATGTAGAATTTTTTGATGCTGTTATTAAGGTTAAATATGATAGATATTATAGTCATGATAAAAAACTTCACCATTGTGTAAGTACTGTTAGTCATGAAAAAAAATCCAATTGGAAAAATGGTAGTTATACTGACACCATTTTATTTGGAAATCATAGTTTAATTGGTAGTTATAGAAATGTTAAAGCTGAAACTTTAAAACAAAAAATTGAAGATTCAGTTAAAATTGCTAAAAGACAAAAAGAAAGTGATAGTGCTCAAATGAAAGCTATTAATAAAAAGATGAAGGAATTACAAACTAAATATCCTGATGCTGACTTAAGTTATGATACTTGGAGAGGTACTAGGATTACAGTTACATTCAAATCAGGTAGTTATATAGATTTAGAACAGTATTATAATGGTAATTGGAATGAAAGGAAAAGTTATGATGCTGCATTTAGACAATTAAGTGTAGAAGAAAAAATGGATATGTTTAATAAGCAAGAAGCTAAAAAATCAAAATAATGACATTTAAAGATTTAAAATTTAAACCACATAAAGTTATTCCTAAAAAAGGTATACAAGCAACACTTGAGATTAAACCTCAGGTGTTCATATCTGTAATTGCAGGAGAAGGTTTTTACAGTTCAGGTAAAACTGGAAATAGGGCAGCAATAACTAATCCTAAAGATGTTTCTTCATTTGAGGTTGGGATTGTAGATGAAAACTTACCTGAAGATGAACAACAATGGGAAGTTATGGGTTGGCAAAGTAGAGAAGATATTGATAATATCTTAAAAAATGTGTAGTTCAGGAGCTCATTACATAGACGAGGAAACTTATTATAAACAAAAATCTGATAAGAAATTCTATAATAAAAACTCAGAAAAATGGGATTACTATTCAGGATTACCTAACCCAAGGGCATATGAGGAAATGTAATAAATGTCATAAAGAAAAAGATACTTCTAAGTTTAGATACGGCAAACGTACTTGTAAAAAATGTGAGTATAGATGGTACCAAAGGTTTTTAAGAATGATGGCTTATCAACGCAAATTATCACCATATGAAAAATTTGCATCCCGAGTTGGTTATTTAGGAACAGGGTTTTTAATCTCGGCTCAATGGACAGTTGAACCTATATTATATATTTTAGGTTTTATTTGTATTGGTATACAAACTTCATCTCGTAGACAATGGAATTTAGTAGCTTTAAATATGAATGGGTTAATAGCTTGGATAAGACATTTGGTTTCTTAAGAAATTTTTCGTATATTTGCGGGTTAAATTAAATAAATAAAAATGGAAAAGGTTATAGTAGAGTATGATAACGGAGTGGTATCAACTTATGATGTAGTTCTTTGGAGAACTTACAAAAAAGGTAAAAAAGAAGTATTACAACAAAATATATCTGATTTAATTAATCATCCCTCTGTTGTAGAGTATAAAATTGTAGAACCAAAACGTAAAAGAGGCGATGGGGAAAGTTTATCTGCTAAATATGAAAGCAAAAATATAAAAGAAGATATTCCTATGCCTATGAAAATTGCAGATGAGATAGTTATGTTTGCAAGAGGTGATGGTAAAGGATTTACTAAAGAAATTGTTGAAAAATGGAACAAATACTTTGAATTTGATTTACATTCCAAATTTGAAAGATACGGATTTTCAGGTTCATCTAGATTAAATACAATTTTTAAAATATGAATTGGGTAAATTATAATGGTAAAAAGAAAAAACTATTTGGTATTCATACTAATGGTAACTACATTGTAAAAATGAATGGTACATTGGTTCAAATTCCTAAAGAAAAATTTGTACATGAATAAATTAGATAATGATTATCAAGATCTACTCTCTGATGTTTTAGAGGATGGAGTAGAAAAAACAGATAGAACCGGAACAGGTACTCTATCTTTATTTGGCAGAAGTATTAAACACAATATGTCAGATGGTTTCCCTGTTTTAACTACTAAAAAAGTAGCTTGGAAAACAATGGTAACTGAATTAAAATGGTTCCTAAAAGGCAGTACTAATATTAAGTACTTAGTTGATAATGGCTGTAACATTTGGAATGGTGATGCTTATAAAAGATATTGTAAGTTACAAGTACCTCACGATCATTTTGAAACTGAAAAAGAGTTTATTGAATTAATTAAAACAAAGGGTGAATTTGCTAAGAAATGGGGTGAGTTAGGTCCTATATATGGTAAGCAATGGAGAGATATAAATGGAATAGATCAGCTAGAGAATCTTATTACGGGTATTATAAGCAACCCAGATAGTAGAAGACATCTGGTTGATAGCTGGAATGTAGAAGATTTAGATAAGATGACTCTTCCTCCTTGTCATTATTCTTTCCAATGTTATGTAGCAGATGGTAAGCTCTCTCTTATGTGGAATCAACGTAGCGCAGATTTGTTCTTAGGCGTACCGTTTAACATTAGTAGTTATGGTCTTTTACTGCATTTACTGTGTAAAGAAACCAGACTCGAACCAGGTGAATTAATAGGAAGATTTGGTGATATACATTTATATAATAACCATATTGAACAAGCTAAAGAACAAATTAATAGGAATAGTTTTGATCTACCTGAATTAAAGGTATCATGTTATGACATTTATAGAGGTGATTTTGATGCTGAATTAGTAAATTATGAATCACACCCTGCTATTAAAGCACCCTTAAGTAATTAATGGAAAAACCTGAAGAAATAATTTGCCATAAATGTGGAAAACCAGCTACAGGAAGATATTCTCCAGATTTAGATATAGCCGGTTTAGCATTTTGCGATGAACATAAGGAATTAATGGCTGCTGCTTTTTATTGTCTTTTACAAAATGATACAAAGACATTTGATCAGCTTATGGGAACAAATTTAAGGACCGATAGCTCAACTGGATAGAGCCCTTGGTTACGGCCCAAGAGGTTGAAGGTTCGAATCCTTCTCGGTTCACAGGGTTGGCTACCTAAAATAAAGTTCGTATATTTACGGATAAATAAAAAGGTTATGGAATGTTTAAAAAATGTTTTTGCAATAATAGGTTTATTCGCTACTAGTATTGCTTTATATTATTTTATAAAAGATCAAATTGCACTTTACAAGTTAAATAAAAAAAATAAATAATAAAGGTTATGTCTAAATCAGAAAAAATTCAATTTACTATTATAGGGATGTGTGCAACCTATTTTGCACTAAGAACTTTAATTACTTTTATATAATGGCTAGAGACGGAAATTATTCAAAAGCACCAATCGTAATTGCATTTGCTACTTCAAATAGATCAAATGCCAAATACAAAGTCAAAGTAGTTCGCAACAGAAATATTGACGAACTGATGGATTGTAATTATATTATACCGGGTATATCAGCAAAATGTATTATTAAAGAAGTTGGTATAGGTGAAATATTCATTGATCGATACAAAAAGAAATATGGTGTTTAATCCCACATTAACACGTTCTCGTTTACAAAAGGAGTTTTCTAAATTACAGAAACTGAATTATAATCAATTTCGTTGGTGGAGAATGTACGATACAAAAAACAAACCATTAGATAAACGTAAACCACTTCGTGATCGTATATTAAATGGAGATTATGATTTTTCTCATTATTGGTATCAAGCAGCATGGGTTGAGCACGAACTTAATGATTTACAAGCTGAATGCAAAGGTGATGATGGTTTATTTATAGAAAAAGGTGCTGTATTAAGAGCACGTCGCAAGCGTTTACTTGAAGATTTTGAACGTGATGAAAAAGAAAAATTAGATGGACTATATAATGAATTTCCAAAATACTTTCGTGTTAATAAGGATCAAGTTAAAGAGGAAATGTTGAATTTTAGTGGTTCCCTGATTGATTTTTATTATCATATGGATGACAAATATAAAATATTACACATAAGTTATGAGCAAATTAAAAAAAGAGGTAGACCTAGAAAAACTGCCTGACCCAAGAGCACATCAAATTATTTCCTTTATCAAATCAGGAATCCGTATATTAGGTTATATTGTACTTCCTTTTGATATTATAATATCTGCACTTCTGTTAATATTTTCAGAAGCTGTAGGAATTTATGAAGAAATGGTATGATAGTTTTCCAACTTATGATTTATACTATAGTATTTATTTTCTTTACAATATATAAAGATTATATAATTGATACTTACTATAGAGAGACAACACAAGAAAAAAAGAATTATATCAATAAACGTTGGATAATTTTTTATATTATAGGATTAATTATAACATTTTTGTTATATGCGTAAAAAAAGAAAAGCCCCTTATGATTGTGTAATGGATTCACCTACGTATAGACAAATTTTAAAAGAAGTAGCTAAAGGTTATAGTTTTGAACAATGCAATAAAACAAATAAAATAATAAGAGTAAAAAAATGAAAAAAATACTTTATTTTAGTGCAGCATGGTGCGGGCCTTGTAAAATGTTAGGACCGATTATGGAATCCCTAGCTGGAGAAATTAATTATGAAAAAATTGACGTAGATAATAATCAAGATTTATCTATTCAATATGGAGTTAGAAATATTCCTACATTAATTCTTGTGGAGAATGGAGAAACTGTTGGTAGATTAACAGGATTACAACAAAAAGAACAGATACTTGAGTTTTATAATAGGTAAATCTTGTATTGGAATTAAAGATGGGGCTTGTATTGATGCTTGTCCTGTTGATTGCATTCATATAGGTGAAAAACAAATGTATATTGATCCTGAAGAATGTATAGATTGTGGTGCTTGTGTTCCTGAATGCCCTGTAGAGGCTATTTTTGAAGACGAGGAAGAAGCAATTGAAGCTGGAGAGTTAGATTCAGTAAAAGCAAATTATAAATTTTTTAATCTAAGTTATGGAACAAATAATTGAAATCAAGAAAAACAAGTCGAACTATGTACAAATTGAACTTCGTGAATATGAAGGACATAAGTATGTAGATGTAAGAGAATTTTACGATGCTGAAGATGGTAAACGTTTACCCACTAAAAAAGGCATTACATTCTCTCCTAAAGTATTAGAGGAAGTAATTGATGGTTTAACAATGTTAAATGAACAAATTGATGAATAATGATAAAATGGGGTTTATAGATTATCTATGGGCTCTCCTTATTATTCTATTAGCATTTAGTGCTGCTTCATGTGTTAGTGAAGAAAACCAAACAGTATGCTTAACTATATACCAACCAGTATGTGCTGAAGGTAAAATTTTTTCTAATGAGTGTTATGCTTATAAGGAAGGATATGAAAATAATGAATTAACAGAACCAGTATGTACTTTAAATACTGCTGAGTGTAAATGTAAATAAAATGAGTAAATATACATCAACAAAAGTATTTGACGGATTTAGTTGTGTTTTCCGTCAATGGAAAGCCGATACAACACACTGTAGGTTCCTCCATGGATATGGAGTATCATTTAAGGTATGGTTCGAAGGTGAATTAGACGATAGAAACTGGGTTTGGGACTTTGGCGGTATGAAACGAGCTAAAGGACAAATCGACGGTAAATCTCCTAAGGAATGGATGGACTATATGTTTGATCATACTTTCTTAGTAGCCGATGATGATCCTTATGTAGAATCATTTATGAAAATGGACGAAATGGGTGTAGCCCAAGTAAGAGTAATCCCAGCTACAGGAGCAGAACGTTTTGCTCAATTTATTTTTGATAAATTAGATCCATTTATTAAAGAAGAAACAGAAGGTAGAGTAAAAATTACAAAAGTAGAATTTAGAGAACATGGTAAAAATTCTGCTATGTATGAAGCTGCTTCATCAAACGAAAAATTAGAAACTATCTTAAGTAGCCTTAAAGACCTATAATGAAAGTATCACACGAAGTACCAAAATGTTTATTAAATAATAGTCGTGAATTTAATGATTATGATTATTGTTTACCTCATCTTTTAGATCAAAGTGAAAGATATAAAAATTTCTTTTTAGAATCTAAAGAACAAGGACGTTATATTATTATGGATAATTCACTTCATGAATTAGGTCATGCATATGATCATAAAAGATTACATCATTGGATTAGTGAATTAGAACCAGATGAATTTATAGTACCTGATGTTTGGATGAAATATGCTCAAACAGTAGCAATGGCTAAATATTGGAAGCAATTTAAATACCCAAAAAAGACTAAATTAATGGCTGTAATTCAAGGTGAAGATAAAAATTCAGCTTATTTATGTGCTGGTTTACTAAAGGGTTTAGGTTATCAAAAATTAGGAATTTCTTATGGTGCTACTTGGTATAATGACTTTTTCCCTCATGTAAATGAAGCTTTAGGAAAATCATTAGGTAGAATAAGATTTGTAAATGGTTTATTAAAACTAAAAGAATATAAAGATACTAAATTCCATTTACTAGGATGTTCTGTACCTCAAGAATTTGGTTGGTATGATAATCATCCACAAATTGAATCGATAGATACCTCAAACCCTATTATGGCTACTTTAGAAGGAATTATGTATAGTAATATTGGTTTAAATAAAAAACCAAAAGCAAATATGAATGAGTATTTCGATATTGATCCTTATAAAGTTAATTATGAGGATATTTTAGAAAATGTAAAACGATTTCGTGAAATTAATGGGTTAAAAAGTTATGGCAGAAATAATTAGACATACATTGGGTTTTTGTGGTGAACATTTTCACCCAAATATTTGGCACCTTCTAATAGGAGGTTTTGGAATATCTACTATTTTTTCTTATATTATGATATACATAAAATGTAGATTTAAAGCGTTTGCCTATACGCTTAATAATACCTGGCAAAAATTTAAATTAAATTAAAAATGGCAAAAAATGTCGTAGTATCCTTATCTGGAGGGATGGATTCCTCAACTTTATTACTTAGATGTTTATCTGAGTACGATCAAGTAACAGCAATTTCTTTTGATTACGGTCAAAAGCATAGAGTTGAACTTGAAAGAGCCCAACAATTAGTTGGTTATTTACTCCAAAATGGTTTAAATGTAACTTACCAAGTAATTAAACTAGATGGTTTAGTTAACTTGTTAAATTCAGCACTAGTTCAAGGTGGTGATGATGTTCCTGAAGGACATTATGAAGAAGATAACATGAAAGCTACTGTTGTTCCTAACCGTAATAAAATATTTGCTTCATTAGTACAAGCTGTAGCATTATCAGCTGCAAACGCTAATGGAAATGATACTGATATCGCATTAGGTATACATGCAGGTGATCATGCTATTTATCCTGACTGCAGACAAGAATTTAGAGATGCAGATGATGCAGCCTTTAGAATTGGTAACTGGGAAGCTGATAAAGTAGGTTATTTTACACCTTATTTAGAAACTGATAAACTAGGAATTTTAAAAGATGGACAAGAATTGGTTAAAGAGCTCGGAATTGAGTTTAATGAGGTGTACAAACGTACTAATACATCTTATAAGCCCTATCCTAGCGGTAATAGCGACTATAAATCAGCATCATCTGTTGAACGCATCGAAGCATTTATCGACTTGGGTGTGGACGATCCTGTACAATATGAGGACGAAACTGGAGAAGTTGAATATAGTGTTGCAAAAGCACATGTAACTAAGTTGTTAGATGAGTATTCATCAGCAGCTGTATTAGGAGACGCATAATGAAGAAACTTATATTTTTATTTACTTTAGTAGTATCATCTCTTGCCTTCGGGCAAGAGGAGGTACCCTATGATGCATTAGGTGCATGGTATAACTTAGATGGAGAAGTATTAATTATTAGTAGAAAAGCTGAAAAAATTGTATTTGTAAGAAAAAATGCAACTAAAATATTAGCTACTGGTGAGATAACAATGGATAACGGAGATATGCATATTAATAGATATGATACAACCGATGCATATAGATTAGGTTTATTTATTGGCAATGAAACAATGGTAATAACTAGACCAAACTCAATAAGAGCTTGGTTATGGACTAGGATACAATAAAATATCCCTCCCTATTCGACTAGTTTTTTTACATATTTATCGATATAAATCTAGCTATAAATGTCCACACTTACTAACAGAACTATAAAGTCTACTTACGACCAGTTAATACATTTAGAAAATAATGTTATACAAGATGGATTAGGAACATCTTCCTTAAGTGCTTCTTTAGATATAACTGGATTAGAAAATATAACTGGTTCTTTAAATGTAAGTGGAAGTACAGATTTAATTGGTACTTCTTCAATCTCGGGTAGTTTAAAAATATCTGGTACTTTTGAAGTATTAGGAACTGCCTCAATTTCCCATTTAATTACTACTTATGAATCCTCTTCTATTATATATGCAAGTGGATCTACTAAATTTGGAGATGATACATCTGATACTCACCAGCGTACTGGTAGTATGACCATTTCTGGTTCATTATTTAGTACTAATATAAGTGGTACATTTAGTGGTTCTTATAAAGGTGATGCTAGTGGATTAACAGGTACAATTTCTTCATCATTCGCAGAAAGTGCTAGCTTTGCTACATCAGGAACATATGCTTTATCAGCTAGTGAAGCAGCTACAGCTACTAATGTATTTGTAATTCCAGATAATTCAGCAGCAGGTACTCATTATTTACTTTTCTCACAAGGTGTATCGGGTAGTCATAGAGCTAAAACAGATAATGGTTTATATTATACTCCTTCTACAAATACTTTAACTGCAACTAAGTTTATAGGTCAATTAGAAGGAAATGCTACCTCAGCAGATACAGCCTCTATAGTATTAGGTTCGATTACTTCAGCCTCTTTTGCAGTTACAGCTTCGCATGTTTTAAGCCAATCAATAAACAATATAATATCAGGTTCATTTGCAGCAAGCGGTGATGGTCCATTTACTGGTTCATTTTCCAGTAGTAGATATTCTATGCTATCAGGATCATTTACAGGTTCTTCTACCGGTTCATTTAC
>Ga0181419_1000179_pt1 | contig 21598 bp, 31 predicted proteins | sample 42SPOviralmetaG_FD_130144 | JGI IMG/M metagenome (GOLD analysis project Ga0181419, IMG submission 130144) | Marine viral communities from the oligotrophic San Pedro Time Series (SPOT) site, San Pedro Channel, CA, USA - 42 SPOT_SRF_2013-04-24 | ecosystem: Environmental > Aquatic > Marine > Strait...
ATGATCGTTTAGTAGATGAGTGTGTTGCCGAAATAATGGAAGAGGAGTATGGCGACTATGAATAAAACCACGTTTTATAAATACCTAAAACTAGGACACTACAAAAAACAATTACGTCAAAAAAAAGAGAGCCTAGAAAAAATAGGGATACTGCGAGGAGGCAATAGTTCAGCTTTGCACTTCAATAAAGTTGTAGGTATTAATCCAAAAGAAACTTTGTTAAGATACCTTGGCATGGAAATGCCTATAGATTTTGACTCTATGCTTCTTTTAGATGCTGGATTTTTAAACGAAACAGCTTATGAGTCTTTGTTAAATGAAGCTGGAATTAAATTTAAAGCTGAAGAAGAAATACCAGTCGAATGGTTTATAACAACAAAATCAAATCAAAAAGTTAAAGTTACAGGGAGGCCTGACTGTGGAATACTCGACACCGTGGACAATAAGTTGGCGCTTATTTTGGAGCATAAACAAATTGCTAGCACGTGGAAAACAAAAGAACTTTCGCACTGGGGCATGGGACAACCTAAGCCGGAAAACGTGGTTCAAACTGCTCATTATAGTTGGATACATGGCAATTTGCCTGCCGTTCTTGTGTATTGCAGCCGTGCTTGGCACGCTCTTAAAACTAAAAAAGACATCCTCTTGCAACCAGATCACCGAGCATTACTGGGGGACGAATATACATGGGGAGTAAAACCGTTTATGACATTGTATGATGTTACTTGGGAGAACAATAAGTTATTATTTGAAGGAAAAGAAACAGTAGTCACCTCCGACGGGATAAAAAAGTACTACGAATTAATAGCCAATTGCGCAGAGAGTAAAATTATACCCCAACATCACTATGTTGATATATGGGGAAAGCCTATGAACAAAAAAAAGAGAGAAAAGTATTATGATTGGGCTCACATTCCTGAAAAAGATTATGATGAGTGGGTAGAGTTGGTAAAAGCTGAATGTAATTTAGCTTGGCAGGAAATTGAACAAAATATTAAAGAATTAAAAGAGGAATTAATTGACTAGATGTTTATATTTGTAGTATAATAGTAAGGTAAACGGCGAAGTTGTCGACGATAGGAGATTTTATGAAGATATTTTTAATGGGTTTAATGTTTGTGAGCGCAACAGCTCAAGCAAAGTTTTGTAAAAAAATAACAGGAGTTGTAGGTTATTTAAACACAAAAGAAGCAGTGTCAGTAGACGGCAATGATTTAATTTCTGAGCTGGCTGCTAAAAATGACGCGCTAGCAGATGCTATGTTTAAATTGGCCGGAGATAAAGCTTGCGACTTTCCTAAAGGGTGTGTTAGCCATATATTTCATGTTGTGGATAACAAAAAAACAAACAGAACTTTAGAAGTCAGATATAAATGTGTATTAGAAAAGGAAGATTTATAATGGGAATGTCTGCAGGACTGGCTATTAAAATAGCTAGAATACAAGATCAATTAGGCACAGTCCAAAAAAACTCTACCAATCCTTTTTTTAATAGTAAGTATATTGAAATTAATGAGTTATTAAGAGTGCTAAAACCTTTAGCTAAACAAGAAAACTTGCTTATCAGTAACCCTCTTGATTCAGTCGGAGACAGTTCAGCTGTTGGAACTTTAATTGTAGATCTTGATAATGGTGAAAATTTCTACACAAAATGTAAACTTACAGACGCAAAAAACGCTCAAGATGCTGGAGGAGGGATCACATACTTTAGGAGATATGCCTTAATAAGTTTTTTTGGTCTCGATCAAGAAGACGACGATGCTAATAAAGTATCACAAGCTAAACCTAAAAAAGGTAGAGCAAGCACAACTAAAACTAATAAAGCTAGTAGTACTGGCGCAAAGTCATTATTTTAAGGAGATAATATGTACGTAGATTTAAGATTGAAAACTTCAAAGGCTGGAAACGATTATTTATTTGGAGGTAAAGATGGGGTATGGTATCGCATTATGAAAAACAGAGAAGGACAAAACGTGCTGGCAAAAAGCACTAACTTAGATGAAGGGTTTAAAGACGTCGATACTTTAACAGCCAAATCTAATGACAGAGGTCCTTACGAGTTTGGAAAGAACCAAGAAACCAACGAAGTCTTTTTTTTGACTAAAGCGACGAATGCTGGAAAGCCCGTCTTCTATTCTAAAGGAGAAAAAGCAGGAGAGCCCGTAGTAAAGAGAGATGGTACTCAACTTCTTGGAGCTGACTTTACTTTAAACGTTAAAGAAGGAACCCAATAATGAAAGTCAAGATTAAAAAGCTTGATGCAAATGCGGTTATCCCGGTCAAGGCCAAAGCGAATGATGCGGGCCTTGATTTAACTTCTATAAGCGTAGAAAAAGGATTGTCTTACATTGAGTACGGAACAGGTTTAGCTTTTGAAATACCCGAAGGACATGTCGGGTATCTGTTTCCCCGAAGCAGCATTTCTAAGACTAGCTTAAGCCTTGCTAATTCTGTAGGGGTTATAGATTCAGGATATCGAGGAGAAGTAAAGTTAAGATTTAAAAGGCCTAGACAATTAGGACCTATTTACGAAGTTGGTGATCGTATTGGTCAGTTAATTATTATGCCGATACCAAATATAGAATTAGAAGAAGTTAAAGATCTTTCTAAAAGCCACAGAGGAGACGAAGGATTTGGAAGTAGTGGAAGATAAATTAACACATTTTAAAATTATGAAATGGTATGATAAAATCACTAATTAAGGAGTTGAAATTGGCTGTTGAGTATGAAGGTAAAAAGTGGATTGCGGAATTTGTACACTATCGTACATACGCAGAGGTTAAAGAAGACGGAAAAAAAGAAACCAAAACGGAAGCTATAAATCGAACTAAAGATATGCACATTAAAAAGTTTCCCCATTTAGTTAGCGAAATTACTGCAGCCTTCAGTTACGTGTACAGGGGAATGGTAGTGCCTAGCATGAGAAGTTTGCAGTTTGGTGGAGAGGCTATTGAAAAAGTAAACGAGCGTATATACAATTGCGCATTCGCAAACATCACCAGTTGGGATGATATGCACGATGCTTTCTTTTTGTTGATGTGTGGCACAGGGTTTGGGTACTCGGTTAAGCAAAGACATATCAGCCAGATGCCGTCAATACGTAAGCAATCTAAACATTTAGGAAAACTTAAATATACTATTGCAGACAAAAAAGAAGGGTGGGCAGACAGCATACGAATTTTAATGGACTATCCGACAGTAGAGTTTGATTACAGCCAGATTAGACCTAAAGGAGCTTTGATTAGTAGTGGAGGTACGGCCAGCGGACCAGAGGCGTTAATAAAAACGCACGAAGCTATCCGCAGTACCCTACTCCAGGCAGGAGGTCGGAAGTTAACTAGCGTAGAAGTGCACGACATTATGTGTCATATAGCGGACGGCGTTGTTGTCGGCGGTGTGCGCAGGGCCGCTTTAATATGCCTGTTTGATGCGGATGATGAGGCAATGAATAAATCAAAATCAGGAGAATGGTGGGTAGAAAACCCTCAGAGAGGTAGAGCAAATAATAGTGCAGTTATTTACAGGAACGGTAAAAATGAAAACCCCGACAACCAAATAAGATCTATAATAGATTATATGTTTAATAGCGGCTCAGGAGAACCAGGCATAAGCTTATCAAATGATCCAGATATGGGGTTTAACCCTTGTCATGAGATATCGCTTCTTGATGGCGGCTTATGTAACCTTACCGAGGTCAATGTAAAGGCCTGTAAAACAGTCAATGAACTCTATGAAGCGACACGGGCAGCAACTGTCATTGGAACTTTACAAGCCAGCTACACAAACTTTAAAATTCTTCAACCTAAATGGAAAATCAACGCAGAAAAAGAAGCGTTGCTCGGCGTGTCTTTAACCGGACAAGCTGATAATTGGAAACTGCTCACTGAATTTTTACAAGTATTTAATATAGATTATGTTGTAAAATCAATTAATAAAATATTTGCAGACAGTATTAGCATCAGCCCAGCCAAGAGAATAACAACCACTAAACCCTCGGGAAGCACAAGTGCTTGGCTAGGATGTTCTAGTGGGATACACGCAGACCACGCGCCTTATTATATAAGACACATCAGGATGGAAAACAATCACAAAATTGTGGAGGTCTTAACAAATGCCCAGTACCCTTTCTTGGAAAAAGATAACATAGACGCAGATAAAATGGTCGTAGGATTCCCTGTAAAAGCTCAAGAAGGTGCCATAAACAAAACTGATGAAACGTCAATTGAGCTGATGAATAGAGCTAGGTTTATTTATAATAACTGGATATTAAAAGGACACAGGTCGGGAAACAACACCCACAATGTTAGTTTGACAGTAGAATATAAACCAGAAGAGCTCGAAGAAATAAAACAGTGGATGGTAGACAATAAAAACAGCTACGCTGGCATAAGCTTTTTGCCAAGGTTCGACAGTACCTATACGCAAATGCCATTCCAAACAATAGATAAGGAGACGTATGATGAGATGGTTTCAAAAATTACTAAGGAGATCGATTACAACGGCGTTGATTGGAGCGGTACTGTTGACGATCGTGCCGGTGAACTCGCTTGTAGCGGAGGCTCCTGCGAAATTACTTGAAACGTGTAAATTAACTAAAGTTTTTGAGAACAAAAGGGCGCCCAAAAACGAGCGTCCTTTGTCTTGGTTGACAGGTAAAGAGTTTCTTGTTATAGTAGATCATATGGAACGTAATCCTAACAGTTGCTTAGTTTATGTTGTTAGAAATCGCGAAACTAATCACATGCATTTTCAGTTTGACACAATAAGGAGAATGAAATGAAATACAAAAGACTTAACTTCAACTACACCGCACTCAGCTTCTTGCTGTTTGAAGGTTACATCTTTGGATTGTCTTATTATGTGCATCATCGGGACCCGACTGGAACTGGGTGGTATGAGGTCCCTTTAATTTTATCAACCGTAGCGGCACTGGCAATCCTAATGATTTTCACGGTAACAAAGGCAATGAATATTGATTGGTAACAATAAGGAGACTTAAATGAGTGAGGCTAAGGAAGTTAGAATAAAAACTAGCTTGCACGAGTTACGTAGATTATATGAAATATGTCATAATAACTTGGAAGATGAACTAACCCTGAACTTAATCCAAACAGCAATAGGTAACATAGAATCATTAATCGAGGAAGAATGAAATGAACATATTTGTAACAAGCAAATGCCCTACAAAAGCTGCTAAATTTTTAGATGATAAAAGGGTAGTTAAAATGGTACTGGAAAGTGCTCAAATGCTAAGCACGGCAATCACCGAACACGGAGGAAAAGCTCCTTACAAACCTACCCACAAAAACCACCCGTGCAACGTGTGGGCTCGTAAAACTAGGGCTAATTATTTGTGGTTGCTTAATCATTTTATTGCTCTCGCCAACGAATACACCAGTAGATATCAAAAAATACACAAATCTTTTAACTTACTTCCTCAGCTACTTCACGGTGCGGAACACATCCCTAACGGAAAGCTCACTCCTTTCGCTAATTGTGCTGCACATGCAGAGTTAGGCTTAAGTTATAAACACATTAAAGACATAGAAAAAGCTTATCAATTGTATTTAAATGATAGATGGGACACAGACAAAAGAATACCAACTTGGTATGGAGAGAATAGATGAAAGTAACACCAATCGCCGTAACCAAACCCCTTGTTAAAGGGATCGACGACGCAGAACAGCTCGTATCATTCTGTGCCCGAGTATCCAACCCCAACAACCAACTAAATACGGCCACTGCTGACAGGTTGCTAGGTTACTGCTGGAGGCACAAGCATGTGAGTATTTTCGAGCAGGCGGACCTGACCGTCGAGATCGAGACAAGTCGCGCAATTAGTGCTCAGATTTTGAGGCACCGCAGCTTTGTCTTTCAAGAATTCAGTCAACGGTATGCCAAATCAACGGAGTTTGAGCCGGTAGTCTTGCGTAAGCAAGACACAAAAAATCGTCAGAACAGCACTGACACAATGAGCTGGAAGGACAAGGCTTATTTTAATACGAAAGTGGATCTTTTCATTAAACACGCTGAAGAGTTTTATAACCAAATGTTAGATAAAGGAGTCGCCAAAGAATGCGCTCGCATGATCCTACCCCTAACCACACAGACGCGCCTGTACATGAAGGGTAATTTACGGTCTTGGATTAACTACTGCGCTGTACGTTGCGGACTTGAAACCCAGAAGGAACACAGGGATGTAGCTAAAGAATGCTGGAAGATTGTAAGGGAGCAATTCCCAGCCGTCGCTAAATTCGTCGAAGCTGAATACGAATACTTGAAGGAGGTGCAATAGTGTCTATAATAATATTAGATACTTACAGCGTTTTAACTGCCAAAAACGTCTATTATTTGTAACTTTAATATGTCAGTAGCACATACTGACCGTGATTTGTTACATAACGAAGGAATTATATAATGTGTTTAGGAAAGACTAATAAAGAATTGGAAGCCTTTTTGAAGAAGGTTAAAAAACGATTGGACAGACAATACACAAAACTGTATAATAAACGTCCACATAAAGACGACTCGTAAGATCTTTCTTACATTCTCCCCATTGGGAGTATTTTTGTAAGATCTATCTCACATTAACCCAAAACATCCCAAAAGGGAGACATAATGAATTACACAATAACTTTCGAAAAAGAAGTTGTAGTTTTAAACAACGACTTAATAAAAAAACAAGGGATCGATGAAGAAGCCATTGCTGAAATTCTTGGGTTGCATGCTAAAAAACTCGCTTTGTTCAAGGGTATGAGCGAAGCAGAGGAATTTAGTTTGTCTGCTTATGGCAGAGAAATTCGTAACGTAGAATACGCCCTACAAAGGGCGTGGAACTTTAGCCAAAACGCCGCGTACCATAGGTTTTGGTTAGTACCAAGATGTACTTGTCCTCAAATGGATAACGAAGACAGTTATGGTGCTGCATTATATTATATCAACAAGAAATGTCCCGTACACGGAGAGGAAGGTTATGCTTAAGTTTATTTACACGGAAGAAGGAGGACGAAACATTGTAGTGATGCACAAAGATTACGCTTGTTTCGAAACCATGTGTGAAATGTTTGCTGATTTTGTTTCGGCGAGAGGTTATGATCGAGAAGATTTATTTTATCATCTTTCGGAAGAGGCGTTCCAAAACATCAGTTTAGATGACTTATGTTCTGAATGGAGGGAAAAAGCAAAACAAAAAATAAAAGAAAAAGTAAATAAAAACCTTTTTTTTACTGAAACTCTTAAACACGCATCAATAGGTGTGCGTAGAGAAGCCTTAACATTCTTGGATGAAATTGTTGAAGAAGTTATTGACGTGGTAGTTTTTGAAGAGTCTTACTTCTTAAGGAAAAGAAAATGACTGAGTTTGCGGGATGGATAAGCAGCTTAGCTTTCTCTCTGTGCGGACTTCCCCAAGTACTCCACACTTGGAGGACCGGAAAAACTGAGGGTTTGAGTACTGCCTTTTTAGTACTTTGGCTGTCTGGGGAAGTTTTTGGTTTTATATATATTACCGGGTTTGAAAAAATACCTTTGCCTATAGCTGCAAACTATACCCTAAACACTTTAGCAATAGGTTATTTGATGTACAAAAAATATAAAAAGGAAACTTAGTATGGCGTTTCGTAAAGAATACAAAGCAAAAGGGTTCGACACTTCTACAACTATCGGAGGGTATTTAAGTGTTGGCACTCATACTGTAAAAATAATCACACCCATAGAAGATATGCAAACAACAATACGTCTAACTTTATCTAATAATTTTGGGGATATTATTGTAGATCGAATATTTATAAACAGCAAAAAAAGTAAAGGTTACAGCAAAAAATTAATGGACTTGTTAACAGCGGTTCCTTTGGAAGTGATGAAAGATGTAATTGACAGCGATAATTTTAGAAAGCTTGAAGGACAAGAGCTCTTAATTAGAGTGGTAAAAAGTGAAGGCAATTATATAGAAAGAGTTCATAATGGCTTTATGATTAAAGGACCCGAAGAAATTTCTAAAATATTTCAAACATACAACCAAGCAAGAACAGCTCTTGACAATTTAGGAAACAAAGCTTATAACCGAGTAGAGTCTTACTTTAAAACTGAAAAAATTAACAACAAAGGAGTGTGGTAATGAGCGAAATAACTAAACCTTACTCTTTGCTTAAGCCCGCAAAGTCTGGGAAATACGGCCCAAGATCCGATTACAAAATTGCTGATGCTGGTGATTGGTGGATGGCAGCTTCTATTGTAAATAGAATCGAAGGCCCCATCATTGTCGATTTCGAAACTACAGGATTAAACATATTTGCCGTTGATTTTAGAGCAGTAGGAATTGCTATTGCAGGAAAAAATTTAGAAGGAGGAATATACTTTAGTTTAAAAAATAAACAAAATGCCAAAGAATTAATTAAAGCTCTATGCAAAAGAAACTTAGTCGCGCACAATGTGTGCTATGATGCAGCCGTTTTGGAGATACTTTGCAACAAGTACAATTTACCGATTACCCTATCCCCTAGATGGCCATGGAAGTGGGACACAATTAGTATGTATTTTCATCTAAGCCAGCACGAGTGGATGGGTCAGAGTTACGGTCTCAAGGCTGCACAGATAGACGTGTTAGGTTGGAAAGACAAAGGGGACGTTGAGCTAGACAAGTGGTTAGCAGAGAACGGACTAGGCAAGGGTGACATGTGGCAAGCGCCAGATTCAATCCTTGGCAAGTACGGCTGCTACGATGTGCAGTCTACTTATCAGTTGTTCGAGCATCTTCTTCCGCAGCTGGAGGCTTTTCCTGACGCAGTAAACTTCATATCAAAAACCGAAGTGCCGTACCACTATAGAGCAATAGTCGAAATGAGATTCCACGGTATCAAGATAGACACAGACAAATTAACAACATTAAAGAAAGAGTTGGAAGTCAACAACGAAGCATTTATTTCACGATTCATGAACCATGAACAAGTGCAAAATTGGATCGCCTCTGTCGACACTATCAAGCTAAAAGAATTAAAAGAAGCCGAACCTCCCAAGATGACAAAGACAGGGAAACTTGCGGCTCGATGGATTAAATGGGAAGAGAAGGTCGCCAATTATGAACCGGCCCACTGGCTAAACACCAACAGTAAACCCCAACTCCGTAACCTATTCTTTTCACACATATATAAAGTTAGTGAAGTCCGACCTTCTTTGGGTTGGGACGAAAAGCAAAGAGAATTCAAAGGTGGCAAGTTATTGTGGGAGGTAGACATCCACGCAGAAGGAAAGACAATCACACATGAGTGGGCGGCCAAGACAAACGACATTCCTATATCAAAAGAACTACTACCAAAGCTTGGCGAAGTAGGGCAAATGTTATTTGACTACAACGCCGATGTGAAACTGTTAGGGTATGCTAACGGGCTTGAAGATTCCTTAATAGACGGAGTACACCACGGACAGCTACGTCCCTTAGGAACTCTATCAGGACGGTGTGCGGGAAGTGGCGGAGTAAACCTCCAGCAGATCAGCAAAGACCCTAGATACCTTGAGTGTTTTGTTTCGCGTAAAAACCACACCTTGGTGGACGCAGATGTGACAGCCCTTGAGCCTTGCGTACTAGCGGAGCTCAGCGAGTGTCCGTCTTACATGAAGTTGTACGGGCCAGACGCAAAGCCAAATGACATATATCTTTTTGTCGGAAGTAACACAAAGGCTATGGGAGCAACACTCAGAGCGGAGGGATACAACCCCGATTCACCTACCCTAGAAGCTATTGCAAAAACTAAAAAGAAAATGAAAAGAGAGCGAGGCATTGCGAAGGTACTTCATCTGAGTAGTGGCTATGGAGCTGGGCCTGCCAAGATATGGAAGACCTTGGTCAGTCAGGGCGTTGACTTGTCTTTGGATGAAGCAAAAGAAATTCATAGCGATTATTGGGAGTTGTTTAAGCGGGTAAAGGAGTACGAGGAAGAATTAAAAGATGTTCGCGTTAATAACGGCGGTTGGATACTAGACGGACTAGGACTACCTATAACAATAGGAAGACATAAATTAAAAGACATTTTAAATACTTTAATTCAAGGTACGGGTCATAAAATTTTAGTGAGACACATTGCCAACGTAATGAAATTACGAGATGAAAAGCGAGTACCCTTCAACATGTGGATAGCAGATTTTCATGATGAAACGATTGTAGAAACTAAAGATGAACACGTTAAAGAAGTTTTAGATATATTTAATTTAGCTGAAAAGTTGACAAACGAACAACTTGCTGGTAAGATTTATTTAAAGATTGAGCCAGAAACCGGTGTAGATCTTAGACCTTTTAAATTGTAGGAATCATAATGAAACATAACGAAATTAAATATGATTATAGGGGAAAACAAATCCTTGTTATTCCTGATATGCACATGCCTTATCATCATAAAGATGCGTTAGATTTTTTAAGTTTTTTAAAAAAAGAATACGGATATTTTGATATGGTAGTAAACTTGGGAGATCTTGTAGATTTTCATAACATTAGTTTTCATAGTAGTGATCCTGATTTATTTAATGCAGGAGATGAGCTTGATTTTGCTATTGAAGGATGTCAAACTTTAGAAACAATCTTTCCTGATATGTACATAATTGGTAGTAATCACGGGGATTTACCACTTAGAAAATTTATCGCTAATGGACTGCCTCGCAAGCTTATTAAAAGCTACAATGAAATTTTTGAGGTAGGGGAAGGTTGGAAGTTTGTGCCTGACCTAACACTCAAGACTGATAGCAAAGCACTTCCAGACATTTACTTTCATCACGGTATAAAAAAGAATGGACTAGCTGTAGCCAATCAACGAGGACAAAAAATAGTACAAGGGCATTTTCACACAGAGTTTAAAACTGAATATAGTGGTAATCCTAATAGTTTGCTATGGAGCCTGCAAGCCGGGTGTTTAATTGATGATGAGAGCCTTGCTTTTGCTTATAATAAATTAACTAAGGATAGGCCAGTGCTAGGTGCTGCTGTCATTATTGACGGCATGCCTGTATTGGAGCCTATGATACTTAATCGTAACGGAAAATGGATAGGAGAAACAAAATGAAATTAATTCCAATTGGTGATTTTATCACTGCTAGTTGGGTCGTTATCGTTCCAGAAAATGACACTACTAAATTTGACATGCTGGATGATGCAAATGTAGCAAACCTGGAAGTTGCCCTTAGGGTAGTTAACTCGGGAAGTAACAAGGATGTAGGTTCTGGAGATGTCATTATGACCGGAATAAACTTTGACGCGAATGCTATGAATCCTTTTGGACAATTAGTTCCGAGCAACTTAATTTTTGCGAAGTTAGATGCAGGAGAGAGAGAGGTAGTAGATTATGTCGAATACTTCAAAAGGCTTGAATCACGTAAGTAACCAAGTTAATGAATATGCCCAATGGATTAAGGCTCATTTAGTGGGAATAGAATGGACGTTAGAAAAAACAGCTAGGGAAAAAGGTATTCCAAGCCCTAATTTTGAGCTTGAGCTTTTAAAATTTAACACAGAGTTACGTAAGCTACAAGACCAACTTGAGTTGTTAGAATGGTTACAAGGGGTTATTAAAGATGCCAAATAACAAGCCTAACTTAGGTATAGTTAAAGAATTTATTGTTAAAGCCCGTATAGAACTTTACACCGGGGGGGCTCAGGATCTAGAGTCCCCCGAAATCATAACCTACCACACCCTACTAATATCCGCAGTAAACAAATCCCAAGCCGAAAAAGAAGCAAAGGAAAGATTAAAGCTAAAAATACCTGAAAGGACTGACGGAAGTGTTGTTGTAGAAGGGTGCACAAGAGGCGTATAAAATTTAATACAAAACGTTCTCCGTCATGATCTGTGTGTAGATCATTCGTACCCCATATGATCTATGTGTAGATCAAAAACTTTATAGAAAGGAAACAGACGTGATCAAACATGAATGGCGTATGACTCCGTGGCGAAAAGAAAAAGAACCACCTTTAATAGCAACTTATGATGAGCTTGATCAACTACACACTTTTCGTAGTGTATATGGATATCCAGAAAAGACTCAAGAATACATTGCTAATACAGGAGCTGTCCGAGGAGTAAAGAATTTTGAAGTTCAATCTTCTACTTTGTACATCGATGTAGACGAAGAAGAAAATGTACAAGAGGTACAAAAAACCATAGACCGTTTAGGTGCAGGGTACTCTCGTTATGACACTGGGAACCGAGGGGCTCATTGGCACATAGATACAGTCAGTATCTGCCACAACTGGCTACCTAATTCTCATCTAGAGTTTGTTCGTAGTATAGGTATACTGGATTTAATAGACGACACCCTCTACCGACACCACAGCATTATTCGATGTCCTGGTGCAGTTCACGCCAAAACGGGAAAAATTAAAACACTAACAAACCGCGTCGAAGGACCTGTGCTGGAGATACCTTTGGTTGCTCCAAAAGAACAAGCTTATGAAATCATAGAAGAAGGTAATCCAGAAGCCTTGCTAGATTTTCAAAGGAATCTAATACAGTTTCGAGGAGAAGGAAAAAGACATGGCCACATGTTTATATTATTCCAAAGTGGAATTAGAGCTGGACTTTCTAGTGACGAAGTGTTAGAGTATTTGTATTGGTGGAACAGCCGACAAAACCCTGCGCATCAAGAAGAAGCGGTACTTAAAAAATGGAAAGGATTCTGTGGTGGCCAGATCAAAAAAACCTCGACAACCAACAGAGCACTGTGAGCTAGAAATACTTGAAGGCAGTATGCTTGTTATTGATCCGTCTTCTGGTAAGACAGGTAAAGGAGGTTATGCAGAATTTAATGGAGGAGTTTTTGTTGAGTGTGGATTTATACCATTTAAAGAACATAAAGTGGCTCTTAAAAGATTTCAAAACTTAAGAAAATACCTTATGAAAAACTTTAGTTCAGATTATGATGTGGTAGGATTAGAACTTCTTAAAGGAAGAGGCAAAGGTTATAGTGTTCCATTAGTGCTAAAGCAAGCAATTTCTGTTTTTGCAGCTTGCACTAATTGGAGTAAAGTTTACATGGTATCTCCCATGACTTGGCAAGCAATAGCTAAACGGCTAGGAGGTTGGATTAAACGAGATGACATTGACGCAGTGTACATGGGCTACGCAGCTATAGCCCTTGCTGCAGGATACTCAAGCAAATGGAAGCGGGAAGCGCAAGAAGCTTTTTTAAAAGAATTAGTAAAAGAATACAACTGGAAATTAGATTGGAGTGAGCGTGATTAAAACAGCAATACAAGTGATAAAAAGCCATATTAAAGAAAGAATAAATTTATTAGAGAACTACAAAAAGCAGTACACCAGCCTAGCAAATTCAGCAAATGATAAAAAATTAGAAATAGAAAGACTAGAAGCAGAAGTTAAACATTACAAAAAAGCAATAATAATTTTGGAGAAGGATGATGAAACAAATTGACTTTCTAAAATACTTCCCATTTTCAAGTATAAGAGAAGGTCAAAACATCACCCTAAATGAAGCACAAAAAACAATCCATGATTGGGATGTGCTTGTAGTTCGAGCTCCGGTAGGATCTGGAAAATCAGCTATAGCTGTAGCTATGCAGTTAGGGTTTAATGCAACAGGATTAGGATGCTCTATCCTCACACCTAACAATATTCTTCGTGCACAGTATACAGAAGAGTTCAATCACTTAAGTACAGTATTTTCAATTAACGATTATGTAGTACCAAAGCACAGCTTATGGCATGGACGTCGTAAACTTCCCTACAAAAATCTAGGAGTGGGTGATTTTAAAAAAATGTACGGAGTGTGGCCAAGAGGGAACGAGTACACTAAAGATTTAAACCACTGCAAAAAGAAACTTACCCCTACATGTCTTAATTACTACAGCTACTTAGCTCATAGAATGTATAAAGATGTCGTTATCTTTGACGAAGGACATAACGTACTTGATATGCTAAAGAATGTTCATGCATTTAAAATATGGAAACACCTAGTCAACTTCCCTTCAGGCCTTAAAACTTTTGGGGAGTTATTAGAGTGGGCCGAAGAAAACCAAAACTTTGCAAGAGTGGGAGATCTTCTTAAAGAACTACAAAGGCAACACCCTGCTAGTGTCATTGAGTATGCTAATGATTCTTATCATGGACAACTTAAAGAATGTATAAAAGTTCGACCTTTATCGGTATCTGACTACAGCCCTATATTATGGCCTGACAAGACTAAACGCATAATTCTAATGAGCGCCACAATATCTAAACATGAGATTAGTAAACTGGGGTTAAGTGATCGTGTTGTAAAATACGTAGACACTCTTTCTCCTATACCTATAGAAAGAAGGCCTTTGGTTCCTCTTAGTGTTGCAGACATGTCTTACCGCAATCAACCAGAAAGTATACCTTTAATTGCCCAAAAAATTATAGACTTAGCAAGTAAACATAAAGGAGAAAAAGGATTAATTCACGCAACTTACGGAATTGCTCAAAAACTTAAAGCGCATTTGTCGGAAAATCCTCGGTTTATTTTTCACAACCATATGAATAAAAAAGAAATATTTAATAAATTTAAAGAAAGTGATGACCTTATTCTAATCGGTAGTGGAATGTCGGAAGGCATTAGTCTGTACCAAGATTTAGCTAGGTGGCAATGTATTACAAAAATACCCTACCCTAGTTTAGTTGATAGTAGTAATCGTTGGATTCTCAAGAACGAACCGGAGTACTACAGATGGCTAACCGCCCGAGAACTTTTACAAAGTTATGGAAGGGTCAGCAGAGGAGAAGATGACTATGGGATTACATACGTACTTGATTCAGCATGGGAAAGATGGTACAATCAAACAAAGGCGGATTTACCCGCATGGTTTAAAGAAGGGGTAGTAACTCATGAACAAAGACATTGAACATCCAGACTATTATGGAGGCTTTGACAATCCTTACGAGGCAATCAAAGTAATTAGATCTTGGAATTTAGGGTTTGAATTGGGTAATGTAATTAAATACATATCTCGTAATGGAAAAAAAGAAGGAGAAGCAGCTGTAAAAGATCTTCGTAAGGCTATGAAATATATAGAGTTTGAAATAGAAAGACGGGAAAAAAATGAAAAACTATTGGATAGATAATGAAGGTGGTGTGTTTATGAACAAAGAACAGAGCATGCAAGATTTAGTAACTAATGGGTATATTAAGTGGTATAAAAGTATTACCGAAAAAGAGTTTAAAGATGTTCTAATAAAAGGAGAAATCTAGTGTCCTGGATTTACTTGCATTATGATTGGGAATATGAAGATGACTTGGGGCGCTGCAGCAGCTGCGGAAGTTTAGTATATAAAAAAGCTTTTAGTACCCACATGATTTATTGCAGGGGAGCATATGCCAAAGAAGAAAGAGAGGAAAGCACAAGGATCAGGAGAGAAGAAACTACGAGACCAGCGGAAGACCATCAGCCAACTAAAATCCCAGATACGACAATTACGGAAAGCCCTGATCCTGACGGAAGAGAGAGTTATCCAGCTACAAGACGCTCAGGGGGATCAGGAAGTAGTTGAAACAGCCCGCAAAATAGCTCGGGGAAAGCGGAAACGACTTGACAACTGTGATAAGTGTGGTATACTAGGAATCGAAGAGCAGGTAACAGATTTAGGGGCCAGGTATATGGTAGTTAAAATTTGTAATAATTGTGGGTTTCATCAAAGTACGGAATTTAAAAAGAAAGATTAATTGAAAGGACATCATGAAAACAATTAATACCTACTATAGTAAGTCTAAGTCCTGGGCTGGGTCTAGGTCTGGGGGAGCATGATGCCAATCTATAATTACATTTGCCGACAGTGTGGGCACGAGGAAAGTAAAATGGTAGACTCTAAAAATAGGGACACAGAGGTGGAATGCAGCGAGTGCTCTTCCCTAGCCTTAGACAGAGTTCAAACTAAACTTCCCCAACACAATCATCTAAGAGCAGGAAATGAAGGAAGGTTTGACAAGATTAAAGAAAGACTAGAAACAGAGCAAATGATGTATAGCTTACCTCAGGATGACCGAGAAGATTACGAAGAACACTTAGCTAAATTAGAAGAAGCCGAAAACAAAGAACGTTTACCCAGTGATAAAGAAGATTTTCACAAGCACAAAAGTGGCATTGATATTACGAAATAAGGAAAGTAACCGTGGATTTAGAACAACTATCAAATAAACAAATACTGTCGGGGTCCGATGCCCGAAAAAGACTGGCGGCTGGCATAGACAAGCTAGCAAGAACCGTAAAGGTAACTTTAGGACCTAAAGGAAGAAACGTAGTACTGGATCGAAAAAATTCTTCACCAATTATCACAAAAGATGGAGTCACTATTGCTAGCGAAATCAAAGTATCAGACCCTTACATGAATATGGGCATACAACTAGTAAAAGAAGTCAGTCGTAATACAGCTAATGCTGCAGGCGACGGCACTACCACATCTACAGTACTGGCCGATTCTTTGTTTAGAGAAGGTCTTAAAGCTGTAGAGACTGGTAATTCCTCTCCGATTGAAATTAAAAGAGGTATGGACAAAGCCGTTGAAGCTGTGTGTTCTAAGTTGGACCGTATTACTTATCACATAGACTCTGTAAAAGAAATATCCCAAGTAGGCGCTATAAGTGCGAATAACGAAACTTGGATAGGGGAATTGATTGCTGACGCTATGGATCAGATAGGACCTGAAGGAGTAATTACTGTACGCGATGGTCTTACCCCAAAAACTTTTGTGGACATAACGGAAGGCATGAGATTTAATCATGGTTATATGTGTGAGTCTATGATTACTGACCCAGACAAACTTAGTAGTGAGCACAATCAGGTAAAGGTAATATGCTTCAATGGAAATCTAACTTCTCCGGCTACTCTAAGGTCTATACTAGAGCCTCTGAGTGAACACCCTGGATTCGAAAGTAATACGTATTTACTTATTGCTGATTCTTTTATGGGCTCGATTACCCAAATACTCGAGCATAATTATAAAAACGGATCTTGCACAATCATTCCAGTCAAGAGTCCTGGCGTCGGGGTCCACAAAGGAGACATGCTAAACGACATTGCAGTACTCACAGGGGGAAAAACGGTGGGACACAATGCCGCAAAATTTGACCTTGATTGTTTGGGTACTGCGGAAAGAGTGGCTTTGACCCCCAAGCACACTACTATAATAGGGGGAGCAGCCTCCACCCCGGACCTACTGAACCTAGTAGACAAACTCAAAGCTCAACGAGAAAGAGCTCCATCTGATTTTGACAAAGAATTTTATAGTGAGCGCATAGCCAGATTAGCTGGAGGAATTGCTGTAATCCATGCTGGTGGCCGAAGCGAGGCCGAGATTATAGAACTTAAGCATCGAATAGAAGATGCCTTAGGGGCCACTCAGGCCGCGGTATCAGAAGGTATTGTGCCTGGAGGAGGTACTGCCTTAGCAAAACTAGCTCCAAAAGTTATTGTAGAAGTTAGCAACAGAGACCAGCAACTGGGAGTAGATATTGTTAAACGCGCTTGTGAGGAGCCTTTTCGACAAATACTTGATAATGCGGGAGTTGAAGCTGCGGCGTACCTCCGAGACGTGAGACAATCGGAAGACTGGTTTGATGGAATGGATATGAAAATTGGAAAGTTGACAAACCTGAAAGAAGCTGGTATAATTGATCCAACTAAGGTAACAAAACTTGCACTTCGCAATGCTGCAAGTATTGCAGGCCTACTATTAACAACAGACGCGTTAGTTACAGAGGAAATAAACCATGGCTAAAATATTTAAAAGAATTAAATTAGAACACATTCATTTATATGTGGAAGGTGCCGAACGAAAAGATGCTATACATCCTATAGTTCCTCATTCCAGAAAACCAGACAAAACAGTAAATGATAATACTATTACAGAAATTTCAGGAATCGGGGTAGGAAAAGATGGAAAGCTTCAATTAAAAGGAACCCCCCTAAAATTTAAAGCAGATTTAGTACTTAAACTTCCTGAGAAGTTAGTAGGCGTGGGCTACCCCCACACAAGCTACGTTCATAATGGGGAAGTATACAATGTTGTTCCTGCCGTATGGGCTATCTTAAGTGAAGAAGAAAGATCGGACCTAGTAGAGTTTTTAAATAAAGAATCTCATTCAATTCTTATTCGAGAATTTAGATCAATCAACACTTTAGGAAGTTAAGTTGGAGGTGGACTGTGAGTAATATAAAGTCGCTAAACGACCTTAGAAAAGTAGAAGATCTTAGGATCTCTGTTTTAGCCTCGTATTTAGCGGACTGCCTAGAGAAAATAGACGAGCTAGAAGGAGCTTTAAAAAATGAACGTAAAGCAACTAAGACCAAAATCGAAGAACTCGAAACGCTTATTATTCGACTGGAAGAAATTGTTGAGGGCGATTAAAGAGAAACTTAGAAACAGAAAGCTGCGTAAAATAGACAAATTCATAGCTAAAGAAATTATAATGGGAATAGGACACCAGCCCACTTCATTGACTTATAATAACTCTCGTAAATATTGGCAAATATGTTGGGAAGGTTTCGATGGCGAGTGCCTTATTCTAAAGGTAAGTTCCAAACTTTATATGAATTTAGATAGTGACACGAGAGTAAAGGCTATATGGTATCAGTTTGTGCATCCAAGAAGTGCAGATAAAAGATTACAAGCGTGGCCTATTACTGATGGAAATTGTTTGGTAAATTTAATTTATAACTGTAGAGAAGCTTTGTCATTGTTGCATTCACTAAATTAATGCCCTTGGGGGCCGAAGCCCCCGCCAACTAATCACCTTCCGCCCGCCCATACATTAGTCGAAATATCTTTTTCTTTTCTTTCTTTTTTTCTTTGCTTTGTCTCTGTCTGTTTTTCCCGAAAGATCTTCAAGTGTTTTCTTAGTTCTGATTATACTACCACCAACCGGTAGAAAATACGTTGCTGCCTTTTTTGATTCTTTTAGGAATCGGTTATAATCTCTAGCATCCCAACGACCACTAGCGGCTTCTGCTCCTAAACTAAAAAAGGAGGTACCAAGATCTAAAATAGTCGAAGCGGGTAGAGGTGTTACAGCTCCTACTATCCCGAGTGCGGAAGTTACTGGCAGATCCCGTATAGGACTGCTACCAAAGATAGCCTTACTTCTAGCGCTTTGATCATCCCCTAGGAGACGACTTGCTAAGATAGCTGCCAGCAAAGAAGCACCAAAATATTTTTGTACCACTCTTTGGCCTCCTTCTTTCCACCCACCTTTCTTAAATTTTGTAGCTATATCACTAGCAATTGCTGTAGGCCATTTAGTTAACATTGAAAAATGAGACCCTAATTCTCTGCCCATCTCGTACATGTCGTCTTTAGCGTAGGACAACTGTGTTTTAGGCAATAGCCACTTGCCTATGGTTTTTGTTAGTTCCGATAAATCTACACCCTCTTCTGCATCTAATTGATTTTGTATTTTACTTTTTATCTCATCTGGTGCGTTTTTAAGCCATTTTGTATTTCCAGCTATAAGCATTTGTGCTACATCTTCACTCATTTGAGCTATTGTTAATCTGTTCAATCTTTCTGTAGCCGTCATTCCCTTAAGGGCGGTATCAACATATAAATCTAAATACTTATCAAACTTTCTTGCATACTTATTGTTTGGAAAAAACTCAGCAAGGCCGTTTTTTAAGCCTTCGAAGTCTGAAGCTTTTGTGTCTCTTACGTTTACTAACCCAAGGTCACTAAATTTTTTTGAAATTTTTTTGTAATCTTTTATAACTTTTGTTGTACTACGTAAGGCTAAACCATCTCCAATTGGACCCACTCCTAACTCTCTTGCAGCCATCAAATATGGTTGAGTTAAATCACGCACAATAACGTCAGGATTAAAACCTAAAGCACTACCATAAACAGCGTTACTAAGCGAATTAACAAGTCCTCCCACTAACTTTCCAGGAAAGCTTTCTCTAAACCAAAGTTGCGTCCTAATACTATTTTTTATAGACATCATTGAGGCCAGCTTGGAACCTTCTCTTGGAATTCCTAATATATCTAATTTTAGATTGGTTAAATAGTCAGCAGAGTTATCAAATCCTTTTAGTTTAAGTAGTGTAATTTGACTATCTAGTCTATCTAACACGGGACGTTTATAAATTATATCTCCAATTGCTCCGGCATCCATGTTAGCCATTTTTCCTAAATTAGTCTCCCTAGCCCACATAGGCAAGTCTCCATACCGTTCATGAACGCTACGAAGAATGGGATTTGTAAAACTTTCCATAGTGTTTTTTTGGTTAATTGCTTGACTTCTTAAAGCTTCCGTTGCTTGAATTAATTCGTTAAAGCTCCTTATTTTCTGAGAAACTCCTGATTGTTCTAAAAATTGAGTTAAATAGTTAACATCTTTTAAAGTTTCTTCAGGCATGTTTACTTCTTCATTCTTAAGAAGTTTAGTAATATTTTTTTTGTTTGTCTCACTTAAGTTGTTTAGCTCTTTACCTTTGTTTTCTATAGCTATAATCAAATCAGCAGCCCCCTTACGTTTCATAGGGACATACTTGTCTTGACCAAATTTATACTCGTCTATTGCTACTCCCTTTTTATTTGCTTCCTCTCTTATTTTAGTAAAGACTTTACGGTATCCGTTAGCTAGAGGATCGTCGTTTCCACTCTCAATCATTCTTACAATGTCTTCATTTGTCATATTAGCGTATTCACGCTTTTCACGTAGCTTTAGAACCGGCTCTAATTCATCAGATACGGCAGAGGTAAAACCGGCCTTCTTATTTCCAGCTATGTACAAATCTCCTATAACATCCTGAACTTTGGTGTTTGCTTTGTTATCAATAAGTTCCGCAGCGTTCGTCACCGTACCCGCCCTACGCACAAGCCAGTCCCCAGAAACACCCGTAAGCGGATCTAATTTGCCTTTGTTTTGGTTTTTGTAACTTTCATCTTCAGCAGCTCTTAAGTCCGTATCATTGGTTGTTGATCTTCCAGCATCATCCACCTTTTTCTGCATGGCTTCATTATATTCTTCAACTAAATATTTTTGAATTTTGTATTGGTTATAGGAGTTTTTATTTACTAAACCCGATTTAATATTTTTTTTAAATTCCTCTATTTGATTTCCTATATCTTTTTTAGTCCCAACCTTAGCCTCATCCGAACTTACTTTGCCTACTCTTCCTTTAATGTCGTTGACCCACTTCATGTAATCCAAAATCTCCCTTCGCCAATTGTTGTATGCAAAAACTGTTTTAGGATCAAGCCCGTTATTTTTAGCCTTTGTTTTAGTAGCGTTTGGTATTTTTTCTAAGAAGTCTTTTGTTCGAGATCTTAAAGCCTTTTTATCTATAATTTTTTCCCACTCTGGAAGTGTTTTTTTTAAGTTCTCAGCTTCTAGATTGTCTTTAGTTAAAAATTTTAAAAATTGCTGTTGTTTTTTTTCCTTTTTGCCTGCAAAACTTTGAATAGTTCTCAATGTTTCTAGATTAAAATCAGCTTCATTTTTAGCTCTTTTTTCGGCCCTACTTAAAACTAAATCAGTAACATCTCTATCGACTAACTTAGCCATAGCTACTTTTTCTGGTTCTACTCCTTTTATTTTTTTGTAAAGGCCAGCACCTCCTGTAAGAAGACCTCCCAGGGCAGCTCCACCTCCAG
>Ga0181419_1000182_pt1 | contig 21432 bp, 32 predicted proteins | sample 42SPOviralmetaG_FD_130144 | JGI IMG/M metagenome (GOLD analysis project Ga0181419, IMG submission 130144) | Marine viral communities from the oligotrophic San Pedro Time Series (SPOT) site, San Pedro Channel, CA, USA - 42 SPOT_SRF_2013-04-24 | ecosystem: Environmental > Aquatic > Marine > Strait...
GTGGCTCGTTTAGTTGCATCTTTTCCTATGCCTACCTTAACAACGGAGTCTTCTCCCTTGTATAAGCTACCCATAATATATAGATAAACTAAATCTTCATTAAGTGGTGTTCTTACCATATTAATATTCCTCATTGAGATGAAAAAGAAGAGGGGAGAGATTGCTCCCTCCCCAACATCTAAGCTATTGAATATTTATTAATAGAAGTGATAACGCTGTACCTCTTCCATTTTCTAAACCTTCAAGTTCACCTGACCGCATTGCTAAACCTTTTTCGATAGATCGAACGAGGTCTGTTTTGCGTGTCTTGTCTACAGTCTGCCGTTTGGCTTTCTCGTAGATTTTAAGTGACACCGCTTTAGAAATAACCGAGCGTAATGGCTTACCGAATTGGCTTGCTAAATTCTCCGCTATCTCCTTAGTGATAGGAGCGGAATCTCTAAGAGATTGCTCCTCTGCTTTGCTATATGACATTTTGGATATCCTTTTCATATATTTAAAAAAGGTGGTTAAAAATTAACCACCCACCTATTTGCATTTCTGCAAATTCTTTATAATTCCTTCCGTTCAATCTACCTTTGAAAATCATCAATAGAGTAGCTTTTCCCTTCTGCGCCTGTTTTTTTGATTCGCCCTCGTTACGAAAATCTCGTTTATGTTTCGGAGATGTGTTTATTATGGAGCAATGCGTCTCAAAGTCCAGCTTTTTTGCCCCCTCCCCCCGCACATTTTTGCAACAATGTCAAGCTTTTAGTGGGGGCGGTTAGTTGACTAATTTTTGACCAGCTAGCGCTCACTACCCCACACGTAAACTTTGGGAAAATTGGGCAAACCTTCTTTTATAAACAAATCGCAGATACAGCACAGACTTCCCTCTTTCCCACTCAACTTTTTCTACTTTCAAAAAATTTTTTAAAAATTTTCGAAAAGAGACTCAGAGTTATTCCACACACTTATGTCCTGTTTAAAAAATTTTTTATGACTGGTATGATTACCTATGTCAAAAAGTATAAAAAGTTTAAGCAAGGAAAAAATAATTCTTGACTTTCGGTTGATAATTTTGTATAATACGAATATGAGCAAAGAAATAACAACCCGAATGAGTCCAGAAGGATTGGAAGTAGCGAATAGCTATTTGGCGAACGGAGATGTGTCCTCGGTGTGTAGAGACCTAGGCGTCCCAAGAGATGAAGTCGTCGCGATACTTAATAAAAGAGAGATACAGAAATACATAGACACCGTATACATGGATTCAGGATATCGCAATCGTTTTAAACTCGCAGAAACGCTGGATAGATTAATTGACCAGAAGTTAGAGGAAGCAGAAGAGACAGAGATCTACAGTAATAAAGACCTCGCTGATCTGCTAATGATGCAGCATAAGATTCGCATGGATGAAATGAAAGCGCAGACTGAAATCGAAAAAGTGAAGGCGGGGAGTGTAAAAGCTTTAACACAGAATAATATACATATAGATGGTGAAGTGCCGTTTGGTCAAGGAAACTATGGAACCTTGATGAAGAAGTTACTTGAAGCCGAAAAATAGGATTTTAAATGGATTTAGAAAAAGAAGCTTCGAAGGAGGAGGTTCAAGAATGGCAAAAACATTTAGGTTGGCTCGCCGAAAAGCAACTGAGCTTCGTGACTATTATGTCACTAATTCAATTTACCATGCTAGGATTAATGGGCTTGACTATGTTCATGCTTGGAGTAATATTTAAGTAATGGAAGTGTTTGAACTCATAGCAGATGTAGGCGCTCCAATAGCAGGAGCACTTATTATGGGTGTATTTATATTTATAATTATCAAACAGATTATGGACAATCTTGTAGACGATATAAACACAGTGAAAGGAATGTCAGAGATGTTAATTACTCGAGGAAAGGTAATGAATAATGATATCATACGAATTGATACGAGTGTTTCCGCAGCACTCGGCTTAGCCCCAGACTTACAACGTTTAGCAAGAGCAGAAAATTTTGTGGAAGATGGAACAATAGACGCAAGGAGAGATTAATGAACTGGATCGCAAAAAAGATAGCATATAGAATAAACCCTTATGCCATAAGATTTAGAGAGTGGAGTAAAGGTAAACTCTGGATACAAATTCCTTTGTGGATTTTTGTACTTTGGTTTATGGGAGTTTTTAATCCTTATTGGTGTGTTTATCCAGTTTGCTGGATAGTATAAATGGAAATTGGACAGTTAATATCTGATTTTGGATTTCCTGTTGTCATGGCAGTAGGTATGGGATATTTTGTATACTTTGTATATCAAACTATTTTAAACAAAGTTGATCCTGCTGTAGACCAAATGAAACTAACAATAATACGACTAATAGATCAATTAAGACTACTAGACCAAGATATGATACGGTTACAAGAAAAAGTTAATACCGTACTTGAGATGCAAGAAAATGAGAAAAAGAGACAGGATACTAAAGACAAAGTTTAAAATTTGGACATTATACTATGCCCTTCTTTTTCTTCTATGTATTTTAGGACTTACACTTTCTAATCTTGTAAATGGTAGCGAGCTTGTGCATGACTTTACTAGCCCATCTTTTAGCGGGAATCAGGCATCCGCGCATTACTTAACTATTGATGAGCAAGAACGAACACGAAGACAAAAGATAGAAGACGATGTACAAGATGCATTAGAAGATGCTGAGCGAGAAGCAGATAATACAGTACTCGCAAAATTTATACGAAACTTAGAAAGTAGAATTTACTCTACTCTCGCAAAAGATATTTCTGAATCTTTATTTAATTATGATACAGTTCCTACAGGTGGAGAACCTGTTATGGGAACTATTAACTTAGAAGGTAATCAACTTACTTGGATTAACAATGGCGACACTATAACTTTAATCATAGAAGAATTTGTAGATGGAGTATTAGTTAGCACTACTGAAATTGTGATTCCTGTGGGGGACTTTGGAGGATGTTGGAATGAGTGCACTCCGTAGTTTAGTTTTAGTACTATTAGTATCTGGGTGTGCAACTGTAGAGGTTCTAGACGGTTTATGTTATAGTGATAAAAAGGGTTCACATATATGTGAAGAAGAAACAGCTTGGGAGCAGTGTGAGCCATGGCTATATCATGATGGTGAAGCCTGGTCTAACTGCATGATGATGACATGAGATATTTAGCACTACTACTATTACTTGGAGGCTGTGCAACAGTAGGCCTTGACTCGTCTCATACAGATTGTTGGGATGCAGTAATATGTCAACAAGGCCCCGTCATTGAGCCAAGTGCAGCTGAGCAGTTATTGAATCTTCCTTATCCAAATCAAAAAACAGTAGTAGCAGTATATAACTTTCCTGATTCGACAGGGCAAAGAAAACCAAGTGAAACACTTTCAAGTTTTAGTACTGCAGTAACTCAGGGAGGTATTCATATGCTGATCGAAGCATTAAGAGACGCAGGAAGAGGTAACTGGTTTGCGGTAGTAGAAAGATCAGGACTTGATGGGCTTACAAAAGAAAGACAACTCGTAAGAAACACTTACGAAAGTTACAGCGGCAAGGAAGCCTCTACAATACTCAAACCAATGCTATACGCAGGTATGATAATCGAAGGAGCGATAGTCGGATACGACACGAATTTAAGAACAGGTGGTAGTGGTGCCAGATATCTAGGAGTGGGTATTAAAAACCAATATCGCGAGGATAAAGTAACTGTTGTCCTTAGAGCAGTACTAGTGCAAACTGGTGAAGTACTCTTAAACGTTACAGCTACAAAAACAATACTATCCACAGCAAAAGGGAGCGATCTTTTTAGATTTTATGAAGTCGGAACACAACTTGTAGAAATAGAAAGTGGAAGTACAGATAATGAGCCAGTAAGCTACGCTACACGCGCAGCAATCGAAGCAGCAGTCTACGGACTCGTCATGCAGGGACTGGAAAAGGAAGTATGGGATTTTAACTATGCCCAGCTTCGGGAGAAAAATAATGAAGAGGATACTGATTAGTGTAATTACACTACTACTATCAACTACAGCATTTGCAGGCAACAATGATATTTATATCACACAAACAGGTACAGGGCTCACTTTAACGGTAGATCAAATAGGTGCTACAAATACAGTTGGTACTAGCGCAGCTAGAGCCGTTGTAAGTGGTACTACTATGACTATAGATATAGATCAGATTGGTGCATCAAACGCATTAGCTGCCAGTATCTTACAAGGTAATTCTACATCGTGGACTTACAGCGCAACAGGAGATAGTAACTTATCTACTTTTGCAGTTGGTGCTACAGGGGATGTTGCAGGTTCAGACTTTGATTGGACACAAACTGGTGGAGATAGTAATGTATTAATATGGACACAGGGTGCAGCAGCTACAGCTACAAGTGCAAACACTGATTTTGTAATTGTAGGGGGAAGTAACAATATAAATGCTACATGTGAAGTTGTTGGTTGTATAAACAACTGGGATATCACAGGAAGTAGTAATGATATTGATACTACACAAACAGGATCGGCTAATCATCAGATTACGGTTGATTTAACAGGAAGTTCAATGGATATCGATATTGATCAAACTGATACGGCAAGTACAAATGTAGCAAACTTATTGCTACAAAGCAGTGGTGGGTCAGGAAGTTCTATAAATATTGACCAATGCGCTACTGGCTGTTAATCCTATTAGCAGGTACACTTAACGCAACAGAAATTGGAGAGATATCTGAGCTAAGTGGTAATGGAGAAGTTTCTAGACAAGACTCTAGCGACTACCTCATTGCCGAAGTGGCTTCAGATATTTTTTCGTTTGACGAAGTAAGAACAGGTAAAGGAAGAATGGCCGTTGAGTTTGTAGACTCATCAGTATTAAAACTTACGGAACATTCGAAAGTAGTAATTGATAATTACATATTCGACCCAGACCCAAGTAAAAGCAAGCTTGCTTTAAACATGGCGTCTGGCACAGCTAGATTTATAACTGGCAAACTGGGTAGAATTGATAAGAAAAATATTTCTATCAAAACTCCTAGTGCAACAATAGGTATTCGTGGAACGGATTTTACGACTACAGTAGATGAATTAGGTAGAAGCTTAATTATTCTATTACCAAATGAAGATGGAACTTCGTCAGGAGAGATTACCGTAACAACTTGGGCAGGTACAGAAATACTAAATGAACCGTTCCAAGCAACAATGGTACAAACACTAGACTCACAACCAACAAAGTCTGTGATCTTAGGGAACCTGACACTAGGGCTTATTAATAATATGTTAATTATTAATCAACCTGAGCAAATAGAAGATGCAGTAGCTGAGCAAGAGAGCGGACCAAGAACAGAACTAGATAGAGACTTTTTTGAAGATGCCCCCGACTTAGACAAAGATTTTTTAGAAGAAGAACAAGAGATATCACGACTTGATATTGATTTATTAAGTTTTGATTTTTTAATAGATTTACTCGCAGTAGTAGAAACAGCCGCAAGAAAGAAAGACACAGCGGGTACTTTAGATGGAATAGAACTTACAGGTATTGTTCCAGGCTTTGACCCCGTACTTCAAACTTATTCATTTGTAGAAGGTAATTATATACACTTTGTACATTATGGCACAAATACTTTTGACATTGCACTCGATAAGTCGGCGGCTAGTTACTTAGCAATTAATACTGCAGGAATACCAATGGAGATAGAGATAAATGGAGCGGGCGATAATACTATTATTATTTTTCAGTCACCTTAGTTTTGCTGGAGATAATACTGTAAATATAACATACAAAGGAAGCGGTAGTTCTATAACCAGTATCCAAGAAGGTAATAGTAATACTACTACTATTTTGTGTGGTGCAAACTCGAGTGGTACTGTTCCAGGCTCAAATTATACAGCCCATACTTGCACAGGAGCAGTATGGAATGTAGATGTAGAGGGTAATAGTAATACTGTAAAAATGTATACAGTATGGTCAAATCATACAAATAGCCGTAACACTATAACTATCGATGGAAACGATAACTCAGCTTACATCGATCAAGATGAAGACGACAATGTATCATCTATTACACAAACAGGAAACAACAATATAGCGGAACAACTAGGAACAGGAGACGACAACGTATATGCGATTACTCAAACAGGCAATAACAAATATGCAAAAATATTTGCATTCGGTGATGATTCAGATATTACTATCACCCAATCTGGTACCGGAGCTCATAATGCTTACGTTTTTAACGCTAATTATGCTGATAATAATTCTGCTAATGTAATACAGTCTGGTTCTGGTAATAAAGATGCCGACATATTTTTTTACGCTGACGCAGATAACACAGACGTAGATTTAACTCAAAGCGGTAATGGAGCCCATACTGCTAATATGAAGTTTTACACAGATGACTATGATGTCGATGTAACTCAAAGTGGCTCCACAAATCAAGCCTATAGTGCAACTTTTAATTGTACGAGTAGTTGTACTAAAACAATATCAATAACACAACAATGAACACGCTTAGTAAAAGTCGTAGAAGGAGCGCCTTCAAAACTATCACATGGAGAGTTTTGGCTACTACTGATACTTTTTTAATTAGCTGGTTTATAACAGGAGAGTGGACATTAGCGGGCGGAATAGCTAGTATAGAAATCGCTACAAAGATGTATCTATATTACTTTCACGAACGAATGTGGGATAAACGAAAATGAAAACACTAATAATATCAATACTTATCTTACTGCCTTCTTTAGGATACGCAGAGTGGAAAAATTGGCACCCAGTCAATGAAACATTATTTAAATCATTTGTATTATTAAATGTTGTTGATACTATGCAAACATTTGATCTTATTGACTGCCAAAATAAACTAGGCAAAGAATGTCCTTTTCACGAAAGTAATTTGTTGATTGGACCTCGTCCAAGTAAAGAAGAAGTACTCATAGTCAAAACACTTCTTGTAGGAGGGGCATATTATCTGTTGAATAAAAGCTACCCAACACCGTTATGGAAAAATAGCAATAAGCCTAAGTTTGTGGCTTTAGTTATTATGAATATGGTGTATATAGATACAGTATCTAAAAATAAATCTATTGGATTAAGACTTAGCTATAAATTTTAAATGAAGACACGAATACTATCCGCAATAGGTCTTTTAACCCTTTTAGTTTGGAATCCCTACCCTTTACAAGTATTAGAGCTCAAAGTTTTTGACGGACTCATGGCAACAAAGCCAGAGGTTCAAGACGAAATGATAGTCCTTGTAGATATTGACGAAGAATTTGTAGAAGCTGTAGGCGGGTATCCAATACCAAGAAGGTACTATGGAGATTTAATATCAAGAACAGATGCCATACCAGGTATAACAGTATTAATGCCAGACCCTGATATTAGAGGGTACGAGGAAGACTTTCTTCTAGCAAATGACTTAAGTAAGACAGCGACCATATTAGCATATACAGCTTCAACACAAGCTACAGAAGGCGGACCTCATGTAGGTACTGCCGCCTTAGGGGAGAATCCAAGACCATGGCTATATCAGTATCCGGGAATTTTACGACAACTACCCGCCCTAGCAGAACAGTCCGCAGGCGTAGGGCTAATAACAACAGCACCCGAAGTAGACGGCGTAGTAAGAAGAGTACCTCTCGTCGTAAACGTAGGAGATAAACTGTATCCTTCGTTTGCTCTTGAAATGCTTCGAGTTGCAACAGGAAACCCTAGCTATCAGCTATCGACTAAAGAAACAGGTGTAGAGTGGGTAAGACTACCTGAGTATCCTTTAATTACAACTGACCCAAGAGCTCGAGTTTGGACTACTTGGAACACTAAATTTTATCGACAATCCGCAGCAGAGTATCTACGACAACCATTGCAAGGAGCAACTTTTGTAATATTTGGCGTAACAGCAGAAGGCGTAGCAAACCCTATACCTACTCCAAATGGTCCTCGATATGCTCACGAAGTACAAGCAAATATTTTACACGGCCTTCTTTCAGGTGATAGCCCAGCAGAGCCTTCTTGGGCAGTTGTAGCTGAGCTTGGAGTCACAACTTTAGTACTACTTATTTTAGCATTTGCTACCTACTCAATATATTTCTCATTACCTATACTTATAGGCGTTCTTTCGACCCTATGCTATGGAGCTTGGCACTTCTTCCAACAAGGAATACTTTTAGATGTCAGCGGAACCATTTTAGTACTATTTATCTTTTGGGCAGTCGTAACTTTTCGTAGTTTTATACAGCAGTTTCTACTTCGGCGCCAAATTAAAGGACAATTTGGTACTTATCTATCTCCAGATATGGTAGATATGCTTGTTAAAGACCCTTCGCTTATGAAATTAGGAGGGGAACGAAAAGAAATGACATTCTTATTTGCAGATATTGTAGGATTTACACCAATTTCAGAAGCGTACATGAAAAAAGACGATCCTGAAGGACTTGTTGAACTAATAAATCTATTTCTAGATCGAATGACTAAAGTTATACTCGCAAATGGTGGTACAATCGACAAATATATGGGAGATTGTATCATGGCATTTTGGAATGCACCTCTGCCCTGTGAAAAACATGCAGAAATGGCACTTAAATCAGCTATGGAAATAGAACTACTTACCGAACAATTAAATAAAGAATTAAAAGAGAATGGACTAGACTTACCCCCTGTCGTAATAGGAACAGGAATTAATACAGGACCTTGCATAGTTGGAAATATGGGAAGTGAGTCTCGTTTCGATTATAGTGTAGTAGGCGATGCAGTAAATTTAGGGGCAAGACTGGAAGTACAAACTAGAACTTATGATACTCCTATATTATTTTCCGACTTTACACTAAAGCACTTACAAGAACATGGATGCACTACTAAATATACAAAACTTGATACAATCAAAGTAAAAGGTAAAGACGAGCCTGTAGAGATCTTTGCCCCAATATTCAAAGGCGGAACTAGAAAATTACAAAAAACATAACATTAAAAAAATAATTCTTGACTTTACGTTCATATTTTGATAAAATACACTATAGAATTTTTAAATTCAAAGCAACTAGGAATAGATAATGAGCGAAAACGAAGATATAGAGGGGAGACTTACAACTCACGAAGCTATTTGCGCAGAGCGCTGGAAAACCGTGTTTAATCAATTAGAGGGCATGGAAGGCAGAGCGAGCAAAAGATTCGATGCAGTAGAAGACTCCGTCAGCAGACTGGAGACAGTTCTTTTTTCTGCTGCAGGAGGCGGAATCGTAGGACTTGCCACTATTGTTTTTACTTTTTATACAATGACCTAACGGATAAGGAAAAATATGAAAACTAAATTATTAGCAATATTACTATCACTCATGACTTTACCAGCCTTTGCAGGGTTGAGTGGAGGAGTTGATTACTCTTCAGACTATATTTGGAGAGGAGTATCTCAAACTAATGGAGGAGCAGCAGTGTCTGGTCATCTAGAAGTTGAAAAGAATGGTTTATACGGAGGAGTTTGGGCTTCTCAGGTAGACTTTGGTGGAGATGATAGCATTGAGTATGATTTTTACGGAGGAGTAGCACTCGCAGTTTCAAATAGCATCGCATTAGACCTTGGAGTAATTCAATATAACTACGATGGAAGCTCAGACTCTTACGAAGAACTGTACATATTAGCAAATGTAGGACACTTTGGTGTATCTTACTATGTAGATATGGATGACTCAGACAAAGATTTTGTAGCAGTAGATATGGATCTTGGCTTCATAAAAGCACTAGATGTAAATTTAGAGTATGGAAGACACTATGATGATACTGACTATAAACAATTAACAATATCTAAAGACTGGATGGGAGCAAAGGTAGGTCTTCAGGTACTAGATGGTGCAAGGCATGGAACATTTATGGATCATGCGGCTTTAACTATTGGTTGGAGCTTCTAAATGGCTTATTCGGATAAAGTAGTAAAACGTTTTGAAGACGTACTAAAGAATCCAGAAGCGCACAATGTTGGACGCTTCGACCCTAATGATCCTAACATAGGAACAGGAATGGTTGGAGCTCCTGCTTGTGGAGATGTTATGCGACTGCAATTGCAAGTTACAGATAACATAATAACAGATATAAAATTTAAAACTTACGGCTGTGGCTCGGCAATTGCCAGCTCAAGTGAGTTAATAGATATGCTAACGGGCAAAACACTGGAACAGGCGGAGGACATCACTAATAAAGATATAGCTAATGCATTGTCTCTACCACCTATCAAGCTTCATTGCTCAGTTTTAGCAGAGGAGTCTATAGCAAAAGCACTAGCTGACTATAGACGTAAAGATAACTATAGGAGTAGTGATGGTTGATTACGAGACTAAAATGGCAAAGCCCGCAAAGGAGTCAACAACTCCAGAAGCCCCTGGCATAGAAATATATGAAAGTAGGGGATTATGGAAGTACCGTGATGCTATGGGAAAATTGCATAAATTTAAAACAAAAGAGGAAGCTGAAAAAGCTTTAGAGGAAAATGACTAAGTGGTTTAAAAAAGCTTGGAATATTATAAACGGTTCAGACAAAAACTGGGACGGCACAGTAGATATTCAAGACAAAATGATTGCCGCTAAACAAAAATCAAAAACCTTTGCAGAAGTTAAAGCAGAAGCACAGGAGAAGGCGTCAGATGACGCAAAGGAGAAGTAAATGGGAGCTATAAAATTGCTCGGAACACAAGTTGCGTGTGGAACTAGTGTTGGTGCTGCATCTACATTTGATGGATCTGTCAATGTAAGACTTGTTAATTCAGGTACTACAGTTAGACTAGTTACTGTTGCTAATGCGGCAGACGCCACGTTAGGAACTTGCTCACTAGCAGGTGGAGAAACAATAATTCTTAAAAAAGGAAATACTGATCAAATATTTGCTGCACATGCAGAAATACTCGGAACGCCAGTCTTAACAGAAGGGTAGTGGCGAGAAAAAAGTTACGAAATACTCGTGGGTCTACGAAAGGACGATCTGCTTATCAGAAGTATTTAAAATCAAGGGTAACATCAAAACGAAGGACTAAGTACCAAACGTACAAAAAGTCCAGGGCTCAGAGATTGGGCAAAAGGAGTTAATTATGCCAAGTGGTAAAGGAACTTATGGAAGTAAACGTGGACGACCTAAGAAAAGTGGTAAAAAGCGCGGGGGTAAAAAGAAAAAGGGTATGAGGCACCATGGCTGTTAAGAGGCGTAAACGAAAAACCTCAGCCAAGAAACGAAACGTACCTACTAATAAAAAGCTATATGCTAGAGTTAAAGCAAAGACTAAGAGAAAGTTTGCTGTATACCCTAGTGCATATGCAAATGCTTACTTAGTGAGACAATATAAGAAAGCAGGAGGGAAGTACCGTCGTGGCTAGGGGTGGTTTAGGCAAATGGTTTAAACAGAACTGGGTAGACATTTCTCGACCTAAGAAGGGTGGAGGCTACAAAAAGTGTGGCAGAAAAAAAGCCAAAAAGGGAAAGAAAGGATACCCCAAGTGTGTACCAGCAGCTAAAGCTGCAAGAATGAGCAAAAGTCAAAGAACATCAGCAGTAAGACGTAAGCGCTCAAAACGACAGGGAGTAGGTGGTAAACCCACTTATGTAAAAACTATAGCAAAAAGAGGACGACGTAAACGTAAAACTACACGTCGTAGAAGGAGATAACTATGGCGGTAAGGAAACGAGGGCGAAAAAAAGACTCTAGACTTAAGAGAGCAGGAGTTTCAGGTTATAATAAACCAAAACGTACTCCAAAACATAGAAAGAAGTCCCACATAGTAGTAGCGAAATCAGGAAAGAAAGTTAAAACTATTAGATTTGGGCAACAGGGAGCAAAAACAGCGGGCAAAAGGAAAACAGGCGAGTCAGCTAAAATGAGGAAGAAACGTGCTTCATTCAAAGCAAGACATCGTAGGAATATTAAAAAAGGAAAAATGTCCGCAGCATATTGGGCAAATAAAGTAAAATGGTAGAAGATATAGATTTAAGATATTTAGATGAGAGCTGGCTGAGGAATCTTTCAGATGCAGCAACTCAAGTATTAGATAAAGTAGACAAAGAAGCATCTAAGACTGGTCAGCTCAACGCTGATAACTTACAGATGGCATCACTCTGTGGTGGCTTTTTATATCTTTACCACCTTGCTCAATCACATCAAATTATTCATTCATCAGATAACAAAACAGTACATTGACTTTAGAAATCAGTCGTAAAGACATAGAGGGTACAGAGTTAACCTCTTACACATCAGAAGATAGGTTTATCAAACTTCCGATAGAGCCATATATGGAACTACTGGGGGTTACTCCTATCGCATCACAACTTGCAATAATCAATGCAGTCAACAATCCCAAATATCGTTTTGTATGCGGAGCAGTATCAAGACGTCAGGGGAAAACATACATTTCAAACATAATTGGGCAACTCACAGCACTTGTCCCAAATACTCACATATTAATTATGTCACCTAATTACTCTCTATCTCAAATATCATTTGATTTACAGAGACAACTTATCAGACACTTCGATCTAGAAGTTACAAAAGACAATGCAAAAGATAGAGTTATAGAACTATCAAATGGTTCTACAGTTCGTATGGGATCAATCAATCAAGTGGACTCTTGTGTTGGTAGATCATACGATTTAATTATCTTTGACGAAGCAGCACTTGTAGACGGTAGAGATGCTTTTAATGTAGCATTACGTCCTACACTTGATAAAGATAATAGTAAAGCAATATTTATATCTACACCTCGTGGTAGAAGCAACTGGTTTGCTGATTTCTTTTATCGTGGATTCTCAGATGAATTTGCAGAGTGGTGCTCAATACGAGCCACTTACCACGAGAACCCACGTTTTAGTGAAGAAGACATTATAGAAGCTAAAAAATCTATGTCAGGAGCAGAGTTTGCTCAGGAATACATGGCTGACTTTAATACTTATGCAGGACAAATATGGGCATTTGATTACGAGAAGTGTGTAGCTGACTTATCAGAATTAGACACAAGTAAAATGGATGTCATTGCAGGACTGGATGTGGGGTACAAAGACCCAACAGCTTTATGCGTTATTGCATACGATTGGGACTCAGGCAACTTCTATGTATTAGATGAGTACTTAGATTCAGAGCGTACTACAGAACAACACGCACTACAAATACGGGCACTCCAAGACAAACATGACATAGATTGGATCTACATTGACTCAGCTGCACAACAAACACGATTTGACTTTGCTCAGAATTATGATGTAACCACTATAAACGCTAAAAAATCTGTTCTTGATGGAATCGGAGAAGTAGCAAGCATAGTTGACAATAATAAGCTTATAGTGGATCAGAGATGCACTCACACTCTCGAGTGTTTAGACCAGTATCAATGGGACCCAAATCCGAATCTTATGAAAGAAAAACCAAAACACGATAGATTCTCTCATATGTCAGATGCTCTCAGATATGCGCTGTATACTTTCGAGACTTCTGCAACAACTTTTTAAATTAACCAGACCTACGAAAAAATGTTTCTTGACTTTTTCGTGGTATTTTAGTATAATACAAGATAAGAGAAAAATAAATGAATCTTAAGCGAGACTTAGTCAAATACGTTAGAGACAAAGCAAAGTCAAAGTACGATAAGGGAACGGAGTGTGAAATTTGCGGAAGTACGGAAAATCTGGACTTTCATCACTTCTACGGAATGACGGAACTACTAGACAAGTGGCTAAGAGAGAACAAATTGAATATTGATAGCGCTGAAGAAATAATGGAAGTTAGAGATACGTTTATAGAGCAGCATATCGCAGAACTATACGAAGAGGCTGTAACTCTTTGTCATAATCATCATTTAAGATTACATTCCATTTATGGAAAACGACCCAAATTATTCACAGCCCAAAAACAACAACGTTGGGTACTAAAACAAAGAGAAAAACATGGCATGGTATGACCGAATACTAGGTAGACAAACAAATATCTATAGCGACGACGAAAAGATTAATCCTGCTCAATACCTGATTGGTAGAGAGGAAGGTTTAACAGTCGAATCTAGAGAAGTAGTTACTAGATATCGTGACGCTTATGAAAAGCTAGAAGTTGTAAACCGTGCAGTAAATATTGTTGTAGATGACGTTGCTGAAATCCCAATGGATGTCGGACCTAAAGTGTCAGGACTAACTCCAGTAATTAAAAACATTAGAAAAGTTACTGTTAATAACTTACTAAATGTGCAACCAAATCCATTCCAAGACATAAATACATTTAAAAGAAATCTGATAATTGATTTATTGATTGATGGAAACATATTTATTTATTTTGACGGGAGCGGCATGTATCACTTACCTGCTGAAAACGTTACAATTGAAACAGACGAACAGACATATATAAGCAAGTATACGTATGACGGAATTATCGATTACTCACCAAGTGAAATTGTACATATTAAGGAAAACTCATTTAACTCTATTTATAGAGGAGTTCCAAGACTAAAACCTGCATATAGAACCATGCAGCTTTTAGCAAGTATGAGAAACTTTCAGGACAACTTTTTTAAAAATGGAGCTGTCCCAGGATTAGTACTAAAAAGTCCTAATACACTTAGTGAAAAGATAAAAGAACGTATGCTAGCTGCTTGGAGAGCCCGTTACAACCCGAGCACAGGAGGGAGACGACCTCTAATTTTAGATGGTGGTTTAGAAATAGATAACTTAACGGAGGTTAATTTTAAAGATCTAGACTTCCAAGCAGCTATTGAGGCAAACGAAAAGATTATACTACAAGCAATAGGCGTACCGCCATTGCTATTGGATAGTGGGAACAATGCAAATATTAGACCCAACCATAGATTGTACTATTTAGAAACAGTACTACCTATAGTAAGAAAGATAAACTTTGCATTTGAGCGTTTCTTTGGATTCGACCTTTCAGAAGATGTAAGCAATATACCTGCTTTACAGCCCGAACTGAAAGACTCGGCAGCATATTACAGTACTTTAGTTAATACTGGAATTATGACGCCAAACGAAGTCAGAGAAGCAATGAGAATGGAGCCGTTAGAAGGGCATGACGACTTAAGAGTGCCTGCAAATATAGCAGGCTCAGCAGCGAATCCATCTGAAGGTGGACGACCTGAAGAAGAGGAAAATAATGGCGAATAAAAAACAAGTGTTAAAACAACTAGCTGATTATTTTGCTGAAAAAGGAAAGATCCTATCACCCGCAGAATATAAAGCTGCAGATGATGCACCTATCAGATTTACTATCGCCAAGAGGCCTTTTGGTTCTTGGGGAAGAGTAGGTCAAATGATAAAAACTAACTTTCCTGAGCAATGGGAAAAGGCTAATCCTTCTACGGAAGTAGCAGCCGCTCCAAAAGTTGCAAAAGCGCCCAAAAAAGCTGCGAAGGCTGTAAAGCCTGCTGCAAAATAAAGGGGAATAATTATGCAAAAGATTTTTAATTTAACATCAACTTTCAAATCCGTTAACCCTAACGAAGATGGAAGCGTAGATATCAAGGGATATGCCAGCACTAACGATACAGATCGTGCGGGAGATGTTATTAATAAAGAAGCATGGGAGAAAGGAGGATTAGAAAATTTTGGCAGTAATCCTATTATACTTTTCAACCATGACTACAACAGACCTATCGGCAGAGCCACCTCATTAGAGACTGACGAAAAGGGACTAAAGATTACCGCGAACCTATCAAAAAGTGCTGGCGATGTAACAAATTTAGTGAAAGAGGGTATTCTGAGAGCATTCAGTGTCGGTTTCCGCGTCAAAGACGCAGATTATATGGAAAGCGGCGATGGGTACTTGATTAAAGATGCGGAGTTGTTTGAAGTAAGTGTGGTATCCGTACCCGCTAACCAAGCAGCCACCTTCTCTGTGGCGAAGTCTTTTGACAGTCAGGAAGAATATTCTGAGTGGAAAAAGCAATTTGTCAAAAAAACCGAGGTAATTACGCCTCAAGATAATACAGACATTACGTCTGTCTTCAAGGAAAAAATAATGTCAGAAAATAAAGACTTTAATCTTGAAGAGTTTGCAAAGAACGTTGCTAAAGAAACAGCTGCAACTATTGCGATGCAACAAGCTGATGCTAAAGCGAAAGCTATGGCAGAAGAACAAGCAGTCGCAGAGAAAGCCGTTGAAGAAAAAGCAATATCCGATGCCAAACTCGAAGAAAAGAAAGCTGAAGTATCAGCTATTATCGAAGCAGGAACATCTGGAGCAGAAGCATTAGTTTCTGATTTAGAAAAACGCATTGATAGTCAATACTCTAACGTTGAGCAAGTTGTAGAAAGCCTAAAAGCTGAACTACAAGAAAAATCTGAAGAAATCCAACAAATCAGAGAATCTAAAAGAATCTTTGGCGAAAGACAAAAAGGTGGAAGCCTTGAGTCGTTTGCTAGCGATCTAGAGGACGTATGGTTACTTGGTAAAGCTACAGGCAAAGGGCTTAATACTAAGCACGCTGTAGCTACAATGGAAAAAGTTAATGCCATGTCAGGTGTTGATGTTTCCTCTGCAGATTTTGAACAAACTGTTTCAACAAATATAGAAAGGGATATCCAAAACGAATTAGTACTAGCGCCTCTATTTAGAGAAATCGCTATGACTTCTGCGACTCAAATATTACCTATCCTACCAGATGCTGGTTACGCTGAATTTACAGGCAACCAAGCAGCTTCAGGATCCGCACCTCATGGTAACTTAGACCCAAGAGGCGATGCGTATGACCCTGCAAATGGTGCTGGTATAGTAATGACCGAAAGAACCCTTTCAACCAAAAAATTAATCTCTCAATCATACTTAGGTAACGAAACAGAAGAAGATGCAATCTTGCCTATTCTTCCATTGATTCGTGAATCTATGATCAGATCTCATGCCAGAGGCATTGAGAATGCAATACTTGCTGGTGATGACGCTGATGGCGTTTATGGCACAAGTGGAGCAACATTTGAAGGTCTATTGCACTTAGCAAGAAATGATTCAGATTTAACTCAGACTTCAACTGCATTTGCATCAGATGCTCTTACAGCGCTACAATTATTAGCTGCTAGAAAGAACATGGGCAAATACGGCTTAAAAGCTGAAGACGTAGTTTACGTTGTGTCTCAAAGAGGCTACTTCGAACTACTAGAGGATGCTGAATTCCAAGATGTTAATTTAGTTGGCGACCAAGCTACTAAACTATCTGGGGAAATCGGAACAGTATTTGGATCTAAAGTAATTGTATGCGACGAGTTCGCTACACCTGCTACATCTAAATTCCATGCCGTAGCAGTATACGCTAGAAACTATGTTATGCCAAGATTACGTGGAATGACCGTTGAGTCAGACTACGAGGTTGCGGCTCAAAGAAGAGTACTAGTTGCTTCACAAAGACTAGGCTTCATCGATCTAATTGATGGCGCTACATCTAAGTGGGCACTTCAGTACAAAGCTTCTTAATTAACTTACACCGCGCTATGCGGGTATGAAGAAATATGCTGGGTGACTTGGGGGAGTAATTGCTCCTCCAAGTTTCACCTCACTTAAAGGACACAAAATGGCAAACCTAGTTACTACAAAAGACTATAAAAATTACAAACAGATGGATCATAACAAGGACGATGCAAAGATCGATACCTTGGTTGCTTCTGTGAGTCAAATGGTTAAAACATATTGTGGACACTCTATCATTGATTATTACTCTGCTACTAAAACAGAGATATTTGATGTCGAGGATAAACTCACTTCGGAGGTTTTTGTCACAGAATCTCCACTCACTAGTGTTACTTCCGTGCAAGAACGAGCCTCAATCGCTGACAGCTATGAAACTCTAACCAACAATACGCATTACTATGTAGATACAGAACATGATCGTATTAGAAGGATAGATGGTAGTACAGGTATCGATTATTGGCATCAAGGGTTCGGAGCAGTAAAAGTAGTATATAACGCAGGATATTCAGCTGTACCAGCTGATTTAAAACTTGCGGTATATGATTTGATTACATACTACTTAAAAGAAGAATATAAAACACAACGTTCAATCGCTGGAACCACCCTAAGAAATGAAGGTAGTACTTCAATCAGAAATGATATAGGTTTTCCAGATCACATCAAACGAGTACTTGACCTTTATAAAATTATAGATATAGTATAATGTCAGCAAGATTCTGGACAAAAATCCTAACGGAAATAAAGACTCAAGGCAAAGACTCGAAAAACACAAATAAGTGGCGACGAGCGTCCCGTAAACTTGCTTTTAACCAAGAAACTTTATATCGAAATGATATAATGGATGGAGTTTACAACTGGCTACAGAGAGTAGACACCAGAATGCCGAAACAAGAGCTTACAGCTTTTAATAAAGACTTAGAGGCCCTTGTAGATGAGTATTTAGATATAATGTACCAAAGAGGATTAAAAAATGGTAAGATTAAAGCTACTCGTACATCTGATTCAGTAGTTTTTATCTTTCCCCCTCAAGCAGCCCCCAAAGATGGTGGAACAGGAACTGGTAACAAGCAACTTTGGGAAGCGTATAATCAATTCAGAAGAAAAGAGTTGGGAGTATTAGGAAATAAGATACTTAGAACAGAAAGAAATAGTAAAAACTATAATTTTAGTTATATTGTTGGAACAGATGGAGTAAGACGTGCACAAGCATATTCTTCTAGCAACGCTTTAGATAAGCAAGCAGGTATATCAGATGCGCTACATGGAGATTTAAAACAGGGAGTAAAAAGTACTGTTGCTTCATATAAAGGACGAAGTAAAGTTGCAGAAGAAAGCAACAAGAGAAGGAAAATAAGAAACGATCTTGCCGAGACTATGTATAGAAGTCCATATTTTCCTACAACATACATGAACTTTCAAGTAGAAGCAGAATTTGATAGGAGTCTCTTAGACTTTATTGATACAGAGTACGGCTTTGAAGTTTTGCAAGATAATCCTATTGATGGGAGTAAACTAAAAGACACTTATGTTTTAATTCAAACTACACGAGGCACTCAAAAAGAAAACAAGCGAATGCAACAAACAGGCGCTGACAAAGACAAAGTTTTTGATCAGATGATAGAGGAAGGTGTTAAAGCAGTTCGTAAAGATATGCTAGCACGCTTTTCAAAAGCAAGATTTGGAGATACAATTGAAGCTTCTACACCTTTAAAAGAAAGGGGTAAAAGAGCAGTAACAAAACAAGTTGTAGGGCATCTTAAAAAAGGAACAAAAGGCAGTAAGAATGTAAAAGTTACTTCAAAAGAGAAGAAACCTGTAAAAGGGAAAAAATATAGCACCCCAAAAGTCGGAGTAAAAGGTAAAAAAGGAAAAAGTAAAAAGAGTACGGCTCGAAAACCAAACTCAAAAGTATTGTTAGCAGCAAGGAGTGGGAATCGTACATCAACTAAAGGTCAAAGTCCAATTGCTTTACTAACACTAATAAATAAGGTTCTTCCAAGAGAATTAATGAAAAACATGACGGGAGTCTATCCTCGTAGCTTAGAAAATAGAACAGGACGATTTAGGCAAAGTGCACAAGTTACGCAAGTAATTCCTTTTCCACAGTCAGTAGAGATACAGTACACATATATGAAAGATCCGTACGAAGTATTCGAACCAGGCTCAGGAAACCCTTTAGCCAGCACAGGAAGAGACCCACGAAGAATAATAGGTGGAACAATAAGAGAAATAGCTCAAGAAATGATGGGCACAAAATATGGTCTAGTAAGGACTAAGAGAGTATAATGACAAGAAGTATATCAACAAGACGATCGCAAATATTAGATGCCTTAGTTGTAAAACTAAAGGACATTAATGGTACAGGAGATTATCGTACTACACTCTCAAATCAAGTATTTCCTCAGATGAAATTCTGGGATGAAATTAGTACTTATCCAGCTGTACATATGTCTGCAGGTACAGAAACACGAGAATATTATGGGGGCGGACAAAGGTGGAGATTTTTACAAGTTACAATTCGAGGATATGTAAATCAGGAAGACCCTACAGAGGCTCTTTGTTTACTACTCGAAGATATAGAATATGTACTGGATAATAATAATCAAATGACTTATTCAGACTCATATGGAAGCGCTGGTGTCGCACAAATTTCGGTAATATCAATAGATACTGACGAAGGCGTGCTTGCACCTCTAGGCATCGGCGAAATGATAATAGAGGTGCGTTATTAGAAAACCGAGTACTTTAGCAAAAGCAAACGTATTCGCTTTTCAAGCCAAATAGGAGACTATAATGGCAACTAAATTGTATTTTTCTAGAGATACGAAAGTCATAGCACATATGCCGCAGTCAGCTGCAGCAACAAAAAGTATGTACTATGATATACCCGTCTTAGATGGATTTTCGTTTTCTCAAGCAACAAATACTAGTGAAATTACTTTGAATGAAGCACAAAGTACAGCAGGAGCAAGTAGAAGAGGTCGTGCAATGTTTAACGATTCTTATGCACCAGTCGAGTGGAGTTTCTCTACTTACATGATGCCTTACGCTTCGGCTGGAGGTACAAAAGGCTCAGCAGGTAAAGGAAGTGCTACAGATGGTGCACATTGTGAAGTTACAGAATCACTATGGGCTATGTTCTTTGGACAAACAGTAAATGCAGGAGTTACTTCTGACGCTACTAACTTAGATATAGTTCAAACAGGGGCAAATAAAGCAACTGTTGGTGTTTTTGACTTATTCTTCATAATGGGAGCATCGCACGCTAGTACAGCATACACGTATGCAACAGGAGCTAACGCTACACAGCAGATGATTTACAAAATCGCTGACTGTTCAATCGGAGATGTGTCTTTTGATTTTGATTTAGATGGGATTGCTACTGTAAATTGGTCTGGAAACGGAAAAATAATTACAGAAGAAGGAACTCTAGATTTAGATGGCTCAACTGCATTCATTAATGAAGGAGTAGCAAATACTACAGGATTTATTCGTAATAGAGTATCTGATTTAACAATGGTCGGAGACGCTTCAGGAAGTTCAGTAACATATACTTCTACTCTTACAGGTGGAAACATCAGTATGAGTAATAATCTTACTTACTTAACACCTGAAACTCTTGGTGTAGTAAATCAACCTTTGGGTCACGTTACAGGAACAAAAAATATTGGAGGAAACTTCACTTGTTACCTAGATAACGCAAGTGGCACTTCAAGTGCAGAATTCTATGAAGATATCGTAGAAGCAACTTCAGATATTCAAAACTCATTTAGTTTAAGTTTTGATATTGGTGGAGGCGCCGCGCCGCATTGTGTAATTACAATGCCAACTGCTCACTTAGAAGTACCAACTCATTCAATTGATGAAGTAATTTCATTGGAAACTAATTTCCACGCGCTACCAAGCGACTTTGACTCAACAAACGAAATCTCAGTATTTCAATTTGTAGGTAAAGACGTTAACGCGTAAACTAGTGTATCGGGGCGGTTACCCGCCGCCCCAATACTTTTTATTAACCCTTAACAGGAACCAGCATGAACGAACA
>Ga0181419_1000184_pt1 | contig 21380 bp, 32 predicted proteins | sample 42SPOviralmetaG_FD_130144 | JGI IMG/M metagenome (GOLD analysis project Ga0181419, IMG submission 130144) | Marine viral communities from the oligotrophic San Pedro Time Series (SPOT) site, San Pedro Channel, CA, USA - 42 SPOT_SRF_2013-04-24 | ecosystem: Environmental > Aquatic > Marine > Strait...
TCGACTACATCGCCGATCTCAACGAGAAGGCGAAGGGCGGGTTTGAACTGACCTCATGCCTCAAGCACTGGGCTGGGTACGGGATCACGACCAAGGAAGAACTCGGCGAATACCTCGACGCCTGCGTGGACTACGCCGACGCGAGACCTGAGCAGGATTCCGTTACGGAGTATCACTACGATGCTCCAGAACCGACTTGGGACGCTGTGTCCCGCCACGACTCCAACGAAGGATGGTGAACTGATGCAATTCTACAACCCCGATGACTACAACGCAGACATTCTCGACGCCGATTCGCGGGCTGATCAGGATATCGCATACTGGATCGAAGACGACAATGGCGTCGGTCGATGGAGCGATGATTGGGACGGTGAACTCTCCGACGAGGAATACCGTAATCTCCCGATCGAGGAACAGTCTATGGATGCGTTCGCTCCTGGCGTGGTAGATGGTTATGAACTGGAACTCGATGACTGCCCTTTTTGAGGAAATGAAAATGGTCGATACCAGCAAGATGATGATGAAATTCGCCGGCGTTGTTCACGATGACAAGGCGCCTGAAGGACCGCTCCGCGGCGCTCGGTTCGCTAGTAACTGGCGCGTTGGAGATCACCACTTCCGCGTGTCGAGTGTGGAGAACGAACAGACGACCGAAACGATGGTGTTTCGACTCATCGGGGGCAAGGTGGACTACTTCGATCTCTGGGCGGATCACGAATTCCGATCGAACGCCAGCCAGCACGGGAAGTTCCTTCAGGAATTTCTTGAGAATCCCGATCCCAAGGATTGATCCAATGATAGATTCACTTCTCGCCGATATGGCAAAGGATGCTCTCATGGCCGAAATCGTTCCGTTTCTTATTGTTGGTGCCATGTTTGGTACAATATATTTCACGAACCACTGGTTCAACCAGATCAACAAGGTGTTGGATAGAAAGAAGAAGTGATGCAGAGAAAGCAGAAGACTGGATGGCGTGGTGATAAGGCTCGACCGAACAACAGAGCCAAGACTTGGTCGTCGAAAGATCGTGATCCCAAGAGGGATCGTCGAAACTGGAGGAAGGACGCTCCTTCCTCCTCCGAAATCGTCTGGATTGGATGAACATGAAGACTTCTCTCTCGCTTCTCGCCGTTGGTATTCTTTGTTCGACTCTCGCTAATGCGGAGGTTCCTCGCCGACTCATGGATGCAATTCGCATCGTCGAGTCGGGTAATAATGACTCTGCGGTGGGTGACAATGGAAACGCCATCGGTCCGTATCAGATTTGGCGTTCCTATTGGAAGGATGCAGTACAATTCGATAAGAGCATTGGTGGGAAGTACGAAGACTGTTTCAACCGTGAGTATTCCGAGAAGATCGTGAATGCCTATATGGATCGGTATGCGATTGAGCGACGACTGGGGCGGACGCCTACGATGGAGGATATCGCTCGTATTCACAACGGTGGACCGAACGGTTATCGCAAGAAGGCCACCCAGTCCTATTGGGAAAAGGTTCTCGGTAATCTGAAAATCGATTGAACTAAAACAAAATGATCCCCGTAGAGAGAGACGCGAAAGCGTCTCTTTTTACTTGACAGATTTTAAAATGGTGTTATAATTTCTGTGTCAACAGTATCCATAACCCTAAATAAAAAGGAGTAGTGATTATGAATCGAGAATCGATGGTAGATCAACTTCACCGCGGCATCTGTACGGTCGTGTTTGAAAAAAAGGATGGTTCAATGCGAGAGATGCATTGTACGCTTCATCCCGATCGGCTTCCTGAACGTCAACAACTGACGGAGGTTTCTCCTACCCCACCCAACCCAGATACTGTCCGTGTCTTCGATACTGATCTCCAAGAGTGGCGATCGTTCCGTGTAGACTCGGTCAATAAGTTTTCCACACCACAACTTCTAATCTAAGGAGGCCCATTATGGCTGGTAAATTTGTAGGTGTAGACTGGTACGATGGTGACTATGGCGTATTTGAAAAGCATGGGGATAAGTATATCCCTGTCAAATTCTCGAAAGAGATTTATGACTGCATTCAATATGTTTGTTGTAGATACGATCACTTAGATACGATTGAAATACCAGAAACAATATCAGAGATTGCCGCCATGGTAGCCCGTGAATCTATCTTAGAGAATGTTGCGTAAACATATCCATACAGTCTTTATAGTATGATAAAGTGACGACTGTGATTCAAGGAGATCACAGATGGCTAAGAAAAAAGATTCGTTTAGTTATCCCGAAGACAGAGATCGTTGGCTAGAAGATCTTATTGAGATCGGTGAATCCGCGGTCATTGCTTACGAGAAGTATCTTCTGGATGAAATAGGATACAAAGATCTTGCGAAGGTTATGTTACTCATGAGAGAGAATCTTCCCATGACGAAGGAAACACCAAGATCATACAAAGCAAGGCCGAAAGCACGGCGAAAGGAAAAGCGTGATGAGTGATTTTAATGGTTACCGACTTCATATTGATATTCCAGTTGGACATGACAAGGACCGAGCGGTAGAACATGCGGAAGAAATTATGTCTTCCTTCACTTCCGAGGGAGGGTGGCCTATCATTGACAAAGCCGGTCTCTTGCAGGTGAACTACCGTCTCGGCAATGATCTTGATCGGCAGAAGTCAAACTATCTTCGTGTGAATGAGAATGGTCATGTCATGAATAAGAAGTGTAGTATTGTCTTGAGTAAAGAAGATCCGAATCAAACTGAGTTCGATTTTGTGTCTTCTGATGAGTGTTGAATGAGATTTGTCCCGTAGTGTAATGGTAGCACTTTTGTTTTTGGTACAAACAGTCCTAGTTCGAGTCTAGGCGGGACAGTTATATACATAATGATGATCACTGGAGATTGTTATGCGTAAGAATCTAAAGCCATCATTAAGACAAGACTCCCTTCGTCGAGTCCGAAGGACAATTGACCCCGTTGAAGAAATCATTTTTGATGTGGGTCAAGATACCACTATCAACTTTGAGGGTAGTCCCCTCATGCAGTCAGGTTTAGTGAACGATCCGAATGGGAAGGTCGTTGTTAATACTGATACGGACAATGATTCTGTTCCAAACACTTCATACAAAGACGAGGATTGGATTGCAATTGGCTTGGCGGTGGACAATGTTACTGGCGCCACTGATGACATCGTAGACAATCCTGGCCCAAATCAGGGCGATCCAGAAGAGGGTTCGGGGGGCGACTTTCAACCACCAACCGATGTTGCTGGTACTCCTACCTTCATGGAATACACACAAATCGGACCAAAGAGATCTATTCTTCTTTTCGATTTGACAAGTATCCCACCCAATGCTGAGATCACGGAAGCAACATTAAGCATCACGAATACCAATATGGTATCCTCCTCTGATGATGTATTTAATGATGGTAGTTTGACAATTGAGTGGCCTGGCAATGTTACTTGTGAAGTTTTGAGTCTACCAGAGGACACCACTGCTGATTGCACTTGGAACACGAAAGACAGAAGTGTCGTAACGGAAGAGGGCTTTGATGTTCCAGATCCAACAAAGCGTTGGTGGAGAACTTCGGAGCCTGGTGTTGTTCCACCAAACGCGATTGGAATTGCACAGAACACAAGAAGAGAGGATCGCCCCGAGCCTCAAGAAACTTTTGATTCCCGTGCAACCATTTCAACCCCATCGAATGTCAGTGGAGTCGGTGGCGAATATTACGGTCACATTGGATATGGTATTTCTGGTGGTGGTTATGCGGTAAATATTGACCCAGCAAATCCATCGGCAGGACATCCTACTTTTGACATCACGGTAGAGTCTCTAGGGAGTCCTAACACTGTTTTTTCGGTTGATGTTAGTGACAATGTTCAGTATTCAATCACCAATCAAAATAGAAGATGTAATCTTTTGCTTCGTGCCCAGCACTGGGATACCAATGACGCCGCTGACGTTGCAAATGTAAACGAACAAAGAAGATATCCTGAAAACTTAAATCCGGATCCACCTCTGGAGTTTGAGCGTGCGTATATTACCAGTCCGTTGGCAACCAGTGGTGAACTTCCTGACACAGATTCGGACGGTGTTTCCGATGAGCCAATTGAAAATGACCAAACTTTACACGCCGTTACAGTCAATCTTGCGAATGCAGACAGTGTAACCTACGAATGGCAAATTCAAATTCCAGTGGTTTATGAAAACATATCAAATGTGAACGCAACCATAAACAATTCTGCTCCACGGGAGCAGGATGTTCTAGAGATTGCATCGGTACTTTACGACGGTGGTGATAGATCCATCGGTGGTGATGGGTCCACGGATGTAATATCGTATCAGTGGTTCCGTGATGGCGTTGCAGAGGCGGGCGAAACCAATGTAACCTACATTGTGCCCGAACCTTCTGCTGGAAATGATATCAGTTGTGTGATAACGGTATCAAACCTCACAGAGGGAGATGTCGGTGCCGACACCACGGTGGGACCATTCAATGTCTTGCCCGATGGCGACTTTACTCTGACTTTATCGAAAAATCCAAATTCGGGTAGTGCGGACGAGGAAACGGGTGTCACAGTTAGTTGTTCGACAACTGGCGTCAACAGACCCTTCTTCAAATATACATGGTACATTCTAAACACCTCATCATACCCCGATTTTGATAGAGAAGTGACAACAGATGCAACAAGCGATACGAATACGCTACCCGATGTCGATGGACCCGACCCCGTGAATCGGGCTGTCTGTGATATCACTCTCTATGAAGGAGATCCTGCCGCTGGTGGTGTGGAGTTGATAACTGGAGGAGCACCATCTGATGCAGTAATCGGTGGGTACAACGATGGAACAGATACCCGAAGTCAGGTTCGATGGAATGTTATCTTCGTTGGAGATCCTGAACCACCAGATCCCGATCCGTTCACGAATGGAATTTACGATGTGTTTCATGCTTCGGTTTCTACCAACGTCGATAGTAGCAATGGAACTGTGTTCACTCGTGAAGAGGATGGATGCGATATTCTTGGTAGGTGGGATGATCCTGTTCTCTCTGGTTGTAATTTCAATGTGTTGGAGGAGCCAGTTTCGTTCTTGAATGACAGCGGGAATCCTCTAGACACGGGGCCCGCCGCCTCTTACATCGGTGGACAACCATTTGGAAAAAGGCGGAACGTAAATGAGGACTGGGTAAGTATATATCTTGACACTGATCGATTAAATCGATTCCATGAGACAAACGGGGAGGGTTGTTACGATGATGGGTGTGGAAACAACGATGTTGGCGGATTGATCACCTTCTTGTCGCGGGGTGATGACACTCTGGCACCGAGAACCCCAAGCGCCTCCGATGTTTGTGATGAATGTACTACTCTGTTTGCCGGCACTGAAACTCACATGGTCACTCTTAACGGAGTAAATGGTAAAGGTGGGAATAAACCGGGGGATGTTGCAGTTTGGATTGATGATTTTTCAGACACTGGTGGGTGGATAATCATGGAACCAACCGAAGGATCAATCTGGCGATCTAAAACTGGACAGTTGCAAAGAATATCGAACCGCGTTCCTGATTTTTGGTCTGACAGTCAGGACAGATGTAGCAACAAGATGATTGGTTGGAGTGTGAAAAACGGAACACCTAACCGTGATGAGGCAAGAAGTTTCCTTCGAGGGTTGACACCGTTTGATACTATGGATCGAAGTGCATTTTGGGCCGCAGATTCATCTACCATGTGTATCTCAGACAGTTCTGGTTTGGTAATCAATTCAGAAAATACCAGACCAAGTGGCTCAAGTGACGCAAACGCAGGTCGAGCCATAACTGCAAGACTTGTATTTTACAACGAGGAAATCGAATCCGAACATTATGCCGCTGTTATAAATGCTACCAAGAGCAATCCCGCCTTCATGTCTTCGACCTCGTTACCTTCAGTCCCTGCTTATTCGGCGGGACCAAATTCTTCATCTGGTGGAGGAGGTGGGCCTCAACCTAAACCTGGCGCTGAAACTATACCTACCATTGGTGACTTCGGCGAGAACGCTGACGGTGTAATCTCCTTTACCAGTACCTCAACAGTCACAGATATACCAGTTAGTAATTACAACGAGGGATACCCCGAAAGTGATTTGGATATACTCACTGTTGGTAATGTAACTCTAGCAGATAAAAACACCACGACGGATTTTGCTTTTGCTCGGTTCTATAATCAATATGTTTGTCCCAGAGTAGAACCGGTGAATAATGTACTCGATCCCGCCGATCCATCAACGGTTCTTGTCACCGCAGGAAACACAAAAGAGTATTATGATTACTATTATGGTGGGAATAGTACCACCTATGATCCAACTGGCCCCGATGCCTTCGGGGGACCAAATTTTGCCTTAGTGACATACCAGTGGGATGAAGTTAATGGTGTTTGGAATTTGGTCGGATATAGAACAGGAAATAAAATACAAATCCCTGAGTTTACCGGTAATTTACCAGATCACATGTATTTTCGCCCGGGTGAAGCCGATGCAACTGATTACTTGGATGAAAGCATGGGGCATGTTCTTTATGTCTTCGATACGAGAACAGACTACGAAACAAATGTGCCTGCTCAGTGGCGAGACATAACCAGTTGGAATACGACAACGGGAGTTAGTTTCCCGATAATCCCCATATAAACCACTTGACAAACCCGATCTGTATACTATAATTCATGCATACGGGTTGGAAGCGGATGGCATCAGCAGTAACGCTTATAACGTTATTTTCGGGAGTTCGAGTCTCCCCCAACCCATTGGAAATTTTTTTATTATGGAACGAGAACCAACAATTTATGTTGCTGGACCCATGCGTGGGTTCGAGAACTACAACTACCCTGCCTTTGATCGATGCGCCCGTGTGCTTCGAGAACAAGGCTGGTGTGTAATCAATCCAGCCGAACTTGACCGTGATCAAGGCAAACCCACATCACCATCATACGAGTTTGATCCCGACAACTGCTACGAAGATCATGAATTCATGCGTGCTGCTCTCAAGCGAGACATGGTTGCGATCTGTGATGATTGTACAGCGATCTATATGATGTCTGGTTGGGAAAAGAGCAAGGGTGCCAATGCGGAGTTGGCACTTGCAAAGGCACTGAACATTAAAGTCTTCTATGAGGCACCACTCCCGAAATGAATATCTTTGCATTACATACGTCACCGTACCAAGCAGCCAGAGAGATGTGCGACAAGCATGTTGTCAAGATGCCTGTTGAGACGGCACAAATGCTTTCCACTATTCACCGTATGCTCGATGGAGATCCTTATGTTGGTTACGCAAAGAATGGTCGCCGCCTTCAGCGATGGCGACACCACACTGATGCGCCTAGTGGTGATGTGCTATATCGTGCTACTATGATGAATCATCCCTGCACCATTTGGGCAAGGGAGACACTAGGTAACTATCGCTGGCTAGCGACTCATGGTATCGCTCTCTGTGACGAGTACACACGACGCTACGGACGCACACATGGATCCAGAGAGGTTCTAGAGTACTGCAAGGAAACGGAACCAGAGAACCTTCCTGTGGATCACAGACAGACTCCGTTCCCGCAAGCGATGCCCGATTATTGCAAGGTAATGGGCAATTCAGTTTCTGCCTACAAGAAGTATTATGTGGCAGAGAAGAGACGATTTGCCACATGGAAGCAACCAGCAGAAATGCCTAAGTGGTTCGATCAGGCTTGCTTGACAGAAGATTGCCTAAAAAGAGTTGACGAGATTATCGAGAAAACCTCTCACGACAGTTGACAAACCATCCGATGATGATATAATAAAGACTCACCAACGGAGACAGTGATGACTTGGACCGACCTAAAACACATTTAAACTTTTGTCCGTTATTTATGATTAACCTATGATATACTATAGGCACCGTTGGGGGTTCTCCCCAGCCCGAGTTTGATCGACTTACTCGGAACAAACAACAGGCATCCAAGTTTAGGGTTCTTAGGTCAAACCCTGGCGTTACGCGGACTCGCCAACCGCACACTGGCTCTGTAACTCAATTGGTAGAGTAGCGGCCTTTTAAGCCGAACGTTCTGGGTTCGAGTCCCAGCGGAGCCATTCTTGGAGAACACTAATATGAACAACGAAGAACTCATCAACTTCCCGTGCAACATGCAACTGCCTCAAGCCTATATTGATACTCTCATTGATATGGCAGAAGAATACAACATGACGACAGAGCAGTTGGCTCGAAACTGCGTTGCAGATTTTATCAAGAAAGTTAACCCAAGAGGGTTGACAAACCGTTCAACCACTGTATAATATACGAAGTCGAGTCAAGGAACACGGATGCGATTCCACGACTCTTAAACTTAAACAAGCATCCACAACTGGAGCATTGTGTTATGAACAACACTCTCACCAAGAAGCGCCGTGTCATCAACTACCTCGCCAGCGGCAAGGGTCTCACCCCGAACGAAGCCAAGAGCCGATTCGGCGTTGGTAATCTCCGAGCCACCATCAGCGACATTCGTTCGCAGGTCGAGGCGTTCGGTAACTGGGAAATCACTAGCGAGTCCACCGCTACTGGTATGACCCGTTACTTCATGGAGGATACCCACCCTGGCAATCGAACCTACGGTTACGACGCCGAAGGTAACCGCTACTCTCTCTGATATTCAGAACGAGTAGTACGGGAGCCAGGTGTCGGAGGGGCACCTGGCTCCCTCTTTATGCGGGTGTAACTCAATTGGTAGAGTGTTAGATTTCCAATCTAAATGTTGACGGTTCGAGTCCGTTCACCCGCTTTATGAAAAGTGATTTCATTATTGATCCGATCGGTAAGAAAGATGCGGAGGGCTTGCTCCTTCAGTATCACTATCTCAAGGATCACTCCAAAGGTTTCAAGTCTGGATACAATTATGGACTCTTCAAAGACGAACCAATCTCATCAGAAGGAAGTCTTGGGGTATGTATTTTCACGGGACTACCAGTTCCCGAATTGGCCCAGTCAGCCTTCGGATTACAACGTGATCAACAGGACGGGCTTTTTGAACTTAGCAGGTTGTGTCTGCACCCCTCCATCCAACGAAGTGAAAAAAATATGGCGACATGGTTCGTTTCGAGATGTCTGCGAAGGTTGCGACAGACAACTATGGTTAGAGCGGTCCTGAGTTACGCAGACGCCGACTATCACGAAGGAACCATTTATAGAGCAGCAAATTTTGATTACTATGGAATGACGGCCCCGAAGAAAGACTTCTGGATCAAACAGGAAGACGGATCATTCGTCAAGCATAGTAGAGGTAAGATGAGCGGACTCGACGGAGAGTGGCGCGATAGAAGTAGGAAGCATCGCTTCCTTATGGTTTATGATAAGACATTAAATGTTCTTTGGAACAAGGAGTAGAACATGCTTAAGGTATTCGGAAAGATTCTTTACATTCTGGCGTTCGTTTCAATTCTTCTTTCTATCTGGGTTTACCAAACGGATGAAACTCTCGGAACCTTCATCGGTCTTTGGGTTCCTACTCTTCTGCTGATCGGACCTTCTTGTCCGTGGCGGAAGGAGTGAAAAAAAGTTTGAGAACAGGGTTGACAAACCCACCACTACGAGTATAATACTCGTATGACAAGTGAATAAGAAATAATGTGCGGGAGACTAATTACCTCCCACACGGGACTCGCATAATAATCTCCCACGAATGGGGATAGTGCAACCTCCAAATGGTTTAGCGACCTGTCCGTATGATGCAGAAATGCTTGTATGAGATGATCCTTAGCGGGATGGGTGGAGGAGTTGAAGCAGGTTACTACCGACATTGTACGTTCGTGCTGCTTCTTTCAGGTATACAATAACCCTGAGTCCCATTGAATCAACACCGCCGGCGGGCGACCACGGTTTCGACTGCTTGGAACTCGCCGGCGGTTTTCTTTTAAGGAGACTGAATATGGGTGGACAACACGGCGCGGGTAAAGGTGATAAATATAGGAAAGTAGATCGGGAAGCGTATTCCAAGAACTACGAAGCAATTTTCGGAAAGAAAAAAGGAAAGAAAACCAATGGTAAAGATTCTACGACTGACAAGCGGCGAAGAGATTCTCGCAACGGTGACTGAAGAGGAAACCGAATTCAAGATTGAAAAGCCCTGTCTGATTCTTCCTACGGGAAATCAGAGTATTGGACTTGCTCCGTGGCTCCCTTATGCGGATCATGATGGGCCTATTACGATCTCGAAGAACTTCATTCTCTTCAGTATCAAGCCCCACGATGAACTCATGAATGAGTATAACACGGCGTTCGGTAGCGGTCTCGTTGTTCCTCCCAAGGGAACCGTGAGCGGACCAGCACTTACTCTGACCGAGTAGACATAAGCGGGCGTGGCTCAGTTGGATAGAGCAGCGGACTTCTAATCCGCAGGTCGCAGGTTCGAGTCCTGCCGCCCGTGTTCCTTCGGAGGGCAGTGTTTCCACGGTAGCACAATTGGTAGTGCGACACGCTGTTAACGTGTAGGTTGCTGGTTCGAGTCCAGCCCGTGGAGTTGTTAGTGTATATCTTTGAAAGGATAGTTATGATGAATCGGTTTTTTTGTGGAAGTCTTCTCGGGTTTGCTGTTGGTGTTGGAGTCGCTGCAACGCCGGCGCCGCCTCAGGATGATCCGTGTGTGGGTTGGAAGTTTGATTGTGTGGTTCTGGAATCCGCGTGTCTTCTTCTTAACAATGGAGATATGAATAAGCACGCAAACGTAATGGAAAACATTCGCGTTGCTGTCGGTCGTGTGATTGCCCGTAAGCAGGGGAAGGATGTAACGAAAGTTAGACCTGACATGTACCAGTGGGAAATTACCAACATGAATGCTTCACAGCGTCTGAATCATAATAATCTTCGTGATCAGATTTTTGGCGAATTCTTCACTATGATGAAAGAAGCCAACGAGAAGAATCAGAAGGAACGACTCGACAAGAACAACAACTCTGCTTGATCATGAATACAAAGACGATGAACAAAGTGTTGGATATTTCTCTTCCTGTCTCTCTGGAGATACCGAGACCTAAAAAGCATGTTTCTGTTATCGTCAGAAAAAATGAAATCGTTTCTATTGGAACAAATCATTTTCGTACGCACCCCATGGCTAAAAAGTATGGGTATCGGTTTGACGAAGTACATTCCGAATTGGATGCACTGCTTCGCTACAAAGGACCGAAAGATAATTTAGTACTTCTCAATTTCAGGTACAATAGATTCGGTGATATGAGAATGAGTAAGCCTTGTAGATTTTGTTTACCTTGGTCTATTGCACTCTTCGACCGAATCTACTATACTACCAACTCAGGTATTGAACTTCTATGAAAGGAACACGATGGCAAAGATGAATTCTCAGCAGTCGAAGCACGTTAACAACATGATGAAGGGCTCCAAGAAGGCGAAGCCCTCCCGAAAGGGAAATGCAGCATCACGAACTTCTCGTTCTGGAAACGGTAAGAAGATTCGTTGAATAAGTTGCGGTCGTGGCGGAATTGGCATACGCATCGGACTTAAAATCCGACGAGGGTAAAACCTCTTGTGGGTTCGAGTCCCACCGACCGTATTTTCCTAAATAGTAGTGGAGAACACTACTATGAATAGCAGAAGCACAAACAAAGACAAAAAGTATTCCACGGAAGCAAACCATTACTGGCCAACTCGTATTAGAGTGGACGGGGTTGCAAAGTGGATTCTTTTAACTGATGCTGAAGTAAGCAGGGCTGCTAAGAGGGCAGAAAAAAATCCAGAAGATATGCCAGGTCTTTGGTCAAGAATTAGAATTGTCTTAGGACTTTAGGAGAATCATAACATGCCAGCAGCACGACATGATTTAGATATAGATCGTGGAGCAACGTTCAAGTTGTTTCTTGAATATCAAACAGCAGGAACCACGGGTATCAACCTGAGTGGTTATACTGCTGACATGCAGGTTCGTAGATCCACCAAGACCTCCAAGATCATTCTACATCTCCAAGGTAATACTGGAGAACGCGGAGTGACAGGTGGAGGCTCGACTGGTGAGTATGTGGCAGGTGCCGCTTTCGCAGGTACGGCAGGAATAGGAGGCATCTTTTTGAATGCCTCTTCGGTCGGAGTCACGGAAGGTGCTACAGGAGGCATTTTTATTCAGGCAGATTCTGCTACCATGAAGAACGTCCCAGAAGGGCAGCACCACTACGATCTCGAACTCACAGACTCCTCTGGAACCGTTACGAGGATCATCGAGGGACGCTTCCGTGTGTCTCCTGATGTCACGCGATGAGTAACCGTATCGTCGTCCATACGACTCCTCAGATCCCTCTCAGAACGCTCCTAGAGGACACGGAGGAGCGAAGGGTGGTTGTTCACTACGAGGACGACACAGACGCTCTACGGGACACTCAGGGACTCAATATACGTCAAGGAGAGAGCCTCACAAAGAGCCTAATCACAAAAGGCACTTTGATCGTGAAGATTAGGCAAAACGAAGAAACGACAATCTCTCTCCTTACCATTTGACAAGTCTAGAATCTATGATAGACTGTAGTCATGAACAAGAAGCGACATATTGATAAGTTTGATTTGGAGGCAGAACGCGAAGGTTCTGCCATTCGTGAACATCGTGGTATACCTGAAACCGCTTACGGAAAAGGCATCACCAAGCAACGAAACATGCACAAGCGTGGACAGGAAATTCTGGAAACCAGAGTTATCAAGAGAGGAAAGTGGCTCGTATGAATGACAAGACTATGAAGAAGGTTCTGCCTAAGATTGTTGAAGACTGGATCAATGCGGAGGACATCTGCTTCATCACTGGTAAGATCATCGGTAGAGACGATCAGTGTCGCTGGACGGACGAGTTCGATGCATGGGTGTCTGAGGACGGACAGAACGTCGTAGAGCGTGAGGCAACGTCTGACTACCCCCATAGCGAAGAAGCAGTGATCATCTATAGCGAATGGTATGCGAAAGATGAGGCTTCTGCCGCAAACGAGGAATATCGAAGGTGGCACAAATGAGAGGATTCAGCACACTAGAACTTCTAGTGGTCGTCTCACTGATGTCTCTTTTGGTTTCAATAACCTTTTTCTTTCGTTGGGATGATACCAAGAAGGAACTCGAAGAGAATCAAGAGATCCAGCAAGCAACCACTCAACTGTGGCTAGTCCGTATCGAAGATCCGACGCAACCCGTTTACTGGGTATGGGAAGATGAAAACGGCGTGATGTGGATGCTTTCTCGTAGCGACAACAAGGTAAGGAAGGTAGGATCATGAAAGACGAAATTCATGACTTTACTGGACCATATCAGATTCATACTCACCCCGATCGTGATATCGTTTTTATCAAGAACGAGGGTGGCTTAGGCGGTGCTTATTCATATGATAGTGTTCGTTTGCGTCAGATTGTGATTATGAAAATCGCCGAACACGAAACTGAACTGATGAAGTGGAACCTACTCTTGGACAGGATCAATGACAATGCGTGAACAAGAATATGCCATGACTATGCTTTTGATGATGACTACTATGAATGCCTTTCTTGGTGTCCTAATGGTGGCAGAAATTATTCCGATTGAATACGGAATGTCGCTTGCTTTATTCGCAATGTGTGGTATGATCTGGAAGTGCAAGAGAGATCTCATGGGTAATGTTCGCCTCTGGGAAAACCCAAAACAGTACCGTGATCGGATGAGCAAATGATATATAAGGTGATCCCTTTAAACCAAAAGAGATACCCAAATGTTCAAACGACTCCTGCTTTCTCGCCGTCGTAGACTATACCTAAAACGACTAAAACGTAATCCGCATTATTTAACGAACCTATCTGGAAGGTATCAGGATTGGGGCCGACCACGGCCCCTACCCTAGAGAATATTATGATTTGCCTGGAATGTGAAAATCCAATCGCTCCCGCCCGACTCGAAGCAATCCCCGATACCGAGTATTGTGTCAAGTGTGTAGATAAGAATTCTACGCCTATTATTGCCCGAGTTATCTACAGTCACAAGTGCGACAGTGAACTCTTTATCGCAAAGGGTAAAGAGAACGTTCGGAGACTTGATCGAGAGTGGGCAAGGGCACGATAGTCAGATACATAAGTATAGACTATCTACTTTAATAGGAGAACACTATGGAAAACCTTGATCTAACTGTATCCCAATGGCTCGGAACTGCTTTATGGACTCTGCTGGTTTTTGTTGCAGGTGCCTGGGTAGGTCCTAAGTTTTTTGGATGGCTAGGAAAGTTTCTTCCGTGGAACAAAGACTGATCACGGAGATCCTTCTTCGTCCTCTTCGATGAACAATCTGAATTGTGTACCGTCTGGAACATCACCGTCGTAATTGATGGTGATGTTTCCGTCTACTGTACCATCACTAGAGATTGTGAAGTTCCTTAACGATGATGGCACACGATCTGTTCTCTGATCGTCGATGTATTCTGTGTCTAAAGAACGATACGAGATCGGGCTATAGTCGGTGGGATTCGTGGGAAGTGCAGAATTATTATATGCGATGGTTCTCTTGTTCTCGAAAACAATCTCCATTTCATCTTGGTGATTGAGACCAGAAGAAAAGGTTTCATTTGTGTGCATCACGATGACATAATTTTCTTTTTCGTCTTTTAGAACTTCGTAGGATGTAAACCTTAAAGTTTCGTTTGTTGTTTTGTTCCTTACGATAAGGTCGTTAAAAGTTCTTCTCCACTCTTCGTGAGCCGTATAGTCGTTTCCATTCCAGCGAAGCACCTCGTCGGTTTCACTGATATCAATAAAGATCGCTGTGTTTGCTATTGATCCGCTGGGAAGAGCATATCCCTCCTCCATGAATCCATGAATAACGGTTTGAAGAACATTGTCGGCTGGGATGGTCGAGATATCATCTTCGAAGGATAGTATTTCACCAGAGTAGGCAGGAATTACCGTGCCATCACATGAGAGGTGGCCAGTGTAATCATAGTTTACTATATTATCGGTTACTGTGGCGATGCCTGGGTGCCCATTTGAACTGGGGAGCGATATGGTTTCATCTTCTCTATTGATGGTGAAAGTAATGGTATCAGGATTACCTTCTTCAAAAATCCAACCATCTCCTAATTCTGACTCAATCGTGCTGTTGCCCGTCAGGTAAGAAACAATATTGCCTGGTGCTTGTTGATCTGGATCGGAGGACTCAAGTAAAGTTAATTTGTGTGCTATGCAAATATTCGTTCTATTCGTTTCATTTCCCTCCTCGAAAACACAAGGAGGACTGTGGGGAATTGCAGATGGATATGATTGATTTTCGACAAATTGAGATACAACATCTTTGGTTTCGACCCGAGCCAATATATCAGTTTGGCCACTAGAACTTCTTTGTCGAAAGAAGACAGTTTTGGGTCTAAATCTATTCAGAAGTCTATATGCTTTTCTCCAAGGAGTGAGTCGAGTGAACGGTTCTGTTCCGCTCTCTCGATTTTTTGTTGTATTCACTCCTAACGGAAGGAAATTAATACCATTAGTAAGATTGTGAGAGGCCATACCAGATGGACTAACCCAATATCCTTCACCTGGCTCAGCACCCTCAAATATTTCGGGGTGATCTAGTGATGCAAGACTCATGGACTGAGAGTTCCAGTTAATACTATTGTATTCGCCTGTGTCTGTTCTGTTAGAGTAGAACTTGTAAATGGCTCTTGGAGTTTCTCCGCCTCCACCCGTGTCTCGAGGAACCTTGTAGCGAACGGTGAGTCGAGGTCTTAGAGTGATGTCGTTGATGAAAACATTCGAAAAGGTTCCAGTGGAAAATGATTGTCCATCACATCTTTTCACTCGAAGACAAGAAAGTCCACTTGAGTCTACGAGATTTTGAGTTACACGATATCTTCCGAGACTGCTGTCTTGGTCTGTATCGTTTTCTCCAACCATAATGTAGTTTCCTACAGGAATAGTCGCGGGTGTAATTAATCTGATGAAGAAACCAGATCTTCCTTCAGATGAATATTGTGAATTCCATTCAATTATGCCACCGAAAAAATTCCAGCCAGATCCAACTTGAGTATCAGTAGAAGGAAAAGGTGTATCCAATACCATAACATAGATTACACGAGTATCCTCGTCAAATGACTGTATATTACTTACAGTCGTGTTGTGGGTATCTGTGTAAAACTCATCTGGTGACTCATCTATCTGAATGTTTGTAAAATTGAATCCCGTAAAATTTGATTCTAGTATGTTGTCCAAATCATCGACATATTCTTGGAATATCGCAGTATCCGAATCGGGCCCCGAGACAGGTGGTTTGTTAATTATAATGGTAAAGTTTGGCGCATCAGCGGGTTGTTCTGGTCCGGGAATACCATAGTATATTTCATACACATCACTACCACCAGAATATGTAACCTGACCACCACTTAGAGGCCAGTTGTTTAGAATGTTTGTTTCATCTACTTGAATGGAAGTTGTGAAAGTGACATTAGTGTTTAGAATTGTCTCTTTAAAATCAAGAGAGTGGAAATATGCAACCGATTTGATTCTACTGGTATAGTTTCTCACGCCACTGATGGTGTTATGAGGATACCATTCTCCTTTGGATGTATCATATGGAATATTTTCTAGTGGCATATCAGAATCCTAATGCAAAGACCTCTACATTGACTGAAGTAGATGGGTTGTAACTGGGACAGATGGCGGAAATTGAAGACACCGAATCAATCTCTATGAACACATCGTCGCCTGGCGAGAGAGGGAAGTATGATGATGTGATCAGACTGCTTCCAACAAAAACGACATCGGTTGAGCCTGGGTGTAGTTTTATCCTCACACCACTCTTTAGTGCGGTGCCATTGGTGAATGGTGCTACACCAGCACTGGTAAGGGCGAGTTTTTCGGTCACGATCCCAGTTGGAGCGGAAACTGTGACTGGAATACTGAATGACGGTGCCGCAGAGTCGGGTATGACTTTTTCTATCGCATCTCTAACCTTCTTGAGATATCCATTAGCACCAAGAGAGGTGTCGAAGTTCTCGGTCGATCCGTCTCCGATCAAACCAAGAGCGGACACAATGGTATTTGTTGGAGTTCCGATTCTATCGATCAACGTGTCTACCGCGGCACATAGTCCAGTGATTCCGTGATAGATGTTGTTAATAGATCCACTTGCACCTGAGATGATATCAGTAAAGGCAGATCCAGTAACTTCAATGGCACGACCACCAGAGAAACCCTCAATCATGACTGGATGTGGGGTGGTTGATCCTGCTGTACCAGATACGAAGAGTCCATACATTGTGCTGTTGTCAGCGAGACATGCACCCTGAACTGGAACTGGATTTCCAAGAGTATTTCCTACTGCTAGGTTATCCTGCACGCTAACGCTGAAGGAGATACCATCGGCATTCACCATGTTTACATTTAATGCTGAACCATCTCCGCTACCAGTAAATCCGATTGGGAAGATGGAGGTTCCACTAATACCATGTATTAGCGTGGCAACACTTGCAAAACTGGATCCTTCAGGAGTGGTTGCACCACCTATTACGGGTAAACCAGTTCCGATATCAAAGGTGACACCTAACAATCCATCGACAGGTGAAACATCACTAGTTGGTCCTCCGCCCATTACGGCTACGGGAAATAGTGTTGCACCATCATTTCTACCTTGAATTTGAAGTGCGGTGGCGTTTGTTGTTCCTCGACCATCAATAACCGTCTTTAGGGTTGGGGTGTTATCGAGGAAGTCTACTTCGAGTGCGATGGGATCACCGCCCGCTCCTGTTGTAAATCCATATAAAACATTCGCAACGGGGAACGCACCCGAGACACCCTGAATTACCACTGAATCTGTATCGGCATCATGCGAAGCAGTGGCTCCTGCTGTTCCGAAAGTGAGTCCTCGAATGTCGAGGTTTGTAGCAGAAACTGTCTGAGATCCCGTCAATCCAACCGATCCCGAAACTGTAAAGGATGAGCCTGTCTTGGGTTGAATAAAAAGCGCCTCGGCGTCGGTATTGGTTACACCTGCATTTCTAACAGTATCAATGGTTCCTCCACCGAGGTCTACGGTTCCTCCTGCGATGCTGATGTTAGTGTCGCTGATGGTGGCACTGATTGCAGCACCAACGACAGCGACTTTGAGGGCGTCTCCTGACGCAGCGATGGGGATAGAACCCAAAGGATTTCCGGGTGATGATCCGTGGACGAGTGATGCAACTGGGAATCCCCCACTCACACCTTGTACCACAGCGGAGTCGGTTCCGTTTACGGGGTCAAGTGTTCGTCCTAGCAGACCCATTGTCAGACCCAAACTAACATTATCGATGGTTCCGCCGAGTATTGTTACACTTCCTAAAGTTCCGCCAGCAATGGTTACATTGTCCAGAGTTCCTCCAACTACTGTGGCAGAGGAAACGACATCAATCGTTCCGCCACTAATCGTGGCCGAGGAAACGACATCGATTGTTCCACCGCTAACTGTCGCAGAGGAAACGACATCAATCGTTCCTCCACTAACCGTTGCAGATGAAACCACATCAATGGTCCCACCGCTAACTGTCGCAGAGGAAATTTTGTCGATTGTTCCTCCACTGATAACCATCGTGCTGTCGATTGTTCCGCCTATAATTGTGACGTTTATGGCCCCACCGATTGCAGTGGTTCCTGATACCATAACGGGAATAGTTGCCGTCGTTACACCATCAACATGCATCGCGGTAATACCGAGTGCATTCAAGGAGGTGTTCAGAGTGATTCCTGAATTCTTCAGATGAACATCAAGAGCGGATGCTGTTTGGTCTACTCTTGTTCCGTTCGAGTAAATCTGAATAGGTAGAGGACCGCTGACTCCTGACGTATTTACGGGGTAAGCAGCACCATCTTCGCCCCATGCTACTTTCACATACTGATAGTGAGCCTGTGTTGAACCTGAAACTACAAAATCGGTGGCGATTTCGACACCACTTGAGCCTTCGGTGAGAGTTACACTGTTATTGACGGTCATCTATTGCCTCCTAGAATATTGCAATATTCCTAGTATATATACTTGTGCAGGGATCGTATCTGTGGTAAGATTCTTTGAGTGAAAGGAAACATATCATGTTTGAAAAAGTTGAAAGAATGTTCACCACAGATCTCCAAGAAACTGTAAATGCAAATGGTGGATCTTACATCGATGCGATTGTCGATCTTTGCGAGAAGAACGATGTTGAGCCTGCTATTGCTGCCAAATATTTATCAAAACCAGTAATCGAGAAGATTCAGGCAGAGGGTGAGAGTCTCAACATGCTGCCCTCTACACCAAAACTTCCGATTTAGTCTTGACATCCCAACAAAACAGACTATACTACTATTCAGTGCTGGGGAGTTCCCAGCGTATTTCAAGTGCGAGGGAGAACCTCGCGGAAAGGATACTCATATGAGTTTCAGCGATTTTAAGAAGCGTTCAGAAGGCAGTCTCGACAATCTCCAGAAGGAGATGGAGGCTAGCGAAAAGAAGAAGTCATATAAGGATGATCGGCTTTGGCGTCCAGAACTTGACAAGTCTGGTAACGGCTTTGCTGTTATTCGTTTTCTCCCTGCTAGTGATGGAGAAGACATTCCGTGGGTGAAGGTTTACAACCACGGATTCAAGGGCCCTGGCGGGTGGTACATTGAGAACTCTCTTACCACTCTGGGTCAGAAGGATCCTGTTTCGGAGATGAACAGTCGTCTCTGGAACAGTGGAGTTGAGTCGGACAAGGACATCGCACGGGATCGCAAGCGACGACTCAGTTATATGTCCAACATTCTGGTGGTTAGTGATCCCGCAAATCCACAGAACGAGGGCAAGATTTTTCTCTTCAAGTTTGGAAAGAAGATTTTCGACAAGGTTCAGGAAGCAATGAATCCTGAATTCCAAGATGAAGAGAAGGTGAATCCTTTTGATTATTGGGGTGGCGCAAACTTCAAGTTGAAGGTGCGTAAGGTTTCTGGCTTCGTCAACTACGACAAGTCTGAGTTCGAGTCTCCCACTGCACTGTACGACGGGGACGATGAACGACTTGAGCGTCTCTGGAAGAGTCAGTACCCCCTTGCAGAGTTCTCGGATCCCAAGAACTTCAAGTCGTATGACGAACTCAAGGCTCGCCTTGATGAAGTTCTACTGGGTGATGAGCGTGGGGTCGCAAGTGCGGAGCGTGATAATGTGAGTCATGATACTTCTGTGAATACTCCGCAGACTCCCACGGAAAACACATCCACCGACGAAGAGGATATCAACAAGTTTGATGAGAGTGCGGACGCCATGTCCTACTTCAATTCACTCGCTAGTGACGATTGATATTTTCAGGATGTGTGAAACGAAGCGGGCGCCTTTCGGGGCGCCCGCTTTTTCAATTAAATAATTTACCTGTTTCCATCCACGCAGGATTTTCTGCTGGTCTTAGCGACGATTGTGAGTTGGGCCTGGTTGACATCGGAGAATCCATCACTGTATAGTCATTTCGGACATTAATAACATTTGGAGGACCAACAAAAGATCCAAAGCCAGCACCCACCAGACTTCTTTCCGTTGGATTTAAGTTTGGCCCCGATGAAGAGAATGGATTGAGCATGTTCATGAGTTCACCCAAGATGGTAGTTGGTTTTTTAATGGTTTCATAACCTTGGGCCTCGCGGGCCGCTCGCCTATTAATTTTGTCGCGTTGTAGTTGTTCGAGCGTGTCTGGTCCTTGTATTAGTTCACTGTTTGGTGCGAGGAAACTTTGTTCGGCATGATAACTCATCAATTTGTCAAAGTCCCCCTGAATGGGAGCAATTGCATTTGGATTTCTTAGTTTCAGTTGAGGACTTATAGATTCAAGAAAATCTTTTATCTCAAGGTTGTGTTGGTTTCTAAGAGTTCTTTTCTGTTCCCGTTCGTTCGAGCCAGGATAAATCTCTCCTCCTTCGGAGCGGGGTCTTAATTCTTGTTGTTGTCTTTGTAACAACTCACGATAAATTGGCTCAATCTCTTTAAGTGCGTTAAGTGCATTTAAATGATATTGCGATCGGGGAAGTCCCTGCATGGATTTTCTTACATTTAAGGCTGCGAGTTCCATTTCAGAGAGTGGTCTAGAAGCCTCATTTGCTATCCTATCTCTTTCGCGTGCCTCTCTTTCTACGCCTTCAGCAAACATTCCTGCTAATTCAAAAGCAATTTCACCACCAATAAATGTACCGACCCCGACTCCAATGCCAGGACGAAATGCTCGAAATCTTCTAGGAGTTCTCGATCTAAGTGGGGATGGTCTTGACTTGGGACCATCAACATCAACCGCGACTCCCTTCTGTCTTACTACTGAATCCTCTGCGATTTCGATTGGTGTTGATCTTTTTGATGCTTCAATAACATTACCACCAGGCCGAGTCGGACTAATTTGACCAGGCTTTCTTGGTGGTGTGACATCGGGGGGTGGAGTTTTGGGTTTTCCTAAAAGACGATCAGGAATAA
>Ga0181419_1000185_pt1 | contig 21371 bp, 10 predicted proteins | sample 42SPOviralmetaG_FD_130144 | JGI IMG/M metagenome (GOLD analysis project Ga0181419, IMG submission 130144) | Marine viral communities from the oligotrophic San Pedro Time Series (SPOT) site, San Pedro Channel, CA, USA - 42 SPOT_SRF_2013-04-24 | ecosystem: Environmental > Aquatic > Marine > Strait...
GATTTAATGGTTGTTAATAGTAAAACTAGATTCTCAAATAATGTTGATGTTGGAACAGATTTAATAGTTTCTAAAACTATTAGTGCTAAAAATGTTAATGAAGATATTAGGAATAAAGCATATACCTTAAATAATAAAATTGATACATATAGTGATTCTTGGACAAAATTAGGTCTAGATTTAGTTGGAGACTCTGCTGATTTTAGTGGTTGGTCAGTATCATTAAGTGCAGATGGAACAATTGTTGCTATTGGTGCTACTGCACATGATGCGGATAACGCAGGTGATTCTGATCCTTATGAAGGTAGAACAAGAATTTATCAATATTCTTCTAATACTTGGACTCAATTAGGACAAGATTTAATTGGAGATGCTGGTGATAGTATTGGTTGGTCAGTATCATTAAGTGCCGATGGAACTATTATTGCTATTGGTGCGGCGTATCATGATGTTGATCACGCAAATAATTATAATAGTAATGAAGGTAGAACTAGAATTTGGAAATATAAAACTGTTTCAGAATCAGAATGGAAATCTCCTAATATATTTATAGCAACTGTAGGGCAAACAGGAGGGGGTGATAATAATACAACAGATGGTGACAGAGGGGAAGCATACTCTTCAACAACAAAATATTGGATACAGTTAGGACAAGATTTAGTTGGAGAAGATGATGGTGATAATAGTGGTTTTTCAGTATCATTAAGTGCCGATGGAACAATAGTTGCTATTGGTGCTTATAACCATGATGTTGGTAGCACTGATACTAATGAAGGTAGAACAAGAATTTATCAATATTCTTCTAATACTTCTACTTGGATACAATTAGGTCAAGATTTAGTTGGAAGTCCTGGTGATTTTAGTGGTCATTCAGTATCATTAAGTGCAGATGGAACAATTCTTGCTATTGGTACTTATCATCATGATGTTGGTAGTAGTATTAGTAGTAATGAAGGTAGAACAAGAATTTATCAATATTCTTCTAATACATGGATACAATTAGGACAAGATTTAATTGGAGATGCTGGTGATTGGAGTGGTTATTCAGTATCATTAAGTGCAGATGGAACAATTGTTGCAATTGGTGCAATTATTGGAGATGTTAGTAGCGATAATGGTAGAACAAGAATTTATCAATATTCTTCTAATACATGGACTAAATTAGGACAAGATATACTTGGAGATAATGGTGAACGAAGTGGTTATTCAGTATCATTAAGTGCAGATGGAACAATTGTTGCAATTGGTGCTCATCAACATAATAATGGTAAAGGTAGAACAAGAATTTATCAATATTCTTCTAATACTTGGATACAATTAGGACAAGATTTAGTTGGAGAGCAAACTTCGGATCAAAGTGGTATATCAGTATCATTAAGTGCCGATGGAACATTTGTTGCTATTGGTGCTTATAACCATGATGATAATAGAGGTATAACAAGAATTTATCATTTAAGTGAATATTTTAAATCAAATGTAAGAATTGATAATAACTTAAATGTTTTAGGAGATGTTAATATAGAAGGAAAAATAAAAGGCGATGTAGTAATTGGTGAAGATGATAGTGAAATTCTAACAATCGCGAGTAAAATTAATATACCAGGTGGTGCAGCAGGTCAAGTATTAACAAAAGGAACAGATGGAAATATAGAATATGGCGCGGCGGGCGGGGTCGTGAAGGAGTACATCTGCGAGGAGCCGACGGGGCAGACCATTACGACGGCGTACGGCGACTCGGTGACGCTGGATAACGTGACGTCAATTTTTGAAGTTTCTGCTGTTACTTATACTGATGTACCAGGTTCATCTATTAACTACCGACCCCCCGTGGGTACGACAAAGGTTATCTATGAGTATGATTTCCAATCTGGTTATCCTGGTAACTATTTGAGGCAGATGTGGAGAATGGTGCGTGATGGCACAGTCATTGCCTCAAACGGAAGTGACTTAGTAAACTACTCCTCAAATACACACACTAAGCCATCATCTCTACGATATGTATTAGATGCTACAAATTGGAATACACAAGAAACGATTAAACTACAAGTAAGAGAATGGGATAATACCCAGTCAAGCTATTTATTTAAATCGCATTGGTCGGGACATTCATATGTTGGTGGGGATGAGTTCACCAAACCGCTCCTCACCGTCAAGGCCATCGGGACGCCGTCGGTCCTGGCGCCCACCACGATGCCGACCCTGGGCGGGAACGCCGGCAAGTTCCTGACCACTGATGGGGCCAGCCTGTCGTGGCAACCTATTGTTTTGCCGCAAATTGCATTTTTGGCGACGTTCACGCTAGGTGGCACAGTCGACAACAACAACTTTAGTAAACTTTCCTTGGAACTCAATCCTACAATGCACGACGGGAGCAACGACAGGCCGCTGTCGTTTGGGTCGTCGACATACTTCACCACAAACGACCAATTTATCGCACCGACGCCTGGCGTGTACGAATTCCGGTTCCGTGGCATGCAGGAAATCGGCCGACAGATGATGTTTAGGTTCATGCGCACGCGGGGTGCGACGTCCGTTAATCTGAGCGGGACGCACTCGCTGTACCCTACACCAAATGAGGATTTCATCTTTGGTGGTAGTGGGTTGCACGGTCCTTATACGCTTGGTGGAATTAGTGTATCTGGTACTTATACCACAAATGGACTGTCAGACAATAATATGGGTTGGCCGGGTAATAGTGGCGACAGTTACCAGAAGTTTTACAGTTCAGCAAATATGACTAGTGGTGGTCAAACGTTTACCACGTCAGATTTAGGTACGACTGCGGTCGTTTCCAAAGTGCTTATGTGGTCAACTGGCTACAACCGACCAAAGGCCATAAGGCTGTATGGGGGTAACAGTAGTTCGCCAACGACGCCAATACCTGCTGCTGCCGCAAGCCCCAATTTTACTGTAGTGGCTGGGTATGAAGTAGTCATGCAGACCGATACATATGCCACTAATGCTGATATGAAGTCTGGCTCTGCATCCGATCACTTTGACAAAGCGGTTATGTTTGAATTTTCGCATACGACTGGGTATATGTACTACAAGATCGAGGTGACCCAGTGGTGGTACACAAACAGAGCATTTATCAACGAAATAGCTTTGTGGGGCAGTCTTACTGGCGACGGTCATATGGTACATGCCGGCTGGGCGGAAGGGTCGGCGACTGCGGAGCTGCAGGCCGGCGACAAGGTCTCGGTGCACGTCAAAGGGAACCTCCGCTGCAACTCCGAATACCCTGCACAGTTTTCGGGCCGGAATTAAAAAATTTTTCTAAGGTCATTGTGTAGATGGGCCGTTTTCAAAGGCATCGGCCGCATGACCATGGCATAGATGCAAGTGTTATAGTGCATCAGAGCAGTGGGACCGGGACCAGTCTGCCCAAAGAAATTATGGCAGAAGCCCCTATGAAAATATTAAGAGAAGAAAGAGATAATAAATTATTAGAAACTGATAAATATTCTATTAATGATTGGCCTCACGCATCTGAAGAAGTTAAACAAGCATGGATGACATATCGACAAGCACTTCGTGATTTACCAGCAAACTCAACACCAAGATTTGATGAAAATGGTGAATTAATAAATGTTACTTGGCCAACTCCACCATCTTAATTTAAAGTAAACTAAATAACTCATAATTAAATAACATCAATAATTTTTATTAATTTATTAAAATTATAATAAATGGAAAAACAAACTAAAAAATATAATAAAACTTTAGTAAATAAAAAAAGGGAAAAATTACGAAGATTATGTTATAATGATGAAAATAATGAAATTTTAGTTCAGGGTACAGATAAATATAATTACTCAATTAATATTGATGAAACCACAGATGAAGTTATTATGAATATACATTTAATTGGTTGGTTTTAATAAAAAAATTTATTTCTAATTAGATCATTATTTATGTTATTTATGTTATTTATGTTATTTATTAAAAGAACTCGGTAATTGTTCTAGCACCTTTCTTTTTATTATCTATTTTAGTTAAATATTTACTAAATAGTAATTCTTCTACTTCCTTTTCTCGTAATTGTTTAATTTTATCATTTACTTTCTTTTGGTCCTCTTTTTCTTCCATTAATGTTTTTGCTTTTTTCTCCCAAAAGTTTTTATCATTTTTATGTTTATATCCATCAAGTTGTTCTAAAATCATAGAATATAATTGTAAACATGGTTTCATAATTTGGTTTGTAATGTAATGACCATAATCAGGTGTTAGATTATTTTCTATTATAAATTTAGGGTCTTCTATTTTATCACCTTGTAATAATTTTTTATTTTTGTCTTCTTTTGTTTGTATGTAAACATATGGAACTCTGTCATTAGATTGAGGGGCACTACCAGGGTCTCGTTTTTTCATTCTATCTGCTAAAACTTTATGAGCAATCTGTTGTGGATTTTTATACATTCCGCGTAATGTTTTAGTAACAATTAATTCATCCATTGGATATTCTCCATTTGATAGTTTTTCTAATGAATCATGTAAGAACTCTAATGATTTTTTAACACCTTCACCATTTAAAATTTTATTAATTAATCCACCATAAATTATTTTTACAATATTAGCATTATCTCGTCGTTTTAAAACAATTCCCATTGATTTCTGTTTAAACTTATACACATCATGTTCATACAGATTTCCAACATATCTTTTTTTGCTAAATATAATGAAAGGGTAAAACATTTTTTCCCATTCCAGACAATGTGGAGGTTTAAGTAATTTCTGGAAACCATTTGATAATTCTTCACCAACAGTTACATTATATTGTAGAATATTTTTTTCTTCTGTTTCATGACCATATTTTTTGTAACAAGATAGTGGTGGTAGTTTAATAAATATTGAATCCGTGTCTCCGTAGACCACTTCACAGTTATATTCTTCTTCTGCGAATTTTTTAGCGGACATAATTAAGTTTCTACCAGTTGCTGTTGTACTTGCTGCTAACTCTTTCATAAATAATTGACTTGTTGGGGCACCTACAAAACCATAAAGAGAATTAGCAGTTACTTTGTAAGCTAATTGTAAACCATCTAATACTGCTTTTTGGAATTCATTATATGTATCAACTTTGCTATGTATGTCATCTTTATTAATTTCTATCGTGTCTTTATCTTCGACTTTTAATTTTATAATACTATCATCATCTCCAACAATATTACCTTTATAAGTGTCACCGGATTTTAAACTTATTGTTTTCCATGTAATTTTTTTACGAGTTGCTTTTCTTTGCTTTAATAACTTTTGTAAAATGCGGGGTAATAAGCCTTTTTCACCATTTGGAAACTGTGCAAAACGACAAGTTTGCTCTCCAATTTTCTTTTTATCATCTCCTTTACCTTTAAATAAATCATAAGTAATATCAACATATTCATAACCAGGAAGATTATCGTATTTTGAGTCTAATACAATAGTATCATGTGAGATATTTTCACTAATCATAGATGAAGGATATAGTGAAGCATAATCCAGAACAGATATAGGAGCATCATCATAAATACCTGGTTTCGGATGTAAAACAATAGCACCCTCATAACCTTCGTTTTCTGGTTTAGGACATCCGCATATTTCATCATTTCTTGTTCTTTGACAAATATCATCAAAAGAACTATTATTAAAATTACAAACTTCACATTTCCATTTTTTATCTTGATATGGTATTAAAAAGTTATTTTCTTTACAATACTTCGCAATTAAACTGAAAATCTTAACACTTTGACCTCGTAAAAAGATATACGAGAATGGTATAGAGCAAACATTACTCATACCAATATTATTCGCAACAATTTCCAGCTTAATCATTAGATAATTACAAAGAGCACAATCCTGAATACAATAACGAGCAACTCTTGCTCTATCATCATCTGTTCCTTTCATACACTCAAATATTTCTTGTGGGGATACATCGTCCTTTGCTAATCCCCATTTATTACCATCAATATCATCATAACTTCCATTAATCATAATAGTATTACTATCATAATTAATATTATCAACAATGTATTTATTATCTCCAATGCGAATATAAATACCATTCTGAATACCGGTTGGACTATCAACTTTTAGTTCGTATTTATTTTGGTCTTCTAAATATTTAATATCCTTGATTTTACCATTAATAAAGTGCTGGGCAACATAATCTAATTTATAGGTATCTAGATTATGGCCTTTCTGAACTTCTTTCATTAAATCAATTACAACACGACCTTCCATATTTAGATATTTTAGAAAGTTATCACCAAGCGCAGAAGATGATAATGTCTTTTTGACCCAATGGTTTTTACAATAGTTATTTTCACATTCGCATTCTTTTATAGGTTCTTTTGTTTTTCCAAGATTACATAATACCTCAATACACCCGAGTTCTCTTGCTCTATGATAAATGTAATCAAAATCAAAACCAAGAATATTGTAACCAGTAATAATATCGGGATTAATTTGGTTTATTAATTTTACAAAGTTTGTTAAGATATCTCTTTCAGTCGCACATCGTAATACTTCTATGCCATCAATATCAGAACAAGTTCCTAATGTAAGAATGACCTTTCTATCACAATCTTTATTTCCATATAAATGAGTAGTAATTCCAATCTGAATAATAGGGTCACCCTCAATCTTTGGAAATAATCTGTCAAATTTATAAGTTAGTTTTTTTAAAATTTCTGCATTAGAAACTTCACAACTATCATCTTTATCATCTTCATCATCATTATCAGTTTTAAAATAACTTAATAAGTTCTTTTTCTTATTGTTAATAATTGCTTCTGTTCTATACTGTAATCTCCCATTTAGAATTGCATAAATATCATTAGTTTCATACTTTATTGTTTCTTTAATAGCATAAATATCATACTCATATGGAATATTAAGTTCATTATTCTCAAATAAATCTAATATAAATTTATTAACCATTTCTTGTTTCTCAACTTTTGTATAAATCTTTTCATGGTTGAGAGAATGATAATATTCCAAAGTTTTATAAGCCACTTTATTATATGTTTGTGATGCTTGAGGGAATGAACCATCGAATGAATTACACTCAATATCAAAACTAGCTACAATAAATGGCGCAATAGAACCATTTTGGTGTGGTTTAACATCCTTCCATTTGACATCATAATTATAACCTTTTTTAACACCAAAATTATTTGATAGTTTATATTTCTCAATTTTAATCCAACCAGAAACTTCTAAATCTTGCTTGTGAATAAATCGAAGATATGGTTCGATATTATTTTCATATAGTTTAAATTTGAATCGCGTAAATAAACCAGGTATAGTTAATGGTCTTGAAAATAAATTAATTAGAAATCTCATAGTTTTATAATTTTTACATAGTAATCGAATAAACTTATGAGACTTGTTATTACTAAACCCCCAAATATCCTTTTTGTTTAAAATTTTAAGATTAATAAGACCATTTTTACAATCTTGTGGTAACCTATCATCAATATAATCTTGTAATCTTAATATGATACTTCTATGCTTTTGTTCTGGTAAACTATCTAAACCTTTTATGTAAAAATATGGTGTATAATCAGTAACATTTATAGATACGGCATTTCCTTTTTCAGTTCTTCCAAATATTTTAATTAGATATTTTTTATTAATAGAATTGCTGTCTTCACTATCTTCACTATCATTATCATCATTAAAATCTGTTACATACCAATCTATTGCTTGGAATATTAGTGGTTTCATAATTTAATTATGAATATGTATACAATTAATAAAATAATTTTAAATATGTGTGATTTCAAATTTTATATTTATTTTTGGATTTTTATATTTATTTTGGATTATTATATTTATTTTGGATTATTATATTTTTAATGTTAATATAAATTATATTATATAAATGAAGACACCTGATTTAGTAATCATATTTTTAATTTTGTTTTTAACTACATTTTATGTAAAAGAAAAATTTGTTAATGAAGTACAAAAGGTTAAAAGTGATACTGATGGAAGAAGTTATGTTGTAAGAGTTGAGGAGGATTCTAAGCAAGCAGCAAATTTATTAGGTACTATTAATCTTAAACTTTTAAAATTAATTGAGCATTTAAAAGAAGACCATCCAGATGACGATAGAACGAAAAGATTAATAAAAAAATATAATCCGGATGCTTTAAGTGAAGGCACAGAAGACAAAAACTATACATCTTATTCTGTCAATAAAGGTGAAAAAATAGTTTTTTGTTTAAGAATGAGAGATGAAAAAAATAATTTAGTTGATGAAAATACTTTGACATATGTAGCCGTTCACGAGTTGGCACATGTTGCTACAAAAGAAATAGGTCATGTCCCTATTTATTGGGCTAATTTTAAATGGATGCTGGGGATTGCCAGAGATAAGGGTATTTATAAATATGTTAATTATAAAGAGAAACCACAACCATATTGCGGATTACTAATTGGAAACAATATTTTAGATAATTAAAATTCTGTTATTTAGTTATTTAGTTATTTAGTTATTTAGTTATTTAATTATTTAGTTATTTAGTTATTTAGTTATTTAGTTATTTTACTATTTTACTATTTTACTATTTTGTTATTCTTTTTTTTATAAAATATTATAATAATAATTTTTATAAATATTTTAAATTTATATAAATTTAAATTTAATTAAATTTATATAAATAAATTAATAATGTATTCAGAAATTAAGATTTCAGTATTTAAAATACTTGAGTGGATAGATAAAAATACTCGTAATATTTATTTGTTTGTAGGGGAAAATAAAGAATACTCAAAATTATTATTAAAGCTTAAAAATAATAATATTAAAAAGGATGAAGAAGATATACTAAGGTCGTATTATAAAAACTATGAGTTATTAAAGAAAACCCTACAAAAAGACGAAGATGTTAATATAATATACCAAAATATATATGAAGATGATACTATTTATACAATGAAGAATAAATTATGCATGTATACAAATAATGATACTAACCATGAACATCTTTATTTATGGTATAAAAGGAGTATAACTGATTTAGAATTGCTAGATATTTTAAATAATGTATTTAACAAAAAAGACACTTTAAAAGTATCAGAAGTAAATGAAATATTCCAAAATCTATTTGAGATATCTGAAATAAAAAGAAAAAGTAAAACAATATCTTTTAGAGAAACATATGATATTATAAAAGACAAATTTACAAAAATATATACTCCCTTAGAATTAAATTACTATGATGAAAATAAAAATCAGAAATTTATTAAATCAAATCCATGTAAAAAAGTTAAAATTAATACAAAGTTTGTAACAGATGATGGTGATTATATTCCATTATATGAATATAAATTGGATAGCTTTTCTATCCTGAAAAGTAAATGGAATAAAGATGATAAAGATAAATATGTTATAAATTATATAGTTTCTGAAGATGTTTTAAAATTAGCTAATACGAGTTTAAAAGGTAAGGCGGGAGAGAATGATGGAGACTATGAAGAGGATATATTATTTAATGGTTATTTAAAACAGTATTTTCCTTATTTAAATAATTTAAGAAAACTCAATGACTATAATGATGATAATGAAGAGGTTATTAAGGAGTTAGATGAAAAGATAAATAACATATACTCTTTAAAAAGTAAAGATGATGTTTTATCTGTTGATGTTTTAGTAAATAGAATATATTTTAAGGTGTCACCTGTATTAATTAATAATAATAGTAATAAATCTGTATTCAATTTGGAAACACTATTTAATAATTTCGAATTAACAGAAGATATACCATTTATAATATACAGAAAAAAGACAAACAATTTATATAAAATAAATAAGAACTCTTTGGGAAATAAAATTGATAATAATGATAAAAAAATAGACAATGATGACTTGGATAAATGGACTAATAATAGCACTTCTAGAAAAATGGAATCTATAATGTTTAAAATATTTTTAACAAATACTGATTCCGGGAAAACAAAATATTATAATTTTATTTTATCTGAAAATGGTCAAATGGATATTATTTTTGACTTGAAATTTTCGGAAAGTATTAAACTTGATTTAGTTATTCAGAAATTAGATAAAATATCGGATTTAATTAAATTTATAAATAAGCAACTTAATACTGAATTAATTGTTATAAATAAAGATGTGCTATATAATACCAATTTATCATATATAGAATTTAAAGATTTTGTTACAGTCAATACAATAAGTTATAAAAAAGAAATTAATACCAAAAAGAAAATTATAGACTCTTTAAAATATTCGTATCCGTTCTTTGATATTATTAATACAGATGATCAATTTATTAGTATTAAATACAAAAAAACAAATAACTATTTTAATTTGGATGATATAGGCAATTTCATTTTACAAAATAGGGAATTAGGAGATACTGAATTAATTACAAATATTATGGAAAAATTTAAATTAAATAAGACGGAAGCTAGGAAGGAATATAATGAAAAGAAGGAAGTACTCAGAATGAATTTTATGGATAATAGTCGTTATAAAAAATCTAAACTTCATTCTGGTATTTTCATTAAATTAAATATTAAAAATTTATTTCAAGTTCAATATGTCACTAAAAATTTACAGAGCATTAATGATAATAAAAATATAAATAAGTTATTAGAGTTAATAGTTAATAATGATAATTTATTCAAAAAGAAAATTAGCAAAAAAGAGGAAACTAGTTTAAATAAGATGGAAGATAAATTAATGGATTCTTTACTTGATAAATATACTGAACAAGAGGAAGAAATGAATACTTTAAGAGAAGAACTAAATAGTTTAACAGATAATAATAGTATAGAATCAATTAATATTGAGTCTGATTTGGAATTAGATAATAATAATAATAATGATGATGATGATGATGAAAGTAATAACGAACAGGATGGAGGTATGGATTCAAGTAATACATCGTCAATAGATGATATTGATGAAGAATTTAAATTTGAGGATTTTGATGAAGATGTATTTGGAGTTGATGATTTCTTAACAAAAGATGATGATGAAACTGATTCTGGTTCAGATGTTAGTGATGATGATGAAATTAAACCAGTCAAGAAGAAAGATAAGGAAGAGAAGAAACCAGATGATGTTAAAGAAGAAAAGGAAGAAAAGAAAGATAAGGAAGATAAGGAAGATAAGGAAGAAAAGAAACCAAAAAAACCAAAGAAGGAGAAGGAGGTAAAGAAAGAAGTTAAAGATGAACCAGAACCTACTTTTGAGATTGATTTAAGTAAAATAAAAGATGTAGAAAAAAATAAAAAATACAATCAATTAATTCTAAAAAGATTACAATGGGCTGATAAAGAGCTATTTGGCTATACTTTAAAAGATAATCCTGGATTTAAGCAATATTCCAGAAGTTGTGTAAGTACCCAAAAAAGAACCCCAATTGTATTAACAAAAGATGAAATAGATATTATTAATAAAAAATACAGAGATTCATATACAAATTTTATTAAAACTGGTAGTACAAAAGAAAAAGTAGAAAAATATTACTATATATGTCCTCGTATATGGTGTCCTATTAGCAAAGTTTCATTAAGTCAAAAAGATTTAGAAAAGAACAAAGGTAAATGCCCTGACCCTATCGGAGAACCACCGTTAATTTTAGATGCGAAAAATAACTACTGGAAAAAAGAGAATGATGGTAAATTAGAAGAGGCCGAAAGACACCCAAATTTTCTTAAAAAAGAATTACACCCAAAAGGATATGAAATGCCTTGTTGTGGTAAAAAGGAATCAAAGAGAAAAATAACAGATGTGTTTGACAATGAAGAAACTGATGTTAATGAGGAAACTAATGTTAATGACGATGTTTCGGTTTTAAGTAATGATGAAGAATTAAAGGAAGAGAAAAAATCAAAAAGAGCAAAAAGAATTAATGATAAATATATTCGAAAATTAGAAAATCAACCAGTAGAACCCAATAAATATGCCACTTTACCAAATAAATTATCTAATAGCTTAGGAAATTTAGGAAAGTGTCATGGTTTAATAAATAATAAAACAAATTGTTTTGTTAGAAGAGGTATAGAACATAATAAGCAACACTTTATTTCTTGTCTTATTGATGTAATTGATAATGATGAAATAGAAACTCTTGAGGACTTTTATGAAATTTTAGAAGAAAAAATGACACCTATTGATTACATTTCTCTTAACAATGGTAATACTCTGAAATTATATATAAATGATGAAAAAACCATATTTGATAAAGAGAATTTTAAAAAGTTTAAAGAATGGATATTAGATGATAAAAATAAGGGCTATGTTAAATTAATGAATTTAAAAGAGTTTATTACTTATTTAAAAAAAACAAATAGTTATGAATATGACGAAGATAATAAATTTAATAATGTAATTTTAAGAGAATATATGATATATAATTCTTTTATGAATTATAAATTCTATATTAAAAGTAATTTAATTAAAAACCATGAAGAACTATTACAGTTATTTATGAATAATAAATGGCTAAATGTAAATAATTATAATATTGTATTACTTAATGTAGATTTTGAGAATAAACAGGAAAAAATAGAATTACTATGCTCTAAATTTATTGATTATAAAAATAGTATCGACTTCTTAAACAATTTTGTATTTGTAATGAAAATAAAGAAATCCTATGAACCTATTGTTAAAGTTAATTTCAGGTCAAGTGAAATTATTGAGAAAAAGGATTTTAACTATTTCGAGGATACTGAATTCAAAAATATTATTAACTACCAGAAGAATAATTGTAACAATAAAGATTTAAGTAAATATATAAATCCTATTAAATTATTTAATACTCTTGAAACTTTAAAATATAATATTAGACATGTTGTAGTTAATATGTCTTTTAAAATTGCCGGTTTCATAATTGATGATAATTTATTTATTCCATTGGATAATAATATTTACTCAATGGATACCTTTAATAATAAGGAATACAATGTAAAAAGTTATGTGTATTTACAGGATATACATAAATACAAATGTAATTTGACATTATCAAAGATTAAAAACATATTTACGGTTATAAGTGAAAATATTAAAACTAAATTTTATGATATAGAAAATTCTGATGTTATTGAGAATAAAAATAAATCTGTGCAAAACCGCAATGTAGCTATTATAATAGATGAAAGTATTGTTATACCTCTAAATGTAACAAAGGAATACGAGGAAATAATTAAAAATAATCTAGATAATGAATTTATATTTACTGGTTTAGATAAAGATAATGAAGAGAAAATATACACATCTAATTATTTCCAAGTAGAAGAAGCATATAATAACAAATTAAAAGATATTGTTAAAAATATAAGCAGAAGTCCTATATTATTAAAGAAAATAGCGAATCTTAAAAATCCAATGAATCCATTTTCGAAAGATATTAAAATAAATAAAGTTAAGACTACTGTTAATAAAATTTCGGATGATAATAATATTGTATTAACCGATGATGAGATAGATAGCGTAACAAGTGATATATTTATGAAAGATATGGATTACATACTGAGATTAAATAATAAAAAATTAAAACTTAAAAAGAATGAAATAGTATATGACCAAAATGATATATTTGAGGAGAAACTAAAAAAATTATTAGTAATATTAACAAACCCATATAAGTTTGTTCAGGATTCTATTGAGGATTATATTAATTATATTCCAATTATGCTTGACAAAAAATTAGTTGATTTCGAATTTATTACAGATACATTTATAAATATGCCGAGTAAATGGGAAATGTTAGGTGATAATTATTACATTAATGAAGCAATAAATATTCCTGGAACCACAGACCAGAATACATCAGATTATCTTCTAAAAGTATTTAATAAAATTGCTGAATTAAATAACATTAAAACAAGCGAAAAAAATATGATAAACTATATTAATACAGAAAGGAAAAAAGATTTTGATGATGATAATATTAAATTTGTAAAACTGAATAAATTAAATCCTCATTTTAATGATAAATATAAAATATTAATTTCGGAAGATGAAGACAGAGAAGGAGTATTTAGTTTTAGTAACATTGAGGAAATATTCAATGATAATAATTACAAATATGGATTTTATGAAATAGAGAAATTATCTAAATTAACTAAAATTAATACAATTTTATTAGGAAATAAGATTGGCAATAGAATGCCAAATGATGTTAAGTGTTTTAACAATAAAAGTAAAAATTACCTATTGTTAAATATACTATCAGTAAAAGATTATGACAAATACAATATAATAATTAAAAATCGTCAGAAACTCGTATTAGATGATAATGATTTTAATACAAGGTTTAAAAAGAATATTATTGATAAGTATTGTAAGAAAATAGTAATTGAGGAAAATAATAATGATGATTAAGATTACTGGGTAAGCGTAACATTTTTACAATTAATGCCATCTACATCACATACTTTTAAACTGCCTCTAATTTCAGTACCTTTTTTAACTTTTAATACATCGTCGGAAGCGTCTTCATTATCTTTATCATCAACTTCAAATAAACTAGAATATTTTTTATCTAATAATTTATCATTTTGATTTGATACACTATTTAGACCGGTTAAGTTATTTTTTATAATTTGATCATTTCTTTTCATATTAGCATCTAGTTCTGCTACTTTTTGTCTAGTATTCGATATGAATATAAAAGTAACTACTGCTAATATAACTACACTAACAAAAGCCATTACACCTAAAACACCTGTTTCACCAAACATATTATTTATTTTTATACATATATTTAAATTTAATTAAATTATAAACTTTTTTTTATTAAAATCTATATTAAATAATATATATTATTTTCATTCACTTTTTCATTGAAATTTATTTCTACTCTCTCAGCGATATTAGAAATGGGCTACTTTTTAATCATTTACATCTAATAGTGATACAAAATGAATAAATAGTGGTACAATTTACTTAAAATTATTTTATTTATTAAAATAAATGAATCAAAATGAACATAAAGTATCCCAAAATGACAAAAAAGTAATACAATGTGATAGATGTAGTAATACTTTTTCAAATATGACAAATCTTAGAAGACATTTTAATAATAAAAAAGTGTGTAAACCAATTTTAAAAGATATACCAATAGAAGAATTAATAGAGCATTATAAGGTTAAAAAAGGAATATATAAATGTGAAAATTGTGGTAAGGAATATAAATCAAAAAGTGGTAAATATAAGCACAAAAAGAAATGTTTAATTAATCCTGCTATAATTGAGAAAAATAAAATAGATAAGTTAGAAAATGAATTAGATAACATAAAAGAAGATAAGGAAAAATTACAAAAACAGGTAGAAGAATTATTATTAGAAAAAACACAGATACAAGAGCAGTTAAAAAGTAACCATATTGGTGTAATAAATAATGATAATAGTCAAAATACAGTTAATAATATTAATATAGTTATTAACAACTTTGGTGAAGAAAATATTGAGTATTTACTAAAAGATGAAAACTTTATTAAGAAGTGTATTGAGAGTCCGATAAACTCAATACATAAATATTTAGATACCGTTCATTTTAATAAAGAACACCCTGAAAATAGAAATATTAAAATGACAAATTTATTAGGTCCATATATGGATTATATAAAAGAGGGTAAATGGAATAAAATAGAGAAGAATATATTAATACCTAAAATTATCGATAAAAGCATAGATGTAGTAGATGAAATGGCTTATAGTGATATAAATGCAGATAGTGATAGTGATAGTGATGAAGATAAAAAATTAAATGCTTGGGAAAAATATTCAGATATAAAATATGGTGATAATAAGAAGCTAAAAGACAAAATAACTAAAAAAGCAACAAGACAAATTTACAATGAAACAACTAAAAATATAGAAGTTGTCTGTTAATTACCAAATTTACATACAATGTTTTCATCTCTATATTTATTATGGAAATCTTTAAACAAATTACAATCTATTGCGGTCTCTATCATGGTTTTCTCTAATAAAGCTATTTCTTTAAATTTATCTTTTGCTATATTATATACTTTACTATCAATCATTTCTACTTCTTTATTCTGTAACATTGTTTCTAATTCCTTCTTTCGTTTTTCCAAAGTCTTTATAATTTCTTTTTTTCTTTTAACTCTATGTTTATCATATTGACCAAAGTTACAAGAACCTTTATTACTTTTAGTTTTTGATTTAACATTATGTTCTGCCATTTCTCTATTTTGTTTTTCTATTTCAGAGTTCATAAATGATATTTCTTTTTGTAAAAATTCAGGATTATACATTGTAATATCATGTGGTTTTTCTGAAATATATTCATGTAATTTAACATTCCATTCAGATTGGTCTAGATTAGAATGTGAGCAATGGCGAACTGCTCTCCCTAATAATTGTTTTCTAGCAATCCATGATACTAATGGTTCGAATATATGCATATGTCTTACTGCTTTTAAATCAATACTTTCATTAAACTGCTTAGATGCTAATAGTACTTGTATATATTCGCCATTTTTATTTATAGGGTCATTATAAAATTTAAGTAATTTTTTGACTTTAAGTAATTCCTTTTTAATATCTGAATCACTTTTATCACCTAAATTAGTAGTTCCAATAATAATATATCTTTTGTCTTTTCCAATATCTTTGAGATTTTTTATAGTGTTTGCTTGTGATAGAGTGAATTTTTTATATTCCATATGTTTCTCGAGTAATTTACCGATACCTACAACAGACTGGCCGAACCCACGAGATTCAAAAAATGCCGAATAAATGTAATGTTTCTGTTTTTGGTTGCTTTCTATTTTCTCAAACATATAAGGCATTTTAGAACTAAATTCATTTAAACTCATATCGTCTGTGTGATTAAACAACATATTACTATACTTTCGCAAAGTTTTATAATATTTATTTAATTCATTTTTATTCATTAAACCTTCGTAATCTTTATTTTCTTCTGTAACTTCTTTTAATTTTTCCAAGTATTTTAAGAACTGTTTATCTGGTTTATTTTGCTTCTTTTTAGAAGAGGAATTAGAATTATTCATAGTACCACTATTATTTCCCTCGGTAATACTAGACATAAATGTAGTATGTAAGGGATATTGATATAATTTAGGGAATTTAGTAAAATCTAGCGAAGCATCAAAATAACTAATAAGACCACGGATATCACCCGAAAATTTCTTTTGTGATTCTTCATTCTCTAAATTAGGTAACTCTATTTTGGGTGTATTAACTTTACGAATCATATTTAGCAACATTATAATATCTTCTTTATTACCACCTGGTGTTGCTGTTAAAATAAGAAATTTGGTATTTTTTAAACCTTCATTGTTAACATTTAATAGAAAGTCTTTAAGAGCGTCATGCTCTTTCTTTTGATTTGGGAGTGGTTTAAATATTTGGTGTATTTCATCAATAATAATAAGTGAATCTTTTAAGAAATTAGGGTCAGAAGCTTTTAATGGTTTATAAGCACCTAATAAATGAGTGATGGTAGCAAATGAATGGAAATAAATATTATTTTTTTTAAATATTGCTTCCATATTTTTCTGGGGTTTCTGGTCTTTCTGGGATTTTTTGGTTTTTTGGGATTTCGCACTTTTATCAAGGTCCTTTTTAAGATTAGGGAAGAAATTAGAAGCACAATCATAAAAACTATCAGGAGGATTTGCTTTTTTAGCATCAACTGATGTTAAATAAATTATTTTTTTTCCTTTAAATGCCTCCATAGCACCAGTGGCTAAACAAGTTTTACCCGAACCTGTCGAGTGCCAACAAAGTAAACCTCTATTAGTATCACTATCTAGTAATTTACTAGCAAAATTTTTTACAAATAATTGTGCTAATGTCATAGTCTTTTTAGAATCTTTTTTAAATTTACATCTATTACCTTCAGATATTAAAGATTGATATTGTTTATTATTTTTAGAGAAATAATCAAATATAATTTTTTCGAAATTAGGATTACTTAATTCAGGAAATATCATTATTAATATAATTAAATAATATTATTTATTAATTTGGTGTTTTAAATATTTCTTTTTTGCCTTCTTCATCATCACTATTAATATCACTATTAATATCACTATTAATATCGCTACTTGTATTATTAATATTTATAGGTTTAGATGAAATAGATTGCTTAGATGATAAAGAAGTTAAATTAGGAGAGTTCTTTAAACATATATTAGATTCTATATCTAAAAATACTTCATAACTATCTTTATCGCGATAATGTTTTTTTAATATTGAAATCTTCTCAAGAGAACTATTATAAATTGCTAAAAATCTAATATCATCACAATAGGTTTCTCTTAAGTTTATTAGTGCCTTAATACCATTTAAAACATTATGTAAAAAAGAATCTACATTTTTTTTTGTATAATTTTCTTCTTTTAAATGGTATTCTGTAATTTCAAATAAATAAGTAATAAATTGGTGTAAATCTGACCTTTTATCACCATAGTATTTTCTTTTCATAAAAAGAAATGGGGTATCTCTGTCAACAGTAATTAAATTACCTCTAATAGATATTTTATCGCCTACTTGTATAGATGATAATAATCTCCATAATGAATTTAGATTCCAAATATCTAGTAAATTAGTATTCATATTATTTATATGTGGGTAGCTTATTAAATAATAAGGAAAAATAAATTTTAAATTTATTTAAATTTAGGGTTAATTTAATAACTTAATAATTTAATAATTTAATAATTTGCTTAAATTATAGAAATTTCATTTTCATTTAATAAATAATGAATATTTAATGAATCCTTTCTACCAAATCTTTGCCCTCTTCCTATAACTTGTTGCTCTATGTTTTTATCGAATTTATGAAACATTACAATATCTGTGGCACATTGTAAATTCATACCAGACCCATAATTATATATATTAATTAGTAATATATCTAAATCCGCTGTTTCAAAATCTCGTATAATATTTTGTATCATGTATTTATTCCCTTTTAAGAATGAATATTTAATATTATTTTTTTGTAATATATTTAATATTCTATCAAATGATATATCAAATTCAGAGAATATTAAAAATTTGGATTTATCCTCTTTATTCTTTAATAGTATCTCTAAATTTTTTAATTTATCAAACTCTTTATTAGGCATAGTTTCATCAATTACTATATTCTCTACGGTTTCTTCTTCCTTATCTCTTATTAAATACAAATCTTCTGTTGTTAATGTATGTTTACATAAAGGGCATGCGTTTTTAGAAGCTAACCATAAATTAATACATTTAAAACAAAAAATATTCGAACAACATTTAACTATTGATTTATCGGATATATCGTCATCGAAACATATAGAACAAACTTTACTATTTTTAATTCTATCTTTAATATCTGTTATTTTATTTTCTATTTTTTTCTTTTTTGTATTTAATCTAAAAACTCTTTGGTTTCTTTGTTCTATATTTGATTCTTCATCATTACTATATATAATTTGATTTATAGCCTCAATTTGGATATTAATATTAGAAATATCTGATAAATATTTTTCAATTACAATGTTTATAATATTATCCTCTGTTTTTTTTTGTTTAGAATCAAATAATGAAATAGCTCCTTTATCATTATCAGCATTTAAACAATTAATTATATTTTTATCAACAATTCCATTTAATAATTTTGTTTCAATAGGGTCCTTACATTCTATAATGTATTGATTTGGTTCTGGAATATTAAAAGATTTATCAACAAAAGAATCCTTATTTTTAATTACTAATAAATTAGAAAAATCTTTATATCTTTCTTTCATAATACTTATAAATAAATCCTTAATGTAACCTTTATTGCTAAGCCCGGTTGCCTTATTAACAACTACATTAACTCTACTGTCATAATACCGGTATCCCTTAGGATATAAAAGGTTTCCATAAGAAGCTGTTAGAAACCAATAGAACTTACAAGCAATATTTTTATTATTAGGTATTTTTAAGCTATCTATTTCATCGAAAATTACTCTATTAATTTTAATATTATTTAAATTAATAATATTTGTAATTTGTTTAAAATTAGTATCTGTAACTAAAATTAAATCATATTTATTTAATTTTTTCGCATCATTAGTAAATTCTTGTAAGTTCTTTTTTTGCCCAATTAACTTATAAGTTAATTTATCATCATCTATCATATTTTTTATATATGCTCCCCATTGATAAAATAAATTATGTGGAACTACTAATAAATTTGTTTTATAATTTTCTACCTGTGTTGATATATTTAAAAATACTTTATTATGCCCAAAAGTTTCTATTTGAGAATAATTAATATCCTTATTTTTCATAATTAGAGCAAGAATTACATACGACTTTCCAGAACCAACCTTATCACCGAGTATACCAACATGTGTTTTTATATAGTCATTTTCCTGAATAGTAGTATATTTATCCCTAATACTTTTATAACTTTTTAATTTTATTCTATTATTTTCAAAATCAATACACTTATATAGTAGTGTTAGTTGATGAGGTTTAAGTTGAATATTTATATCATCAGGTTGCTCCACAGTTTCAGATTCTTCATCCAATTCACAAACATCAATTTTATACTGATTCATTCTAATAAAAATAAATAAATATTATTTTAAATATTATTAATAAATATTTAAATAAATAATAATCAATATTAATTAAATGAGTATCGAAGATATAGATTATTTATATAAAAACTCTATTAAAGATAATGCCGTAATATTTGTGGATAGTTCTAAAAGAGATAAATTAACATATCCTGACCCTAATAGTTATACTATTAATTTTGATGAACCATTTAAATATGTATATGGAATAGAAATATTAGATGCTTCTATTCCAAGAGCAATGTATCAGATAGACGAAAATAATAACAAATTAGAATTTTTTATTGGGGATGCTAACACAAATGATACTAATTATGATTCTAATAATTGTAGGATAAAATCAATAGAAATTGCTCCACAAGATTTAGATTTAGATGATTTAGTTAAAAAAATAAATGATGAAATTAAAGAAGATGTTACTGTTAAAATAAAACCATTATCCGTATCATCACCATCAAGTGAAATATCTAAAATATTTTTTTTTAGTTATAATAGTATTAGTGATGTTGGCGTGGTTAGTCAATCATCTTCTATTTTTTATATATTAGCTTGGAGGTCAAGTATGAAAGAAGTCCTTGGATTTGATGAGAATGCTGTTAGTAGTCATAATGATTATAATAAAATAACATTAAATGAAGTAAAATTTATTTATTGGAAGATAGAAAATATAGATAATGACGAGAGTCCTAAATGGGTAGAATTAGAAAATGTAGCAAAAGAATTATATTGGAATAGTTTAACACAACAAACACAACAACAAGAACAACATAATAAAGAAACCTATTTAAATACTTGGTATGATGGTA
>Ga0181419_1000186_pt1 | contig 21345 bp, 28 predicted proteins | sample 42SPOviralmetaG_FD_130144 | JGI IMG/M metagenome (GOLD analysis project Ga0181419, IMG submission 130144) | Marine viral communities from the oligotrophic San Pedro Time Series (SPOT) site, San Pedro Channel, CA, USA - 42 SPOT_SRF_2013-04-24 | ecosystem: Environmental > Aquatic > Marine > Strait...
AGAGTAAGTAACAGCGTCGTCGCCAGTACCTACGGTTTCTTCTTCAGTGCATCGCCAGTGTGCAACGGTTACACCGCCGTCTGCCAATTCACGCTCAAGTGTTCCAATAGTCCATGTAGCCATTAGTTAGTCTCCAAATGCGGCTACGCAAATAGCCTGTACGTTAGCGGGTTCAGACGAGTAGTCGTCACCTGAGTTAATTACATGACGGTGATACGACTGTGAAATTACAGCGCCGTCCTCTAGCACACGAGTAGCAGTCCGCACTTGAACAACTGTGTTGTCACCGGCTTCTACTACTTCGATCTTGTCTGCTGATACTTCTTTTGTTAATGCCATTTTCTTTCTCCTTTAGTCCGTCTCAAGAATCCACTTGAGATAATTAGGCTGTTTCGTAAACAAGGTTTCCGTGAATATCTGATGTACCAGAAGAAAGCTGAGAAACAACAATAGAATCGTTACCTGCTCCACTTCTAATTTCCATTATTTTTACGAATGTCCCCCCTTCGTTTACTTGGAGAATGGGAGTTTGTTCAAACGTCACTGCGCTTAAGTTGGCTGTTCCAGTATATTTAGCAGTGCCAGCTACACTCTTTGAGGCAAATGGTAGTCCAGTAATAAACACATCATTACCAGCAGTCATTCCTGTGGTGATTATATTTGATACGTTAAACTGAACATACACAACTGCTCCAACTTTTACGTATGTTCCTCTTAAATTTGAAGAGCTTTCATTGCCTCCACTTGAAGCGTCAGCAACTGCTCCTGTAAACGTCCCTTCTTCATAGTCATCCAGATGGTTGGCTGAACCTGTGCCACCTAAGTAGACACCGCCCGACAGGTAAAGGTCTTTGAAGCGTGCTGACGCCGCGCCAATATCAATCGCGCCATTTGTTGCCGCTCCACCTGTACTGTTAGCTCCTAAATCCCAAGGAACTAATCCAGTACCTGTGTCAAACCTAATGCCTACATCATCATCACCAATAGTTAAATCGCCAGCGTATGTACCAATACTACCGACTGTGGCGGCACCACGATAAAACTCAAATAACGCACCATCATCTGTTGTTCTATTTGCAAAGAAAGGTGTTTGAGTTGTAGTTGTAGCACCTATTGTGCCGTGGTCACGTAACTCTGCACCCGCTACTGTGTAATTTGAAGAAGTCTTACCCACCAGCACGTTACCGTCACCATCAATTCGCATACGTTCTGCATTACCTGTCTGCCAAACGTGCTGACCTACTGTATTACCACTAGCATTGTAAATAATTTCAGTGCCGTTAGGCTTGATATAAACTCGTTGCGCCGCTGTTCCAATAGAGGCCACATTGGTTGCATTTGTTCCTAATACAGCCGCACCACTAACATTAGCAGTGCCTGATAGATGGAGGTCTTTGAAGCGTGAAACAGTTCTTCCTAGATCAATAGCCGCATCACGATTATCTGAAGCACCTTCTGGCGTAATAGCATCTGATCCACTATTAAATAATAACTGGGTATCACCATTACCTATTTTTAGGTAGTTTGCTCTAACGCCAAGTACGCCAATTTCATTTCCATCTGTACTTAGACGAATAATATCTCCGTCATTACCACCTAGCTTGTTTAGATAAAGAAGTTCATTTGCGCTATTTCGTGCTAGTTGTAATGTGCCTTCTGGCCCCAACATGCATCCAGCGCCACTAGCTGTGAAGCCAATATCAGTTTCAGTAGTACCAACCAGCAAGTTGCCGCTTGAGTCGATGCGCATACGTTCTGAGCCGTTGGTATCTACGGTAAAATTATTACCTACTACGCCAATATTAGGAACAACAGTGGTATCTCCGTCTGCAATCTCAATACGTGATCTTGAATCACCTGATTCAACACGGACAACATTATCTATCGAAGCGTGATACACATGTAGTGGTTTTTGTGGACTGCTATTGTTGATACCTACAGCATTATTTCCTGCATCAACAAACAACATATGGGTTTTATCGGCAGACTCAACGCGAAAGTCTAAATCATGGCCTCCATCGTTAAATACGCTTTCTGTGCCATTAACTCTTAGGCGATTGCGAGACACACCGCCAACGTAAGTCTCAAGCTGTAAAAGCGCGTCTTCCGTTCCATCACTAGCGTCTACAATTTCAGTTTGTATTTTAACGTAGTCAATTCTTTCGGCGGCATCGTTGTTTCCTTGAAAGATTAGCTTTGTAAGTGCGTCTCCGTCTGCTGGACTGTCTGAATTTCTCCAAAACCTGATGTTTGGTCCGCCAGAAGCTGAGGTGCCGGTGCTTTCAAAAGTAGTCATAGCTCCAGCAGCGGCGGTTTTTACGTGCAATCCTACTTCAGGGAGGCTAGTGCCAATACCAACATTGCCGCTAGAGTCAACAGACATCCTTGTTGAAGCCGCAGTGCTGTCATAAATACTAAACGTACTTCCAACCGACAATGCCCAGTTTCTAGTGGCGTTATCTAAAGTAATAAAATTGTATGCACCTGTTGTTGCAAACTTTGCCACGTCAGTAGAGGCAGTAGCTACGTGAAGGGGATTAGATGGACTGCTAGTGCCAATACCAACATTACCTGATGAGTTTATATTGAACCTGTACGCTGAAGCGGTATAGTCGTATATACCAAATCCATTAGTGCCGCCGACACTACTCAATAAGCCAAAGTCCGCACCGAAGGCAGTGGATGTTAGTCTGACACCGTTTTGACCAGCTTTGCTTATGTGCAACTCTCTACTAGGCGAACTAGTACCAATACCCACATTGCCACTGGAATCGATACGCATACGCTCTGCGGCGGCTGTGCCAATAGCTAATGAATCAGAAGAGTGTACATAATCAAAGTATCCTCTGAATCTTGCCGAACTTGCTCCATCTCCAAAATAAATAGACGAAGTTCCAGTAGTGCTAGCTCCAATTGTAATAATTGAGTTAGAGCCTGACCCTAATGTACCCACTGAAAGGGTATCTGTTGGACTGCTAGTGCCAATACCCACATTGCCTGATGAGTCGATGTCTACAGCCCTTGCGCCGTTTGTCCAAAGTTGTAAACCATCATCACTATGGTCATAAATGACACGACCAGCATCATTATCAGCAGAGCTACCAAACAACAACTCTCCTGTAGATGTAGTGCCTGAAGCAATACTTACCTTTGTATTACCACTGCCTTCAATAAGCGCAACAGTACCTGCTTTTGATGTAATGCCAGAAGAACCCTCTTGTACATGCAGAGGCTCTGCTGGCGAACTAGTACCAATACCCAACGACTCCGCAGAAGCATCCCAGAAGAACTTCGCAGTCGTGCCAGTGTCTTCGTAGAAGCTGATGTCGCCTGTAGCGTGGTCAATTTGAAATCTATCTACGGGATTAGCATCTGAATTATCTACTGTTTGTATTTGTAGCTTACCTGCGGAGTTTCTAATTCGAGTATTTACATTAGTAGTATCTGTTTCGCTTAAGAAAATCTTTGGACTTAAACCAGATATTTCAAAATCACCAGCAAAAGAGCCATCGCCGTCTACAGTCAAACCGTCGCTAACGACACTTCCCGTTACGTCGATGCCTGTGCTTGTCGTCTCGAATTTTGCAGAGTTGTCGTATCTTAGCTGTACAGAGCCATCAGCAGTAAATACAGCGGCTGTTTCTCCAGTGTACTTACCAATGTTTACTGCATTACCTCTTATGACAAGACTGCCAGTTCCTGCATCATCAATGTAGCTATTTGAGCCATTGTGATAAATCTGCAGGTCATCACCAGCACCGAAGATAGCTTTGGAAGAATCAGCAAACTTTAGGTCTTCATCACTAGCGTCCCATGTGAGTTTTGCAGTCGTGCCAGTGTCTTCGTAGAAGCTAATGTCGCCGTTTCCGTTAACTTGTAGCCTGTTAACAGGAGTGGTTGTACCAGTAAGCATATAAATATCACGAGAGGCATTGCTTCTAGCTTGAATAATTAAGTCGCCATTAGCATAATCAGAATGACTACTAGCTCTATATATTAAAGCTGAAGCATCATTTGTTGGCGTTGTTGCTTGCCCTGAAATTATTTTTACGCTGTCAACATCTAAAGTGTCAGCAGTCACTGTGCCTGTTACGTCGATGCCTGCGGCGGTTGTGGCTAGTTTTTCTGCATTGTCATAGTAAAAAGTATTTGCGCCATTTGCAGAAAAAACAGCGTATGTTTCTCCATTTGTAGGATGCGCCAAAATAATATCAGCCGCACCTCTTAGTCGCAGTCTTCCTGTTCCAGTATCATCAATGTAGCTATCTGAACCATCATGATAAATCTGTAGGTCAGAGCTAGCACCAAAGAGTGCCTTGTCGTTGTCGCCAAACGCAATGTTTGTACCACCAGTAGCATTGCCGTTAGCAAGGATTTCAGCAAGTGTATCTACTGTACCGACTTGGCTGTCTACGTACGCCTTGATCGACTGTTGAGTAGCCAATGCCGTAGCACTGTTACCTGACATATCGTCTTGGTCTAGAATACTTGTGACTGTTGAGCCAGAAGTTAATGTAAGGCTATCGACGTTAGCAGTCCCATCAATATAAAGGTCTTTAAACTGGAGGGAGGAAGTACCCAAATCAATATCATTAGTAGTAACGGGAACAACAGAGCCATCTTGAATGCGAATTTGTTCAACTGCTGCACTAGAAACCTCTACATAAAAACCTAAACGATTGTTAGTGCTATCTACTTCAATTTTATTTAAAAAATCTAAATCACCAATCTTGAAAATGTTTCCGCCTTGACCAGCAGTACCATCGTGTCGGTGGCCTGTAGTAGAAGCCGAAGTACTTGAGTATGTAAAAGCATTTACGAGTTGATTGTATTCATCATTAAATAATGAAGATGTAATAGTATCGCCATCACTAAACGTGCTTTGTCGAGTGTAATTCTGAGCCATGTTTATCTCCTACCTGATGGCATATAGTCTATATAAAGACCATTAACTGCGTATGGTGCGTTAGTGTCTGAACTACTAACTCTAAAACTTACTGTGTTTCCACTTCCTTCTACAGGCTGTCGAACCATTGGATCATTACTAGCACCAAAAGTTGCCGTGTTAAAAACAGCACTTCCAAAAATAGCTGGAAGAGGAACAGAATTTAAAATGTAATCTGGAGGCTGTGGAATATCTGTGTCTTCATAATCAAACCGCATACGAAGAGTAGGTTGAACCTCGCCTTCTGGACTTAAAGACAGTCGTGCGTATTTAACTGTTTTTCGTGTACCAATATCACCAAAATCAAAGTTAGGTGTTTGGTAGATAGCATTAATTTCTGTAGAAACTCCTGCAGGACTAAAAGAATTTCCTGTGTCATGTTTATAAACATAACCATCCTTATCACCATGATAGGCTTGTTCAATACTATTGGCATCAAATCCTGTTGTAAGACCCATTGCTTGAATACCAAGTGTTTCAGCCCATTCAAAGCCATTAGAAGTTAGTGTGCCTATAATACCTTTAGAAACACTTGAGCCTAATGTTACATCTGTATAGAATATTCTGTATTGTGACTTTGAACGCAACACACAACTATCAATACGAAAAGTATTAATTGAAGAAGCAAGATCTCCAATAATACTTTGTATCTGTCGAGATACTGATCCTAACTCTGTATCACCAATACGTGCTGTACCAGCAACAGTACGAATACCGTCAGGACTTAGAAAAACTAGATCACCTCCAATTTCTTGAATACTGTAACCTGAAAGACACCCTACGTTTTCTGTAATAGGATCTATACGAATATTTTGAGCATCATTAATATTTATAAGTTTATGAATACTATTTTTAGCAAATACAATCAGATCTGTACGAAAACCACGAATGCCTTGTATTTGGTCTGAAATAACTACTGCGCCAGCGCCTGTGCCACTAAAATCTGTAGGATCATTATAAATACTATAATAAACTGTATTTAAATTATTTTCTACACCGCTTGCAATTAAGTGGTGGTCGTGACTTGTGACGTACTTAACACCGTTAGTTCCGTCTATTGTTACTTCTTCTAAGAAAAAAGTTCTTGAAGATAAAACACCTGTTCCTTCCATTCGAAATACTAAAGGCTTGTTTGCTCCATCTGCAATTACTATTTGTCCATAATTAAAAGTTGCACCTTCAAACATTGCAAAACTACACTGGCCTTGTCCAGTTCGAGCAACAGCAGCTCGTCCTGTAAAGGTTGCATAGTTATCTCCACTGCTGTGAGACGCTCCACGATTAATTTGTAGCCATGTAGAGCCGTCTAGACTAAAATGTATATCTGTGCCTGAACAAACAACAATGCCATCAGCATATACAGAAATACCTAGAATGTCTTGACTGCTATTAGGTCGTGTGTCACCAAACTGTGTAAAGCCATTAATGCGTCGATACCCACCATCTGGATCTACTTCAAAGTTTCTAAGTCTAGTAGCAAAGCCGGGTTGTCGAAGCATTTCAAGCTGATTGAGGTTTGTGTTTAAACCTCCACGACAAGAAATGCCAAAAGGCTGAGACATTAGATGAACCTCACACGATCAGTTTTCATATAATCAGGAGTAGCACTCATGAGATTTCCTTTCATTAGTTTTAGTCCACGCTTATAATCTTCTTGTGCAAATGCTGCGGCTTGTGAGCTTTCTTTAAACTGATGAACATAGTATCTAGCCCGTGCAAGTAATACAGGCTTATAGATATTGGGGAATACAATTTCATCCCCGTGTGCGTTTAGTTCTGTAGGTAAATCATACGCAAAGAAATAAACTCGATATACTTTATCTGGAATAGCACTAAGCCCAAACTTACGATTATCTGGGCTTCTAATTACACGACGAGGCTCCCCATAGTTTTGAGTATCTGCGTCGTCTTGGTTTTCTTCAGTACGTCTAAAATCTTTCCATTCTTCTGTCGTAGTGTACTTTAAATTTTTACTGACGTAAGGTGCTGATGAGCTATCTACACCAATAGTTGTGAGATAAAAATTATCCCAATCAATGTAACCATAGTCTGTTGTTAAGTTTGAAGACGAAGGCTTTAAAAGATACCAACGAGTTCCTACAACAGTTTCAATATATGTATTACCATAAAAAGGATCTGTTGATCCGCTGGTAGCCGTAGCTAAAAAAGGCCACTGAGGTTCTTCATTAACAATATCAAGATATGCTCTATTGACACAATCTTTAATATGTTGTTGAACCCCAATGGCTCCGGCAAACGTAGAAGACGTGAGGGCTACTTCGTTCAGCTCTCGCAACAACTCGTTTGTAATTTCAAGATAAGTAGCAGCCATTATTTTTTATGAACCTTTTGAATTTCAAAGTTAGCTTCTTTTGAAGCACCTTTGTGTGGTTTATAGCCATCTTTAGGATCTTTCATTAACTTATGTGTTGATCCTTTTTTCATCCAATGATAGCCTTCAGGAGCTTTGACTTTCATTTTTGACGCATTGAAGGATTGTGGTCTGATTTAGTCATGCAAGCTTTTTCCATTTCTTGCACACTTCCATAACCAGCCTTACCACCTTTAGAAAACATCATGCGATTTCCTCTAGGAGGCATTCCTGTTGTTGGCCTATTCATTTTAGGAAGAGAACCTCGACTAGGTTTTGATGGTCTACCGCTTTGTACTGGCAGAGTAGGCGCTGGTGGTCTACCGTTTTGTACTGGCTTTGGTGTAGCTCTTGGCCCTTGTGGTCTACCGCCTCGTACTGGCAGAGTAGGCGCTTGTGGTTTAAAGGTATTCATTGTTGGCCTTAGTGCCGGTTTAGGAGCTTTTACTCTTTCTCTAGTAGGCATTACTACATCACGGCGTTGTGGACGACGACCGCCACCACCCGCTGCTGCTTGCTGCGCTTGTGATCGTGTTGCAGAAGAACCCCCTCTTGGTCTACCACCCCGTACTGGCATAACAGGCGCTTCTGGCCTACCGACATTCATTTTTGACTTTAATGCAACTTTAGGCGCTTGTGGCATACCACCCCGTACAGGCATAACAGGCGCTGGTGATCTACCACCTGATCTACGTGGGCGAGGAGCAACTGTGCTTCGACCTCTTGGAGACATCGCCACGCCTCTTCCTCTTCGATAAGATGCTCTAGGCTTCTTGTCTTTCATTTTTTTTCTCCCCAAAAATACGATCATAATTTTCGTCGTATTTCTTTTTGTTTTCACTCTTTAAGTATTGACCGCTAACTTTAACTGTTTTGTTAGCACTCATACGAATTGGGTTTTGTTCTGTTCCAATCTGTGGCATAATTAAACCTTAAAGAAAAGGGGGAATATTTCATCCCCCGTTTTGTTTTAGTCGATACCGTAGAATGCAGAAACAAGGGCTTCTGGACGTAGTACCTTGGCTCCATAGACGTGAAGACCACGTACAATGTCACCAAAGCTTGCAGTATCACGAACTACTTCAGTATTGATAATAGTTTGTGCAGTACAAGTAGATGACATGTGACCAGCAATACACTTACCAGCAGCGTTAGTAGTAGCTGCAATGTTGTTGGTCTTGTACATATCAAAGCCACGCAACTTACCAGAAGATACGAGACCGTTACGGATTGAACCTTGACCAGCATTAAAATCAACACTCATAAGCTTAGAGCTAGACTGTACAAGCTGCTCGTAGAACTCTGGGTTTGCAAGGAACCAGCGACCTTCTTCAGGAACACTTTGCTCGTCAAGGAGACGTGCCATGTGTGAAAGAACATCAATTGGATCATGCTCGCCAGAAGCGTAGCCGATGTCAAGATTACCAGTACCGTCGAAAGTACCAGCTGCGAGGTCTGTTGCGCTGTCTGAACCAAGAATGTGGTTAGGCGACGAAGCAGAAACGCCTGCAAACAACTTAGCAATTACGCCCGTGTCAAATGCGTCACGGAGTGCGTAGGCTGCTGAAGATGAAGCAACTTCCTTGAAGTTAACGTGAGACATTGAAGTTTCGATGTCATCAACGATGAACTTAAATGCGTTCGCCGTATCAACAACCAAAGTTACTTCGTTGTCAGTCAGTGTTGTTGCTGTGACAGCACCACCACGCTCGTACTGATCTACAGTGATTACTGGCTCTTTGATGATCTTAACTGAATCACCAAATGCAGAGATGTCACCAGCATAGTCAGTGTTTGTGATTGCTTCTGCTACAGACGCTTTCCGAAAGAAGTTAAGAACCTTCTTGGAATAGAGTTCTGGCATGAAGTTGTTGCCGGAGAAGTTACTCCCCGAGGATTGTGCAAAATACTGATCGGATGTGTTATTAGCCATTGTAAGACTCCTTAAAAAACAAAGTTATTTGATTACTCTGCCTTCTGCGGCGGCCTGATCTATTTCTTTTTCAAGTCGATCATAGTCGTCCATAGAAAGGGCAGCTATTTCCCGAGTTGTCCAGACTTTAGGCTGCTTAGTGTCTACAGTTGTAGTTTTAGTAGATACTAAACTTGCAGCGTCATTTCTAGACGTTTTTCGACCTGACTGAGTTTTAGGGACGTTTACATTTATTCCCCTTTCCATTTTATAGATGTCTATAGCACGGCTTGCTAAACTAACATTGTCTGGGTTTTCATAGATCCAACCTTGAATTTGTTCGGGTTGTTCTTTTGCCCATTCATGAAACTGCTCGTCTCCACGAATATCTTCAAAGTCAGGATGACGGTCTCGCAACTTAGTTTCAGCTTCTCGACGAGAGATCATTGCTTCTCGCTCTTCGATAACTTGCATCTTTTGTTGTAAGGCCTGTACTTCTTTTTGACTTCGTAGATGTGCAACAGATTCTACAGTTTCATACAAATCAGGATATTGATCTCTAAACTGTTCCAGCTCTTCTTCCGACTTAGGCGGTTGATAGGCTGGCTGAGACGACTGCGCTTGTGCTAACAGTTCTTGCTCTTTTTGTTTAAACTCTGATATCCTTTCATCATAATGTCGTTTAAGATCGTCGTACCTTTTCTTGTAGTTGGTTCCTCTTTGTTTTTGAGGGGCTAAACCTTCGTCGGTTGAGGTGGCCTCATCAGAACCTTCTCCATCGAAAAATAAACTATCTGCTGATCCTCTAGATGCTTCTGGCTCTTCGTGCCAAGACTTGTTTGCATTATAAGGATTAGCTTGTGGCTCTTGTGTATCAGTCATGTCTTACTCCTTTTCGGGGCTTGTTTGTTTTCAAGGTGGCTAGAAAATCTAGGGTCTTGAGTTTACAAGGTGGCCTTAAGGTTATAGGTGTGATAAGGGGCTAAAAGTTCTAGGTAGCCTTATCGTCTCATTAAGCTAGGAATACGATTAGCGTCAAGCATTTGCTCTTCGATCTGTTCGTCTTCCATAGCTTGGTCAGGCAAGTTAGCTTTTTCATCTTGGGTTGGGTCGTTCATGATACCACCAACTGCCTTCTTTTCTCTAGACGCATCATACTCGGTTTCTGCGTCCTTCATTATTTCTTCAAGTTTTTCTACACCAAGCTGATCTACTGCTTTCTTTGTAAATACAAACTCTCCGTCAGAGAGCCGTGCAGGTATATCATCTGATGTTCCGGTTCCGGGACCGTTTACTTCTCCTTCACCTGTAAATTCTGTTGAAGAAAGAACTAGCTTATCAATTAAAGTACTTAGCTTGTCATCTTCTTCTAGTGCTTTATTTACATAGTCTACTTCTTCGTCGGAAAGTGTTTCACTCATTACATATGAAACATAATCATCTTCCATTTCTTCGTCGGGCTTCATTCCTTCGACAGGAACTAAAAGACCTATAGATCCGCCTTCTGCCTTTACTTCTCGTGGACCTAGTTCTTTTATAAAACCTTTAAAGCCTTTAAATAAATCATAGTCTTCTGGAGAAATATTTGTTACAAACTCTCTTGTTTCTTTAGGGTTTAAATTTAAAGTGTATTTTTTCAAATCTTCTAAAGTAGAAAAAAACTGTAGGTTGTCTGCAACTTCTGAAGGGTCCATTCCTCGTAATAACTCTAGCATATCTTCGTCAACATCACCCATGTCTGGACTTAGTTTAGAACGGTACGCTGGAGGTAAATCAGCCATAAGAGACTCTAAGTCTTTTCTTGGCATTTCATCAAGGAGTCGTGGATTTTGCATTAAAGCTTCGTCTAACATTTCTGTTAAGTTATCTTTTTCACCAACAGCTAAAGAAGCTTTACGGGCTGCCGTTGCTTTTGGAGCGTCTCTAGCAATCTTAGCTCCTGCAAAACTTGCAATTCCTTTTGCAATGCCTCCAAAGGCTTTTTGATCTCTTTCAGGAGGATTCATTAAAGACTTATCATACATTGTCATTTTTCAATTCCTTTACAGCTTTTATCTGAGCTGGTAATGTCATAAAATTATCCAGAAAATTCACTTTCCCCTGCTTGCGGAATATTTCCTGTTCCGATGTTGCCACCACCAGTGCCTGTAACTCCAAGGTCTTGAGGTGCTTCAGATACTCCTTCAGGGCTTCCCATAGCTCCGGGTTGTTCACCAGAGGGGACAGCTTCGCCGCCATTTGCTTGTCCAACATTATTTTGCATTCCTATTATTTGAGCAGCAATTGCAGCTTCTTCTGGGTCGTTAAGTATCTCATCAGGATCAAGATCTAGTGAATAAGCTAACTCAGAAATAAGCTTAGACATTTTAACGAATGGAGCAACTGCTGGGTTCTGAGCTGTTTGCAAGAACATGGTGAGTCGCTGGCTTCTTACTTCTTTTTGCATTAGGCTGTTTGTACCCATAGCCTTAATTTCTAAATCACCTTGAATGTCTAAAGAGCCTTCAAAGAATTGCATGTTCCACTGAAAATAAGATTGGCCTAAAGGCTTTAAAAGAAAATCATCAAGGTTCTTTACTACTGTTTTGATGTTGAGGGACGCTGCACCAAGAAGCATAGACATGCCTGATGCAGTTCGTGTCATGCTCTGTACGCCTGTCATGCCGTGTGAGTAGCTTGGGATTCCTGTCTGCTCATCAGCTAACTGTCGAAACTTGTCAAACATCATCATGTTTTCTTGTGATGTATTTGGAAACTTCATGCCATGAATGCTTTGTCCCGGCATTCCAGCTTGTCGTCGGAATATTTTACCGGGATATATTTCCATGCTTTGACCACCAGCAAGCATTGTCTCATCTACTTCAAATACTAAAGAGCCACTTAGCGCTAGGTTATCAATTGCCATGCGAGCATGACCATTCATGATCTGCTGACTGTCGTTCATGTTTTCAGCAATACCAATACCAAAAAAGCTGTATGGGTTTCGCTCGTAAGGGAACGCATGATAGGGGATACGCATAGGAGCAAAAGGATTTACAACTGCGCGTAATACTTTGCCGTTACATACCCAAGCATTTATTTGGATTTCGTCTAGATCATCAATGCTATCTGAAAGTTCCATGCCTATTTCACGAGCATACTCAGCATCCATGATACCCCAATACTCTAAAACTTCAAACTGTCCGCTACCATACTCATGTGTACGTTGATCGTCCTTTAACTCATACTCATAATCACGCTCAGTGTAATTAGGACCAAGATCTAAAACTTCACGAATAGTGTCTTCATTGAAATACGGAAGCTTTGTTAAACCTCTAAGCTGTGATTTATTTAGTTTGTGGCGATGCAGTACATATTCACATTCTTCTAAACTAGTGGCATTAGGGTCAGGAAAAAAGTCCCAAATAGAAACAAACTCAATGCGAGGCACTCTAACAAATAATGGGTTGTATTCACGTTCTCCTTTTTCTTCGCTGTTTTCCCAGCGGTGTAATGTTTTATTGTAGTTAAATGGACCTTTGATAATTCCTGTTCCAAATAAACAAGACTCAAAGATTGCGTTGCGTAATTCACTAGAACCATTTGATTCATCTATCTGGTCATGAATTAATTTTTCCATATTTCTTGCAGCTTGTTTAGCTGGAGAAATTTCTAATACTTGAGGATCTGCATTTGCACCCTCTTCAAAAAGCTCTTCATTTTCTTCTATTAACTGGTCAACAAATTTTCCTGTTTGATATGTTGCTCCGGGCTTTAACACTTTCCCGTCACCTTCAAAGCCTATGTCGAAAGGATTTTCTTCTTCTTCTACAGGCGAAGGCGTTGCTGCACTAGTTTCAATTCCCGGTGCAGCTCCTGTTGACATGTGCATATACTCAGGAGTTCCTTCAGGAATCTGTGTAGCCGAAACGCCAATAGGGAACTTACCTGTTCCAAAGATTACATCAATTAACTGACCATACGCCGCAAGAACTTTTGTCTTAGTAATCTTAATAAATACTTTAGACTTCTCACTTTCTCTAAAAGGAGAGTTTTTCCCGTACACACCACGAAAGTTATGGTAGGCATTTATCCATCGACTTTCATCGTAATCTCGCGCTTCTTCTGCGGTCATGAAACGAGCTTCAATTAGACCGGCAAGATTAGACTTTAAGTCGTCTTCTAGTTCGACATTTAAACCATCTTCATTCTCAACTTCTGTAAAATAAAGATTATCTGCATTGTCTAATAAGTCATCGTTCATATGTTAATAACCGAATGTTGAATCGAGTGGCTGAAAATGTTGGTTACGATGTAAAGATCGTATTTGACTTAACGGATCACTCATTCTTGGACGCGACATTATAAGGTAGCGTAGTGCGTCATAGGCGTGGTCCGAAGCGTGAGTATTAACATCTTCAGGATTATTTTTATCAAGAGGGATACTTTGTAATTCACGAATTAAGTTTGGACATGTATTAAACATCTGCATTCTAGGGCGTCCAGTATCTTGTAACTTAAGGTGTTCGTGAATTTGTATTTTACCCGCTATGCGATTTTTATCTGCAGGTCTAAGCTTGTGTCCTGCTTGAATTAATGTTTCTGCTACTGTCGGGCCTGTTGTACCTGTTCGCGACCAACACGCTGTATCTAGTACGCCTCTGACAGACATTGGATCACTTAGTTCCATATTCGTTAACATTTCTGCTAACTCTGTAGCTAAAAGACCCTTTCTATATAACTCTCTATAAACAATCAGCGTTCCGTCGTTAGGATCTATTGCTGCCCAAACACACGCTGATTCTGATGCGTAACCATAGTCAAGTCCTTTAACACGCTCCCAGTGAAGAGGGATTTCAAAAGGCTCAATGACATGTGCATCTCGATCAAATTCTGTAAACGCTGCGCCTTCTGAGATTTCCCAGTTACCCTCAAGCAGTTGTCTGCGTTGAGTAGGCGGCAAGCTCTTTAGCATTTGTTCATATCGACCATCAGCAGCCAGATATGGATTATCATTTAATCGAGCAGGAATAAACTTTCTTGTAATGCCGTCATTGCCCATAAAAGATTCATTGTAGGGTGACGGGTTTATGTATCTCTTTTTAACCCACAACGCACCTGATCCGCCGGGGTTAGCTGTACAACGCATATAGGGCGTTATTTCTGGATCAGTTGTTCTTAGCCGTGAAGCTAAGTAGTTCCATGAAAACTCTGTGGGAAGATGCGTTATCTCATCAAACCCTATCCAGCTGTAGGCTTGGCCTTGATAGCGATATACATCTGCATCACGCTCCAAGAACCCAAACTCTATCTTAGCACCGCTTGGAAAGTTCCAGAGCTTTTCTACTTCACGGTACTTACATCCGGGGAAGGCTTTCGGGTAGAGTTCACGAGACTTGTCGATGAGTTCTCGCAACTCTGGCATAGAACGCCGAAGGATTAATGCTCTATGTGCTGACCGATGTGCGAATCGAAGGGGGTCAACCAACATCGCATAACTTTTACCTCCACCAGCCGCTCCGCCATATAACACATCTGTTTCGCCTGCAGCCAAGAAGTCTGTCTGTGGACCTTCGTTAGGTTGAAAAATAACACTTTCTTTCAACTCGGCCTGAAGCGACGGGACTGCTTCTTCAACAAACGTATCTTCAACAACACGACCCTCAGTTTTTTTTGTGTTGTCGTCTAGTAGGTCTAGGGCTTTTTCAGTTTTCTCAACAGACTTTTGATATCGTGAAATATCGGAGCGAGCCTTCGCTATCTTTCTCTTTTTTGCTCTTACGCTCTTTGATGCTTCTTGTTTTGCTTTAGTCTTTGAATGATAGTTGTATCCTCGGCCTTTAGATCCTTTGGAACGTCCAGCCTTCTTTCGGGGTGTACCATCTTTCTTTAAAACAAAAGAACCATCTTCGTTTGTAGAGTAGTTTTGTGGGTTTATATCCCAATCATTCTTTTCCATATTTATTGATTATTTTTTGTAATCCTTGATGTGAAACAGAACGACCAGTTTTATGGGTCAACCACAATGCACCTTCGCGTAGAGACAGAGATCTTGATTTAATCATCGGTAGAATCTTGTTTAAGGCTTCAAGTTCGCTTGTGATCTCTTCGATGTGTTCAGGATCTGAATCTACTAACTTATAACCAAATGGAATTGTACTACTCGTACGTCTCTTCATATTCTGCGTCTTCTATGATTGTTGGTGCTTTTGCAGGAAGAATAAATAATCCACTTGGTGTTTCAACTTTTACATCTAATCTTTCTTTCTTACCTATCCCAACACGGTCTAGGAGCGTCTGTGCTGCCTGTAGTCGCATATTAGCCTGTGGGATAGGCTCATCGCTGTCCATGACCTGAATGAGCTTCATGGCTGCTTTAGGGGCGTTTACGGCTAACACGCCTTCAGTAAGATCTAAGATTTCTGACTTAAGAGCTTTGACAACTGATGTGTAACTTCCGGGTGCATAACCAGCTACTTCTGCGGCTTGACGGGCATCACCACCACAAGCTATAAGATTGTCTAAAAAATCTTGTTGTTTTGTTGTCAATTCTTTTTTAGTTTCCATGTTATAGAGTATAAGGAGATATATAAGTCTTGTCAAGAACTATTTTATTCTTTTTATGGTATTATTTCATTGACAAAACTCTCATACACCCTTATAATAACATTTGTACCCCCCGAGGTACATATATATATCCTACATATCTACATATCCTCCCCACTTGCAGTGGGACTCTTTAAAGGCCGGTGGGCCTTTTTTAGTATCTGGGGCTTTAAAGGTCTGTGGGCCTATCTGGTAGACACTCTAGAACCTTTGGAAAATGTTTGAGCATGAGTATATATATATGGGAGGGGGTATGGCCACCTGCGTACCCTTGCAGACACACACGTCATGCACACGCACACACGCATAATGCACACGCCTACACAGGCGCACACACACATTGAAGACTTTAAAAGTCTTTGAAGCTCCGAAACCCCCCTTCAGAAATTCTAAAGAATTTTAAAGCCTTCAGAAATTTTCAAGTTGACAGCCAGCAAGAGAATACAAAGGCTTTCAAAATTATTACAATAACTCTAAAGAACTCCAACACTCTCAGTAACTTACAACATTAAGTAGAAACTGCTAGTGAAGGCCGCCGAGAAACTTTTTTTCCCTTTAGGGAAGGGGAAGTTTGTGAAAAATTCACATTGACACCGAGGACCGAAACCCTTAGCTTTGAAAGGGCTGAAGCGGCGGTCGCTTTGGTTTTTATCTATAACTCTAGGAGAGTTTTATGTCTACACGAAATGTTGGTGGTGAATTGAATCGTACACTTGAGACAGCGGAGCTGTTCAATGATATCCCCGAAAACAAGGCGGCTTCTCCGAAGCAGATGTATGCGGCATCCGGAAAGATGGCCTCGCTCCAAGGGCTTAACACCGGCAAGGTCTGGTACGCCATGTTTAAGACTGATTCATCTTCGAAGACGAAGAAGCTCACCCACGGCGACATCGCTAAGATCTTATCAGCGAGCAAGCTTGAGGACGTAGATACAAAGTATCTTAACCGCTTCAATGCTTTCACCAAGGATCGTCAGGCCGCCGCTAAGACTTCAGCGCCTGTTAAGACTAAGGCGGCCAAGGCGGCACCCGCTGAGACGAAGAAGATCAAAGATCTTGAGAAGCAAATCAGCGACCTCACCAAGCTTGTCACGGCGATGGTCGATGCCCAGCGAGCGATTGCTGAAGATATCTAAAGACTTGCGGGGGTTAACGCCCCCTTTTATTTTTATTCTTTGAAAGGAAATATTTATGTCTAATTATGACTTATTTGTTCTTATTGGAAAGCAAGCGGCTGTAATAGAATCTTATAAAGAACTTTTACGAAGCTTGGAGTGCGGCTTCACCAGCGTTGAAGAAATTAAAGAGCAGACGCGACCTATTGAAGAAATCCTTAGAGATGTTTAATTGTTAATACTTGAGAGGCTTCGGCCTCTTTTTTTTGTTTTAATTTGGAGAAACACATGGACGCTTATTTTATATTTGTATTGTCTTTAATCGGCCTTTCGTATTGTGTGGGATATTATTTCGGCGAGCAGAAAGGTTATACCGTAGGCATAGAAGATTTAATTAAAGATCTTTCAAACAGCGATCACGGGAAGATAGCCCTTGCCCAGTTATTTGAAGACTATTCAAGTTAATAAATATCTTAGGGCTTCGGCCCTTTTTATTTTTATTCTTATTGGAGAAGCGCATGGACACGGTAGATTTAATGATGTTGCAAAGCATCGCACTAAACTTAAGTATTTCAAAAGATCATCTTAAGCTTGATAGAATTGAATCGGCGGACGATAGGATCTCTGCGGCACTATTAAAAATTAATAAGATTGTTGATAGACAAGAAAAGAAAGCGTCGGAGGCCTTAGATCTTATTGAAGATTTTATTATACAAGAATAAGATATCTTTCGCGCAAAGATAAGAAGCCTTGACAACTGAGGGCGGTTTTCGGCATACTGTAATGGCAGTCGAGATCGCCCTTTGTTTTATTATACGAGGTGCATGATGGTAGTTGAAGAAGTGTTATGGTTCGTTGCAAATCAATCGGATGACCACATTGATTGGGCAATGTTAGTGTTTAATTATAAATTAATGCGAGGTGCAATGTGACAATGATAGCTGTGATGTCCGAGTGTAATATGTGTAAATCTTTACAGGCCGTCGATGTCCCCGAAGATTCTTGGAAAGAATATAAGTCTGACCGAAACGCTTTAGTTCAACACGTCTTCCCTGACTTAAATGCAGATGACCGTGAAATACTTATTGGTGCTGACAGTGGCGTTTATCATTGTCCGCCTTGCTGGAATAAAATGATACCTTGGGATGAGGAATAATATCATGGTGAAGAAAGTTAAAAAACTTAATTGGAATCGTAAAGTAAAGTATTGTTTAGACGATGAAGATTTTATTGATATTCTTATCGAAGCTTGGGGGGAAAAACTTAATAATACTTGGACGCTTGATGATGTATATGAGTTCCACGATGCAGTTGTTGAATCTAAACTTAATGTTAATGAGTTTTTAGGAGAGTTAAAAAATGTATAATATTCATGCAAAAGCCATTCAAGATTACTCAAAGTTATCAGCCGATAATCTTGCAGATATTATCCTCATGGTAGTCTTAAGTATTCAACAAAACTGGTCAGGTGTTGGACGGCAGATACTAGATGTTAAAGAGAACGGGGCAGACTCTAAGTTTTTATGGGGAAGTAAGCGCAACGCCTACAAATATTTACAAAGCAATAAACATTTTATGCACTCACAATACTTGGCAATCTGTAATTCTAACCGAACCGATGCCCACAAAGCAATGAGTTTGATGAAAATATTTTTACGTGTTCCAAATTTGGGATTGGTTAAGGCGGGGTTTGTGTGTCAGATGACCGAAGGTTTGGTCGGCTGTATTGATACACATAATATTAGAATGTATGGCATTGATGAAAAGCATCTTAAACTTCCCAAGACTTTGAAGTCTGAAGACATCCGCCGAACAAGAATCTCTCAATATATTAACATATGCCACAGCATCGGGACCGAACACCTTTGGAACAATTGGTGTAATTTTCTAGGAGATCGTGACAAATCGTGGGAGAACGGACACCAAGTTTCTGAAGCCCATTACAATTATTTATTACAGTGAGGTGTAACATGAAAACATATCAAGTACTTATGACAAAAGTCTATGAGGTTCGAGTGAGGGCTGAGAGTCGAGACCATGTTGAAGAATTGCTCGATGAGTTTGATGAGTTTGCAGACTGGGATGAGTTTTTAAAGATTGATACTTTAGATATTGAAGAAGACGATGGTTTTATTTTGGAGGAGGATCGTAACTATGTCTAAAGATTTTAGACTAGACTTATTAAAACAGGCGTGGAATTTTAGCTTCATTCACGATCAACAGATAGCTATTGGTGTTGAGAAAATGTATTATAAAAGATATTTTAAAGATGAAGTAGATAAATATTTAGATTATTTAGATGCTTTTGAGATGTTGTATAATAAGAAATATCCGTGCGAAGATAAGAAGCCTTGACACGGGGAGCAGTCCTGTAGTATAGTAGTCGTCGCTGGTGAGAGCCAGTTTATTTTATCATTATTATTTATGGAGTTTCATATGAACACAGGCAAACTATTCAACAAGAGCTACATGATTCGTAAGCGTAAAGTAATCAACCGCTACAGTGTTTCAAAGGGCAAATGTTTTTATAGTATCCAAGTTGGTAAGTATGGTTTTTATCTTCAACATTCTAAGTCTCGACCCGTAGGCTTTCGAAAGTTAGTAGATATTCCACGCCAGTTAATTGTAGAACGTGCGGCTTAATTAGGAGACTGCCATGTCTAATGTAATAAGTATGTTTAACTCTAGCGCCCCTGATATTTTCGGGGGCTTTGGTGACGCAGACTTTGATATCGCTACGACACCTGCGATGTTTAGTTCTGATTATAGTTATCATGAAACTGATAAGTGGGTGACTTATCGTACTGATACTAAGAAGTCTTTAGGTATTCACTCGTCTCGACACAAGGCGGTAGCACCAAAGGATGTTATCAAGACGGCACGAGAAATAATCTTGCGTAGCGGTCTTAACACTGAGGGCATCAGCGAACAGATCGCAGTGAGCCATGATGGCGCAAGATCCTTTGTAAAATATAAGTTACCAGCACATACTTATGAAACACCTGATGGTGATAACGCCTCACTGGGCTTACTAGCTACAACATCTATTGATAGTAGCTTTCCATTTGTCATCAGTGCGGCGGCAATCCAAGCGGCCTGTACAAATCTCCAAGTGTTTATTTCTGGAGAGGTAGCGGTGTTCAAAGGCAACCACACAACAAACTTAGATCTTGACAAAGCCTCAAGAACTATTGTAAAATCTCTTGACTTTTTCGAAGCTGAAAGAGATGTGTGGAAAGAAATGTATAGTAATTCAATTGAGCCTGAAACTGCAGTGAAGATGTTTGCAGATATTGTGGGCGTAGGGGAACAAGTAAATGAGCTTTTCCAAGAAGGATATAGCCCGTACAATATCGGTAATCATCTCAAAAGATATAACACAGGTTTTAATTACCTTGTCAATTGTTACCGCAATATATATTGTCCTCGGCTTGGTAATACTGAATGGGCAGCCTATAACGCAGTGACAGACTATACTACCCATGCTGATAATGTTCGTAACAAAAATACTCTTGCGTCTGTTCAGTTCAAACGACAGCAAGACTCTATTGCAACCCTTCGTAAATATTTAAAGGCGGCATGATATGTTACACGCAAAGATTGATGAAAATTTATACATCTTACCAGAAAATATTGAAGTAGATTTTCCTCACGACATAGTAGATATTATGGAAAGTAATGATATTTATATTGTTGATCTTTTAAAATACTTTGAGTGGGAGCTTCCTGATTTTCAAGATGCCGCACGACAGTTAGATATTGAGTATCTTCCTTTCACTACAACAGGCGCAGGACTTTTACATATATTTAGAAAGATGGAGGCAACAGAACAGCGAGAGTTTTTGTCGATGATTACAGACAGTATCATCAGTTATTATAAAACTGACTTAACTTTTGCATACCCTAGCGATTTATAATGAGCAGTGAAGGACGAGGAGACCCAGCAGTTCGCGCTTTGGGTCGCAACAAACCGGACAGGAATTGGTATCCAAATAACTTTGATTGGTATTTAAAGTGGGTTGCATCTATTATAGTTCTTTGTAGCTTGGCAATGCGTTCTGCCGGACCTGATTATCGTATGTACGATCTTATGTTTGGGTGGGTTGGTATAGCTTTATGGACTTGGGTTGCAGTCATCTGGAAAGACAGAGCATTAATTATGTTAAACGGTATATCTTTTTTCTTACTATCAGTAGCAATATTAAAGGAGATTTAAAATGAAAAGTAAAATTAATTTTGTGCTAAACGAATTTTTATTTTTATCAATATTTATACTACCTTTGTTTGTCGCGGCCTTTGCTGGACACATAGTTAATTAGGAAGTCTTATGAAACAGCCAGATAACAAACACACAAAACACTTTGGTAACGACGGTCCCGTAGGTAACGATGCAGAGATTATAGTATATTACGAGGAAC